>Ga0209417_1001795_pt1 | contig 37669 bp, 26 predicted proteins | sample RifGroF2_FD_184002 | JGI IMG/M metagenome (GOLD analysis project Ga0209417, IMG submission 184002) | Groundwater microbial communities from Rifle, Colorado, USA - Groundwater F2 (SPAdes) (version 2) | ecosystem: Environmental > Aquatic > Deep subsurface > Groundwater | place: Rifle, Colorado... | reverse complement strand
AAACCTGACCCAATATATCTGTAAGCGTTACTTTCAAATCTGCAAATCCATCTGTAACTGTCATTTTTAAATCTGCATAATCTTCATCTATTGTTAATTGAACAACTCGAAGTGCTTCGGATATTGAAGAACCTGTTAAGGCAACATCTGCATCACCCAAAACACCAAGAACTGTATTATCTGAAGCTGCATCTGAAACCTGACCCAAAATATCTGTCAACGTCACTTTCAAATCTGCAAAGCCATCAGTCACTGTCATTTTTAAATCTGCATAATCTTCATTTGATGTTAATTGAACAACTCTAAGTGCTTGCGAAATTGATGAACCTGTTAAGGCAACATCTGCATCACCAAGTATTCCTAATATTGTATCATCTGAGGCTGCATCTGAAACCTGACCCAAAATATCTGTCAACGTCACTTTCAAATCTGCAAAGCCATCAGTCACTGTCATTTTTAAATCTGCATAATCTTCATTTGATGTTAATTGAACAACTCTAAGTGCTTGCGAAATTGATGAACCTGTTAAGGCAACATCTGCATCACCAAGTATTCCTAATATTGTATCATCTGAGGCTGCATCTGAAACCTGACCCAATATATCTGTAAGCGTTACTTTCAAATCTGCAAATCCATCTGTAACTGTCATTTTTAAATCTGCATAATCTTCATCTATTGTTAATTGAACAACTCGAAGTGCTTCGGATATTGATGAACCTGTTAAGGCAACATCTGCATCACCAAGTATTCCTAATATTGTATCATCTGAGGCTGCATCTGAAACTTGGCCCAAAATATCCGTCAACGTTACTTTCAAATCTGCAAAACCGTCAGTAACTGTCATTTTTAAATCTGCATAATCTTCATCTATTGTTAATTGAACAACTCGAAGTGCTTCGGATATTGATGAACCTGTTAATGCAACATCTGCATCGCCTAACACACCAAGAACTGTATTATCTGAAGCTGCATCTGAAACCTGACCCAAAATATCTGTAAGCGTTACTTTCAAATCTGCAAATCCATCTGTAACTGTCATTTTTAAATCTGCGATGTTTTCTGTAGTTGTATTTTTAATATCAACCAATGCACTAGATATTGAACTACCTAATACTGCATCTGCATCGCCCAAAACACCAAGAACTGTATTATCTGAGGCCAATTGAGCAACTGTTCCAAGAATATCTTTAATCTCTTGATCTCCATCTGTTAATGTCGTCTTCAATGCTGCTAACGCTGTGGAAATTGATGAACCTGTTAAGGCAACATCTGCATCACCCAACACGCCAAGAACTGTATCATCTGAAGCGGCCTGTGAAACATCACCAAGTACACTTAATATTGCAGCCGTTCCCTGACCTTCCAATGTTAATTGAACAACTCTAAGTGCTTCGGAAATTGAAGAGCCTGTCAAGGCAACATCTGCATCTCCAAGTATTCCTAATATTGTATCGTCTGACGGTGCATCTGTTACAGCACCTATTTTATTTACATCTGTTTTTACTGTGTTCAATGCAGTTGAAATTGAACTTCCAAGAACTGCATCTGCATCGCCCAAAACTCCCAAAATTGTATCGTCTGAAGCTGTTTGAGCAACTGTTCCAAGAATATTTTTAATATCTTGATCTCCGTCTGTTAATGTCGTCTTCAAAGCTGCTAACGCTGTGGAAATTGATGAACCTGTTAAGGCAACATCTGCATCACCCAAAACACCCAGAACTGTATCTGCTCCTGGCAAATCTGTTACCGCACCTATTTTATTTACATCTGTTTTTACTGTGTTCAATGCACTAGAAATTGAACTTCCAAGGACTGCATCTGCATCTCCCAACACGCCAAGAACTGTATCGTCTGATGCTGCTTGGGCAACTGTTCCCAAGATATCTTTAATCTCTTGATCTCCATCTGTTAATGTCGTCTTCAAAGCTGCTAACGCTGTGGAAATTGATGAACCTGTTAAGGCAACATCTGCATCACCCAACACGCCAAGAACTGTATCATCTGAAGCTGCCTGTGAAACATCACCAAGTACACTTAATATTGCAGCCGTTCCCTGACCTTCCAGTGTTAATTGAACAACTCTAAGTGCTTGCGAAATTGATGAGCCCGTTAAAGCAACATCTGCATCGCCCAAAACTCCCAAAACTGTATCGTCTGAAGCTGTTTGTGCAACTGTTCCCAAGATATCTTTAATCTCTTGATCTCCATCTGTTAATGTCGTCTTCAATGCTGCTAACGCTGTGGAAATTGATGAACCTGTTAATGCAACATCTGCATCGCCAAGCACACCAAGAACTGTATCATCTGAAGCGGCCTGTGAAACATCACCAAGTACATTTAATATTGCAGCCGTTCCCTGACCTTCCAGTGTTAATTGAACAACTCTAAGCGCTTGCGAAATTGATGAACCCGTTAATGCAACATCCGCATCACCAAGTACACCTAAAACTGTATCATCTGATGCCGATTGTGTCACAGATCCAAGCACAGCCAAAACATCACCACTACCAGCAATATCTCCAATTGCTTGCGATATGGATTTACCTAAAATTGAATCTGCATCTCCAAGAACTCCTAACACAGTATCGTCTGAAGCAGCCTGTGAAACATCACCAAGTACATTTAATATTGCAGCCGTTCCCTGACCCTCCAGTGTTAATTGAACAACTCTAAGGGCTTCAGATATTGATGAACCAGTTAAAGCAACATCTGCATCACCAAGTACACCTAAAACTGTATCATCTGAAGCGGGTTGATTTACATCACCCAATTTTGCTAACACATCGCCACTTCCTGAAATATCATTGATTGCTTGCGATATGGATTTACCTAAAATTGAATCTGCATCTCCAAGAACACCTAAAACTGTATCTGCCGATGCAGGTTGACTTACATTACCAATTAAACTTTTTATATTAGAAAGATCACTTATTGCAATACTGCAACCATTATTGGGAATAACAACAAAATCATTTGCTCTTCCATCACGGTCTCGGACAGATTTTTTTGGAATATTTGAACTATATGGAAAAACAAATGTTGATATTAACAACAAAAAACACGATAAATTTAATTTTTTCATTTACATCACCTTTTTTATAATGATCATTAAATTCATTTACATTTTTGATAAACTAAAAGCCTCATTTATTAATAATAAAAAATATAATGTTACCCAAAATATCATTTTGTTAATTACACTTTTTTTTAAAAAACAGATAGAATGCAAAAACCTTACTCTCTCACATTTACCGAGTCAATACTTTATAAATTTAATTTTTATAATGAGCTTTAAAATAAAAAAAGCTGGGCTTTTTTTGCCCAGCTAATTAAATGTAAAATATAAAAATACTATCTTAATTTAGTACCATTAGGAACCAATCCAGAAATTGTTGTCATTTGCAATTTGCCATCTTCAGATTCAGCAAAAAGCATCATCCCCTGAGACTCCATACCCATAATTTTACGCGGCTTTAAATTAGCAACAAATACACCTTGTTTTCCAATTAATTCTGTTGGCGAATAAAACTTTTTAACGCCAGCAAAAATTTGTCTTTTACCTTTCTCACCAAAGTCTACTTGCATTTTAAGTAACTTATCAGAACCTTCTACAATTTCGCACTCCAGAATAGTTCCAACTAAAAGATCAATCTTTGCAAAATCATCAATTTGAATATAGTTTTCTATTTTTTGTTCTACACTATTTAAAATTTCTTTATTTTCCACAGCAACCTCTTGAATATCGTATTTTTCAAATAAATTATCGATTTTCATTAACTTAAATTCTGTATTCCAAACATCTTCACTTAATTCTTGTAACAAGTTTTTACTCAATTCAAACTGAATACCCAAACTTTGCAAGAGTTGTTCCATTTTTTTTGGCATCACAGGCCATAAAATTATTGCTACCGCTCGCAAAACATGACATATACAAGAAATACATTCATTAAATGCTTCCTTTTCTGTACGTGCAAGTTTCCATGGTTCCTGAGAATGAAAATATGCATTTGCTTTATTAACAAGTTTCCAAAGTCGTGCATAAGCCATATGGAACATATAATCTTGCATATGCAATTCAACTTCTTCTATTGTATCCCAACACTCCTGACGCAATTCCATCGCAGACTCAGACCAAATATTTGGAGCACAAACAACTTGAAGTTCATTTTTAAAAGCTAAAGTTGTCATTCTATTAAGTAAATTACCCAATTCATTTGCAAGATCTGCAGAAATTGTTTTCTCCAAGTCTTCTATTGAAAATTCTGAATCTTGCGTTACTGCAATTTTACGCGCCAAATAATATCTAACTGGCTCAGCACCATATTTATCTAATAAATCTTTTGGATCAATAACGTTACCAAAAGATTTTGACATCTTTTGTTTATTCACACGAATCCAACCATGTACTAACATTTTTTTGGGAAGTGGCAAATCAGTTGCCATTAAAAAAGCCAACCAATAAACAGCATGGAATCGAACAATGTCTTTTCCCAAAATTTGTAAATCAGCCGGCCACCAAAAATCAAATTCCTTTTCTTGACCTTCTTTGCCAAAACCAATTGCTGTAATGTAATTACTCAATGCATCAAGCCAAACATAAGCAACATGATTAGGATCATTTGGAAAAGGAACACCCCATTTAACAGTTGTTCGAGAAACACTCAAATCTTTAAGCCCTGATTTTACAAAACTTATAACTTCATTAATTCGATCTTTTGGTGTAATAAAATTTGGATTTTCTTCAAAAAATTTAAGAATTTTATCCTGATATGCAGATAGTCTAAAAAAATAACTTTCTTCTTCCACAAATGTGCACTCACGCTTACAATCTGGACATAAGAATTTTCCACAATCTACAACTGCATCTTTTTCTGTTACAAACGTTTCGCACGGCGAGCAATACAATCCTTGATACTTAGATTTATAAATATCCCCTTTTTCTATTAACAACGTTATCCATTTTTGAACGGCCTTAACATGGTCAGGATCTGTTGTTCGAATAAAATAATTAAAATCTAATTCGTACTCTTTCCACAAATCTTTATACGCTGGGATAAAACTATCTACAAATTTTTTAGGGTCTTTGCCGGCTGCAATAGCTGCTTGTTCAACTTTTTGACCATGTTCATCCGTACCGGTTAAAAAAAATGTCTTTTTCCCCGCAATTTGGTTCCAACGAGCCGCAATGTCAGCCAACACAGTTGAATACAATGTGCCAAGATGAGGTTTAGCCGTTACATAATAAATGGGGGTAGTTACATAAAATTTATTTTCTTTAGCCACAGCAAATTCCTTAATCTAACTTAACTTAATTCAACAAAGAGATTAATTTAGAATAAAGCAAAATGGAGCAACTTCCAAGAATATCCTACTTTGTGTTGAATAATTCAAAATTTTTAAACAATTTTGTAACAAAAAAGAGCGGAAATTAACCCGCTCTTTTTTTATAATTAAACAATCAATTTGTTATATTTGCCCAAGCAGTTTGGGTGCCAGTATTAAGAGAAGCTAATGTACCCCTATTGCCTGCAGACACATTTACATAATTAGCTGAAGTATTTGCCAATGCAACATTATTAAAAACAGCATTACTAGCAGTAGATCCGGAAGGTTGCTCAATTCCAACTGAATTTCCTATACATTTATTACTTGCAACAGTAAATCTAAAAATCCCCGTGGATCTTAAGTAAATACCTTCACTCGTATTTGAAGCAACATAATTATTAATTATGGCTCCTTGCTTAGGAACACCACCACCATTATCTTGAACTAAAATACCATGCCCACCATTACCTGTTACTGAACTGTTTTCAATTGTACAATCTAAAACAAGACTATCTTCCATAGTTATCCCGTTCCCGTTATTATCAACGCAGGAACAATTATCTATAGATATTCTACTTCCTCCATCAATTATTATCCCGTCACTAGTATTATTTGTTGAAATGCAATTATATAAATCTACAGTTCCATTCACAGTAATAGCAAAACCATTAGAACCATTACTTGCTGCCAAACAATTTGTTACTAATATAGATGATGTATTACCTGTCAAATAAAATCCAGACAAATTAGCGTTAACAGCAGAACAATTATCAAATGTAGTTGCCAAACAATTATTAACAAGAATTCCATGACCACCAGAAGCACTACCTTTAATAGAACAACCCTTTACACTACCACCAGAACATGTTGAAAGCTCCAAAACACCAGTCGATCCAGAAGCGCTACAGCTGGTTGTTAAAACATTTTCCATTACAAAATTACTTGCACCATACACATAAAAAGTTGATGTGGTAGCCTTATAATTTGCAATTGAAACATTTCTACAACTAATATTTGGACAGGAATTCATCCTTATCCCATAAGTTGGTGTTCCCCCATTTGTTCCAAGAATTTTAAGATCACTTACATCAACAATCGTGCAAACATCAAATAAAAGCTGAGCTCCATCCCCATACATATTAATATTAGAATATCCAACATTTTTACACATAGAAAAAGTAACTGCGTATGTTGTGCCAGTACTACCACTATTTTCAACAATCAAATCTTCAAAAAATATATCATGAACACCAGTTGCAGAAACAGCCGTGTTAGCAGAATAAGCAACATTTCCATTTTGTACTTTTACATAACTACCTGCCACATTGATACTTTGCACCAGCCGACCACGTAAATTTAAAACCACATTATCAGATGAAATCGTAATATCAGCATCACTTTTCGAATTATCAATATAATAAACGCCAGAACTACTAATTGTGTTTGTACCACTTGCTAAAGTTAATGGTATACCATCAGCCTTTTCAAAGGTATCTTCCAATCGATTCAAGTTAACACGGGTAGGTTCCAAAAATTTACTCTGATTCAACGGAATCCTTGCTTCAACAAGTGTCATTGAACAAATAACAAACCAACCCCAATTTTTTTTCATACCAGTTTCCTGTCAAATTATAATCAATTAACTAACAAAACATAACCTTAATATAAATTTACTAATACCATTGTTAATTAAGCAATTCCTTTAGAGCTTATAGAATGCAAAAACCTTATCCTCACACATTTACACAATCAATACTTTTAATTCTAATGTCTAAAAACATTGATAATACTATTAAAATTAAAATGGCCTGCTTAAAAATGATTTAATACGGCAAACCCCAATAAACAAAAAAAGAGCGAGAATTAACCCGCTCCTTTTTAAAATTAAACAATCAATTTTGTATATTCATCCAAGCAGTTTGGGTGCCAGCATTAAGATTAGCTAATGTACAAATATTTGTTCCGGACACATTTACATAATTATTTACAGAATTTGCCAATGCAACATTATTAAAAATAGCATTACTACCAGTAGATCCGGCATCTTGCTCAACTCCAACTGTATTTCCGATACATTTATTATCAGCGACTGTAAATCTAAAAATCCCCGCGGACCTTAAGTAAATACCCTCACCCGTATTTGAAGCAACATAATTATTAATTATGGCTCCTTGCTTAGGAATACCACCACCATTATCTTGAACTAAAATACCATGCCCACTATTACCTGTTACTAAACTGTTTTCAACTGTACAATCTAAAACAAGGCTATCTTCCATAGTTATCCCGTTCCCAGCATTATCAATACAAGAACAATTATCTATAGATATTTTACTGCCACCATCAATTCTAATTCCATCAAGAGTATTATTTGATGATATACAATTATATAAGTCTACTGTTCCATTCACAGAAATAGCAAAACCCATTAAACTATTTCTTGCTGCCAAACAATTTGTTACTAATACAGAAGATGTATCGCCAGCAAAAGTAAAGCCACTCTGAGCGGCACCAATAACAGAACAACTATCTAACGATGTAGCTAAACAATTATATAACCTTACGCCGTATCCATTTGTAGTAGGCTCAACAGAACAATTATGCATAGCACCACCGGAGCAACTAAATAAATCTATCGACCCTATATTTGCCCCATTGCTACACTGAGAAATGATAATATCTTCCATTACAAAATTTTTAGAACTAAAAGTATACAACGGTGAATAAGTAGGCGCCTGATTTGATATAGAAATATTTCTACAACTAATATTTGAACACAAAGACATTGACGCACAATAATCAAAAGATCCAGCCCCTGAACCAAGAATTTGAAGATCTCTTACATCAATAGATTTGCAAGTATCAAATAAAAGTTGTGCGGCATCGCCATACATATTAGCATTGGAATATACAACATTACTACACATAGAAAAAGTAACAGCATAGGTTGTTCCTGTACCACCACTATTTTCAACAAATAAATTTTCAAAAACTATATCATGGAATCCAGTCGCAGAAATAGCCGTATTAGAAGCGTAGGCAACACTTCCATTTAGCACCTTTACAAAATTACCAGCCACAGTAATGCTTTGTACTAATCGGCCGCGCAAATCTAAAACAACATTATCAGCTGAAATCGTAATATCAGCATCAGCTTTCGAATCATCAATATAATAAACGCCAGAGCTACTAATTGCATTTGCGCCAGTTACTAAAGTCAATGGTATACCATCAACTTTTTCAAAAGTATTTTCTAAATTAGTCAAGTCTACACGAGTAGGCCCTGAAAAGCTTTTCTTTGCTTTTGGAGTTTTTGCCGAAACAACAAAAACCATTGAACAAAGAAAAAATAAACCTAAAATTCTTTTCATAAAAAACTCCTTTTACTGAGAGGGGCCCTAAAAGCCCCTCTCATTTCAAATTTAATTAAATTATTAGATGGTTACACCAGTATAAATATTGTCGTAAGTACCTGCTGTACCTAAACTTCCTGCATGAACAACAGTTGCACTTACAACACCTGTATAATCAGCTGTTAAATTTCCAGTTGCAACGTTATTCAAGAATATAACGCCTGTAGGGTTAGTATTAACAACGCCGTTTGTATTGGCGACAAATTTACAATCTTGAACTAGTGTTGCTGTTGTTGTATTAATAAGACTTAGTCCTGTAACTACGTTATTAGTAAATCCACAATTTAAAAGCACTGCTGAACTTGTAGCATCTAAGGTCATTCCATTCAGTGTATTTCCATAAAATTGAGAATATGCAACAACAATATTTTGTACATCGACAGCATAGAGACCATCATTAGCTGTACAATATTCAGACCTTAATTGATCAATAACTATGTCGGCACATGTATCAAAAGACAATCCATAAGTTGTGCTATCTGCAGCCTTACAGTCTTCCATTTTTATTGTATAACAAGTGTCAAAATTAAAGCCTATTGTTCCATCAGTTGCAAATATATGTTTTAAACAAATATCTAAACATGTATTAAAATCTAAGCAAACAGAACCAGGATTCTGAACTCTCAATTCATGAATGCAAATATGATCGTATCCTGTAGCTGAAATAGTACCTGTAATTGTTCTGCCATGACCTTCGATTGTCACGTTATCAGAAGCAATTGCAACATCGCCAGTAAAGTCGTTTGCTACAAAATATAATCCTGGAACTGAAATTGTCATTGCTGCAGTTATAGGTGTGCCATCAGACCAAGTTCCAGAAACTATTAATTCTTTAATGGCTGCAGAAATAGATGAACCTGAAAGAATTGTATCTGCATCACCTAGAACACCAAGAACTGTATCATCTGAGGCTGGATCTGAAACCTGACCTAAGATATCTGTCAATGTCACTTTCAAATCTGCAAAACCATCTGTTACCGTCACTGTCAAATCAGCAAAACCATTTGTCACAGTCTGTTTTAAATCTGCACAACAATCAGTTACCGTCGCTGTTAAATCAGCAAAACCATTTGTCACAGTCTGTTTTAAATCAGCAAAACCTTCAGTTGTTGTATCTTTCAATTCTGACAAAGCTTCAGAAATTGAAGAACCTGTTAAGATTGTATTTGCATCACCTAGAACACCAAGAACTGTGTCCGCGGAAACATCTTGATTTACGTTACCAATTTGACCCTTAATATTTGCAAGATCATTCATTATCAATGCAACATCAATGATTGGACTTACAACTGCGTCATTAGCTGTAGCTGATGGCGTATCTTCACGCGGAGCTCTGTCCTGCGCCAAGAGGGAGCAGCCTACTAAGGCTGCTAAACTCAAAAATTTAACTATTCTTTTCATAGGATAATTTCCTTTTACTTAAAAATTAACATCGGCTTAGAACACAATATTTGCACCAACGTGGAAATCTGTTTCTGCAGGGGCATTTTTACCACCAAGAACTTGTGTCATACCAGCAAAAATTTGGTAATAGTCACCAATGCCAAACAATTCTGCACGAATTTTATGTGAATATTCTTTTGTTCCACATTCTAGAACCTTATGATCTAATGTATTTACATTATTCAACCAGTCACAAACACATGAATCTTTGTAACGAATTCTGTCATGACCTTTGTAATAAAATTCATAACCTAGGTCAAAGCCAACTTTGTGATTGTAAGGATGAACAACAGTTAAATCCCAGCGGCCAGTATATGTCCACCAATGATTTCTTGCTTCAACAGAAGGTCCGATGTTTTTTACTCTGAAACAATTAATGTTAGGCAATGTACAAGAAGAAGGTTGAGTACCACAGAAATTGCAAGTATTTGCAAATGCTGCAGCTCTGTTTTCTGTTGCTTCTAGAGCCCATGAAAGTTGGTTAAATCCTTTGAATCTCAACCAAGCAAGCGGAGCAAATCTATTTTCAATTGCCAAATGTAATTCTACGTGACCATTGTTACCCAAAATAGGCATCAACAATTTTAAAACATCTTCTTTTTTCTTAATTTCACCGGTTGGTATTTTAATTCCACCAATTAATTCTGATGTCCACCAGTTAGTGAAATCGTAAGAAATATAAAGTTCATGTAACCAATCACCCAAACCTGTTGCAACTTGATCATCCCATGAAACATTTTTTGATTTTAAGAAATCTGATGCTGAAGAACTTAATTGTCCAACAAGATTTTCTACAGTATTTCTGATAGAAACAGAATCAGCCGTTTCTCGTGGATAAGCAACCAGCAAAGGATCTTCAGGGCTGCCTTCATTAACTACTTCCCAATATGTTTGAGGAACAATCCATAGATTCTCTAACGCAGAACTATCATTGCCTAAATTAGTATAATTATTATCTGCTACAAACATTGCCCTTGATTCAATACTTCCATCTGTAGGAACAGCAACTTTAATAGATGTGTTAGCATCACCAATTGGTGCAACATCCGTGCTGATAGTATCAGTAACATTAATCAAGTTGCTATCGATAAGCTGAACATCAACAGAATCCAAACTTGATACTGTACCAGGAAGAGCTGCAACACCAGGTCTTATATTAACAATATTACCAGCAGCAGCAATATTGCCAGTCAAATCCTTACCTGCGATAGTTATATGATCACTTGTTGTAACATCAGCAAATTTAACCAATTTATTACCTGGTGAAGAATATAATTGTGAAAGTAAATTTAAATTATAAGCATAAGAATTCAATGTTTCTTCTCTTTGCCCTTCCTTTGTCCATGCATCATCAACTTTTTGCCAAATAGGTAATTGTTCTGTTTTTTTTATAATAAAATCATCCAAAACATCTTGCGCTGATTTGTCTGCATCAAAATCTGATTTTCTTTCAACTTTAATACGCTTGAATGGCAAGTTGGTTCTATAACCCATGTGCCATTTATCTTCTGAACCAAACTGAACATCAAAATTCAACCCAGCAATTACACCTTCTTCATTATAATCAAATTTAGGTTCAAATTTTTGAAGAGATAATATTGGATTTTCTGCGGCAGAAACATCTTCATTTGCAAATATTTGTGAAATAGTAAAACTTGGTTCACCAAACCACAATGTACCCAATGATGATTTTTTTGTTCCAGATTTTATAAATGCACGATCCGCTTGTTTTAAATATCCGCCAGCCCAAATGTTAAACATCCAGCCTGCACCTTCGTCTTTGTCAACTATTGGGCAGTGCATATAACCACGCTCCAAACTAATTGGAGTTCTTGTAATTTCAGCTGCTATCTTGCCGGTAACACCGAACAACATTGCAATTGCTGCCGACCTTAAAAATAATCTTTTCATAGCTCTCCTTGGAATAGGTTAAACATCCTTTTCTAACTGGAAGCAGGGGAGCCACCCCTGCTTCCATAATTCACTAGCTATTTATATATTGCATAACAGAAGTTAAATCTCTTTCGAGCTGATCTTCTGTTTCGTAGCCCAACTCAAAGCCAAGTGCACCAATATATTGAGATCTTTGTGGGGAAGTATAATTACCACCATCACCAATTACACGGTATACCGGTCTTCTGAAAATTTGAGTTCCATCTATATAAACAATATTAAATGTACCCAATGCTGTTTGTGATATAGGACAATATTTACTACCCAAGGTGTCATATGTGTCCATTCGCAAGAACCTAAAGAAATCTGCAGGAACTAAATTTGTGGCAGGTCTATAATCATCTTTATTGTAATCAGCTAACATAATTGAGGAAGACATTAAACCAATTGTATCTGTAGCTACTACATCTACAATCACATGGGTATTTGTCTTTGTTGCATCTAATAATGCTATGTTACCACCACCACGAACAATAGAATTTACAGAATCATTTGACCAAGTGTACTCAGTTACAGGTCCAAGTGCCCACAAGCTTGCTCTAGAATCTGCGCTATTTATAATCTGGTTATGTAGGAACTTACCATTTGGAATATTAATTGTTACTTTGTCTACGCCATAAAGAGCACCAAAAGCCCATTCATTAGGAATCAATGAACGTTTATCAACAACACCAACGCCCGTTCCAAAGAAACCTAGACGGTTAAGTTCAAACTCTGCGCCAATACCATTAATATTTAATTCAAATGAAACTGATCCATCATCTGTTGTGTTACCAATTTGTAACGCACCACCTGGTCTTGCCATATCACCAATTTTGAATGATGAACTATCCAAGAAATTCCATGTAAATGTTGTTACACCTTCAGAATAAATATTGGATTCAATACCAACAAATGAATCATCTTCTACAAATAATGCCGCATATTCAGAGAATTCAAAAATACCTGAACCAATTAGTTTTACACGAATATCATCATAATCAGTAACAGATGTACCAGCGGGTCTTTCTGAATCAACGAATCTACTGAATACTAATTGAGCATTATCAGTAAACTCAATCATACCACCACCAAGATAAAGCTCTGCACCTGGTTCCAATACCAATTTGACATTGCCCGCAAAACGAACTCTTTGATATTCATTTGTAAACTGAGTCAAATCTAAAGTACCAGTGCCTTTAATTCTCAATTCTTTTGAAGATTGAGATGTAAAGATTAAGTGATCTACTTCTTGATTAATACCAAATGCTGTACCTCTTAGAATATGACACATATTGTTTACAAGGATATCATCATTCAATTCAACAACAGCTTCGCTGTTTGGAATTAAAGTTACACCATTTACACCAAGCATAACATTCGCTTCACTTGAATCTACTGTTCTATCTGCAGAACCAAGACCCAATCTTGCATTATCATCAAGAACAACTACGCCAACAGGAGCTTCTGCTGAATCAAAACCAGTTAGGAATATAAGTTCTCTAATGAATGTTTTGTCACCAGTTATCTTAATATGAGGTTCATCACCAAGTCTTGCTCGTTTAATTTGTAATTGATCAATAATGCCGCTGAATACAGGAAGAGGGAATAAGTTTGCTGCTACAACAGCTGGTGCTGCGTAAGGAGCATAAACATCCAACGGATATGGAGTAAAGGATGGTGTACCTGAGTAATCTTTTACTACAGCTTCCCAATCCAATGTATAAGCTTCACGGCTTTCACCAACAGCGTTCAACACAATATCAGCATTTGCTAATGTTGGTTGCCAATCTGTAATACCTACACGGTTGTCAAAACGAACTCTTGATTTTGGAAGAGTTGCAATACCATCTGCGCTCAATGTTACCATTGCAGATACGTTTGCTCTTCTAATATTACCAATTATGAATTGACCTAATCTATCTACAAATATTCCACCTTCACCAGTTGTACCACTAAGCTCAGGAAGACCAAGTGATCCACCACGAGTTTCAAATGACATATAGTCGCCATTGATTGTTACAACAGCTGTATCTGTTAATGCGAATGATACACCCAGCGGATCTGTTCCTGTTGCATAAGCTGTACCAATAGAAACGTTACTTGCATGACCTATATAAATTGTTTCAACAGAATCTTGTCCATTAATTGCAACAGATGTGTCTATGTTTTCATTTACAAAAGTTGTGTTGTAAGACTTATCTAAATAAAGATCAATTGTGTGTGAAACACCTCTTTCTGCCCAGTCTTGGAAGATATCCAAGTGTGCATCACGATTTACAAGTGTTCCATCTGAAGAACTAGAACCAACATCTGTACCCATAATCACATTTCTACCAGAACCAGAATCAACTAATCTACCATTGCTGTAGAAAATCATTCTTGATTCATTATCGTATTGAAGACCTGTTTGAGCACTTGCCAAGTAGTTTGGAATAAATAGATCTACACCTGTAAAAGCCGCACTTTCATTGAAGTGGACGTTAGAATTTAACAATGTTATTTTTGGACGAGCAGAAGAAATTTGCTTAGCTGTTGTAATAAGTTTTGCATTTTGCTTTAAGTTAAATGTTTCACCGCCAACATAAGTTGGTTCAGAAGAAACATCATTATTTTGTTTTACCGTATGAAGCGTATCAACATGGATAATTTCTATATTTTCAAATTCAATTCTTGCGTTTGCTAAAACATAAGCCTTGTTATATTGATAATAATTTTCATCTGCATCTTTCAAGAATGATTTATACTTGAATAGTCTATCGCCATTAAAGTAGTCAATCATAATTGGACCACCATTATCATATTCATGCATACCAAGAACTTTAAAGATTGCTTCATTACCATCTGAAGGGAATGCTACAATAGCAGACTTAAACACTGAACATGTACCTTCAACATCCATTACCAAAAGACCTTCGTTAGAAGACATTTTGTCTGGATTAATTGTGAATGAAGAAACTATATCTCCACCCAAATTTACAGTTTCTACAACAACACCATCTTTATCCACACCGGATCTTAAATAGAATGCTGATGTGTTTTCCATCATAATTTTTGCAGGAATTGTTACATTTGAATAATCATAGTTTCCATCAACAATTAAAGCTGACGCGTTTCTATTTTTAACAACAGAACTTTGCATTTGACCATCTAACCAACTTGCAGGCATTCCTACTGGCCATGGACTTTCATTTGTTACTGTGCCAACATAGTCAAAATATGAATTATTACCAATATTTAGAATACCGTTACAACCTAAAACAAATCCTTTTCTAACACCAGAGAATGGTACTGTAGGATTTGTTCCCCATGGATTTGCCCAGAAATCTGTTAAAACCGTATTTTCATTAATCACCAAAAGACCTGGAGCCTCATCTTCTGAATTGGAAACCGTCAAAACAGCATTACCATTACCAGGAATTAATTGAGTAATATCAGTTAAAACAAATTTGGTATTTGAAGCAACATTCAATTTAGCTGGTGTAACAACAACAGCACCGTTATCTTGAATTCTCAAGACTGTTCGGCCTTCATCTTCATTAGAAACATCAAAATTAATTCGACCTTGATCAGTTGCGCCAGCAAGCAAAGTATCTTCTGCTATATAGCCAAGAACAGCACCACTACCAATTATCACTTCAGAATTAGAAGTACCATTCTCTCTTGTAAATGATAAATTAGATACATCTGAATTTGAAAGAACATAAAACTGTGCCGAACCTTCTGTATCTTTTGTAATGCTTACATTTTTACCATTTGCTAAAATGAAAATAACATCACCTAAACCAGAAACAGTAATAAGAAAATCTTTATCAACAACACCATCATTTCCACCAAAAAATGATAGATTATTATCAACATTAACATAAATTATTTGACCACTATCGGCATAAAAATATAATTCTCTTGTACCGCTTATTGAATAATCCCCTGTGATGTTGACATTAACGTTAGTTGTTAAAGCCATAACAGAAACACCATCTACAATAGTGGTATCACCAGTTACGTTTATATCTGTATCAACAACATCGGCTGCAATGGGACCAGTCCAGTTTATAGCCTGGACTACGGAGCCCGAAAACATTAATACAATAGCGATGGAGAATTTTAGCAATCGTCTCATCATACGCTCTTCCTTTTTTTAAAAGGGTTTAAAGAAATACTACCTACCTCTGTAGTAAAATTTTTGATTTTTTTTAAATGAATATTTAATATAGACACCTCACTCTTTCTCCTTTCAATGTTCCTTTTTTACTTTAAGATTAAAAGCTCTCCTTCTTACCAAAAAAAACTAAATAATAATGATGAATTCAATGAATTCATATTTCAAACTCGAAAAAAAAAAGTCAACACTTTTATTATTTAAGATTTTATCAAAACTTAAAAAAGGTTTAATTTAGCCTAATAAACGGCCCAAAGAAGCTATGCGTCTTCTTAAAAATTTTCATGTACATTATGAACATTTTTGAAATAAATAGGACAAATTTTCGATAATGATTTAAACCCTAAAAATTAACTGGGCTATGTGTGAAAAATTTTTAATTAAAAAAATGATCACAGTAAGATATTTTTTAATTTTTATACACTGACAAATAATTTAAGATTTTAATGATATCCATATATCATTTATTTTATCTTCAGCAATCACATCCTGAAGAAAATCAAATTTTTGAAACTCAGACTTACTCATATCGAGTATTTTTTGAAGGTCTGAAGGAATTTGCAGTTCCTCTTCAACACCCAAGACAACTGGTAAAAAAGGAGCCTCAGATGCAGACTCAACTAAATTTTCTATCCTGTATAACTCATTTAAAAATTCATAAACATATTCTTCTTTTTCTGAAAATATTGGAATCGCAAAATTTTCTACGCTCAAAATGCTGCCTTCTTTTGGTACCACAAAGGAATAATCGTTACTTCTTCGCAACAGTTTCCAAACTTCAGAACTTGCCGACATAATTACGGAACAACCAAAAGAAGTTAATGCCCTATCACCCAAAAAATTACTGTAGGCGACCACATGTTTTTTTTGTTCTTTTAACAATTTAGAAATAACATCAAGTCGTTCGTCACTAAAATCATTAATATCACCATATAAATATTTTGAAGCAATAAATATCAATTCAATCGGATCATCTACCACACCTATGCGCTCAGGGGCTTTATCATAAACTAATGACCAAGAAACTTCTTTTAGCCCCGCCAGTCTTTCTTTAGAAAGAACTATGCCATAAGCCTCCCAAAGATACGGAACCGTATATTCATTTTTAGCATCGTAGTAAAAACCTTTAAGATTCGGATTTATTCGATCAAAAAAATTAAGTTTTTCTTTATTAATTTTTTTAATTAAACCTAATGAAATAAGGTGTGGAACAAAATAATCAGAAGGCAATATTAAATCATAACCTCTACCTTGAGTAGCTTTTAACTTTACAAAAAGCTCTTCATTGGATTCGTAATAACTTACGTTAACCTGTATACCTGTTTTTTCTTCAAATTTTTTTAAAAAATCCGGACTAAATACACTCGCCCATGAATATACATTAATACTTTTTTTACCATTAAAAATTTTAACTTTAGGTAAAAATAAAACAAAAATTAGAGCCAACATCCAAAAGAAAACAATTAAAACTTTTTTTGTATAATTCATTTGTTCCATGCTAAAAAAACCTTGTTTTAGTTTGAAGAGAACAGAAAATTAAAACCAGCAAACTACTAAATGCTATCATCAAAGTTGAAACTGCATTAATTACGGGTGAAAGCCCACTTTTAATTGTTGTAAACACATAAAGAGAAAGTGTTTGAGCCGAAGTACCGGCACAAAAAAAAGATATAGTAAAATCATCTAAAGAAATTATAAAAACAAGTAATCCAGAGGCCACAAGGGCTGGTGTCATTAAAGGTATGACCACTTTTCTAAATGTTTGTCCTTTGGTTGCGCCCAGATCCATAGAGGCTTCAATAAGCCGTTTGTCTATTTCATCAAAACTCGTTTTTATAATTGGAATCGCATAACCCAAACCAATTAATGTATGACCTGCTATTAAAGTCACCAAACCTAATGGTACTGTAAAAAAAGCAAATAATGAAAGTAATGCGCCCGCAATAACAACGTCCGAGATTACAATTTCACCATAATTAAGAATGTTAATCCATTTCATCATCGGCTTAGAAGAATAAAGGACAAAAAAAGTACCCATTGTTAAACTCAAAAAAACTGTAAAACCAGCAACGATCAAAGAATTTTGAATAGCTATCCAAATTTCTGTTGAAGAAAATAGCTCACTATACCACTTAAGAGAAAAGGCAGAAAAACCAGATGTCAAATCAGCTTCGTTAAATGAAAACAAAATTAAAACCAATATAGGTAAATATAAAAATAAGTAAGTTAATAATGTAATTAACGGAAGCCAAATAGCAGAAAAAAGCTTCATTCTTCTTCCTCCATCAAATCATTTTTGGGGAAAAATGTATAAAAAACCAGACCCACAAAAGCAAATAATATCAACACACTTAAACATGTAAAAGCCGCACCTCTTGATGAATTTCTTGCTGTTAAAAAAAAGTGAGAAACTAAACTACCAACATACATATCTTTTCCACCACCCATTAAAGATGGAATTGCAAATTCACCAAAAGCTGGAACTAAAACTAAAACAGTTCCAATTTTTATACCAACTTTGGTCAAAGGAATAGTTACATTAAATAAAGTTTGTAGCGGAGTTGCGCCTAAATCTAAAGAGGCCTCTATTAGGCTTTTATCCAGTTTTTCTAAACTACTGTAAATAGGCAAAATCATAAAAGGTAAATAACAATAAATCATCAACAAATTAACAGCAAAAAAATTGTTTAACATATGCAGCGGTGAAGAGATTAAACCCAGATAAAGAAATGTTTGATTTACTAAACCACCATCATCCAAAATGTAATACCATCCATAAACTTGAAGTAAAAAATTAGTCCAAAAAGGTAAAATTAATAAAAATAAAAAAGCAACTTTAAATCGCTTTATCTTCATAACCAAAAAATATGAAAATGGATAGGCAATCAAAAATGAACAAATAGATGCAATAGCAGCTAAAAAAATAGAACGCAAAATAATTTTTGCAATGGGCCATTCCAAAAGAGATAAATAATAAACCAAAGTCAATCGTGGAAACTGGAAAGGACCGTCAAATTGTATAAAACTTAATGCAACAATTAATAAAATAGGCACACCAAAAAAAAGAATTTGCCAAATGGCAGCGGGTACTGACAAAAAGAAATCAAGCTCTTTGCCAAAAGCCACTTTCAATCTTTCTAACATTATTTCTCCAACAAAATCGCATTTTCCGCTTGCCAATAAATATTAACCTTATCATCATAATCGATAACTTCTTTTGGAAAATGTTCTTCATTTTGCTCAAACGCCTGAATCTTTTTTCCATTTTGCAACTTTACAATATATTCAGTGGATCGACCATGATAAACAATTGATTCAACCGTTCCAGTCAACTGGTTAGAAAAACCAGCCACGGGTGATTTACTAATTAATATCTTTTCTGGACGCAAACTCAATGATGCCTTAACACCATCCTGAGCCCATTTTTTTTCGGATGTGATATCAACATTCAATTTACCAATACCTTCAACATCTAATTTCTTTGAATCGATATTAATTTCTAGCACACCTGGGAAAATATTTGTGGACCCAACAAACTCCGCCACGAATACAGAGGCGGGGTATTCATAAATCTCTTTAGGTGTTCCAACTTGCTCTATTTCACCGTCATAATTCATAATTGCCATTTGATCAGCAACAGTTAAAGCTTCAGTTTGATCATGAGTCACATAAATAAATGTAGTCTGTAGCTTATCCTGAAGATCAACCAATTCAACCAACATTTTTTCACGCAACTTCAAATCCAATGCCGCTAATGGCTCATCCAATAATAAAACTTCTGGATCATTGATAATCGCGCGCGCCAATGCAACTCTTTGTTTTTGACCACCAGAAAGTTCATTAATTGATTTAAACATTTGAGTTTGTAAGCCAACGGCCTCTAGCATTCTACTTACTTTTTGTTTAATTATATCATTTGGAACTTTACGAACTTTTAAACCGTAAGCAACATTATCAAAAACATTTAAATGTGGGAAAAGAGCATAATTTTGAAAAACTGTATTAATTTTTCTTTCATTTATTGGAAAATTGGTAATATCATCATCACCTAATAAAATCTTACCAGAATCGACTTCAGTAAAGCCACCAATTAAGCGCAACAAAGTTGTTTTGCCACTTCCACTCGGCCCAAGTAAAGCAAAAAACTTACCACTTGGTATAGTTAAATTAAGATCGGTTAAAACATTTTCATCACGATATTTTTTACAAATATTTATTAATTTAATGCTTCTCATTCTTATCACCCCATTTTGCAAATGTAATTGGAACTATTACATCAGAAAAAGTGCATGGTATAACAACAGCAGCAATCAAAAATAAAAAAACCATTCCCATCTGAGGTTGCCAATTATATAAACCTTCAGAAACTAAATAAAATAATGAAGCCAACGAACTGACCAAGATATGAGTAAAATGCGAACTAAATGAATAAAAACTCTGTAATGCATCACCATGGCGACTTAATAATAATCCAGTAAGCAAACCGGCAAATAAAAATGGCAAAACCTGATGCAATTCAGAATAAAAACAAAAATGCCAATGCATATTAGCCCCTAACATACGTCCACCATAATAAGGAAGGACAACGTCAGAAAGGACACAAAAAACTATTGGCGCAACTGTACCAATAAAAATTGCCTTAAAAATACTCTTTGAATATCTAGAAAAGGCAATCACTGTTCCCAGCGAAGAAAAAACCAAGTGCAAAAAGTGAAAGCTATGAAACAATCCATGAGCGCCTTTTCGCATAATCTTTTCATCATTAAAAGCAAATTTGTAATAATCCAAAAAACTAATCAATATCAAGCCAAATGCAACAGAAAGGACGGCATAAGGCAAATGACAGACTAATTCATCCCAGATGGTCGTATGTTTATGACCACTAAAGTTATTTAATTTGGTATTACAATTCTTATCGTTAAATGAACATCCACACATTTTTGTAAAAATCCCCTATTTATAAGGCTTTAATATTAAGAATTTTGAATATAACGGTTTTTGATTTTAAATCCAAGGGAATGTTTCTTTTTTTGTTTTCTTGGTTAGCCTCAAGAGCTTATTTATTTATATTTTATTTTCAAAATGCATTTCATTTTTATTTATTTTATTTTTAATTATTTAATTATTTTTAGTCTTTTTAAAATTTGTAAATTCGCTGTTCATAATTTGCAAAGGGTGTTGTTCTTATTTGATTTTTTTTATTAATTATTTTTAGTCATTTTAAAATTTGTAGGTTTACTTTTGTATGTTTTTCAAAGGATATTGTTCTTCTTTAATTATTTAATTATTAGTCTTATTAAAATTTGTAAGTTCGCTGTTCATAATTTGCAAAGGGTGTTCTTGCAAACACCCTCTGCACTCCTATGCACCAAGGGCAAGCCCTTTGGAAACCCTGACTCTCGATGCCCAACGTAACAACTCGCCCACATTAGTGCTAAGTAAGTTTTTGTAAAATATCTTACAATTTCTTTGAATTTATAGCCCTAAGGGCTCGTACCCCGTTGGTCAGCGATAGTCGCTTAGGATGTTTCAATTTTTAACCACGTTTAATTATTATTTAGAGTATATGCAGAAAATTTTTTAAAGAACTCGACCCTTCGACTAGATCAGGATGATATCCGTCTTTGTTTTTATTAGAAAAATTTATGAAACCACGGCTTTTAAGCCGTGGAGAGCGTTATTTTTTAGTGACAAAATATTGAAGACTCCTTATCAGGAATCTCGGACGGCGAGAAGCAAGCGTAGCTTGCGCGACCGCCGGTAGCCCGTAGGGGAATTGGATTCCGTTGAGATTTTTAAGGGCTTGCCCTTAAATTTGGGGGGAGTTAGGGGGTGTTCAAAACAACACCCCCTGCAAATCATTAACAGTAAGCTTACAAATTTTAATAAAATAAAAAATAATTAATAAATAATGACTCAATCCTTCGACAAGCTCAGGATGAAATCTATTTTTTTAATATTTTTATTTTTATATACTTCTGCAAATCATGAACCGTAATTTTACAAATTTTAAAATGACTAATAATTAAATAATAAAAAAATCAAAATGCCTGTCCTAAAGTCAAAAACCAAGAATAGCCACCCTCTTTTGGATAACATTTACTCCATTTCCAACCAATATCAAATCGCACGGGCCCAATTGGAGTATTATAACGCAAGCCAAAACCAGTACCAGCCAAAAGCTTGTCTTGATAAAATTTTAATGGATTTGAATCGGCCAAAAGCACACCTATATCTTGAAATAACACAAGCCCCAATTGATTATAAACGGGCATTCTAAGCTCAAAATTACAATTTATCATAGACTTGCCACCCTGCGGAACATACTGCTTTCTACCATGTTCATCAACAAAACAACCCAAAGGCGGACAAAAATCTGCCTGGTAACTACGTAAAGAATTCGCGCCACCTAAAAAAAATCTTTCTGGCGGCATAATTTCTTTAAAAACCTGCCTAAAAATATGCCCAAACCTAAATCTTAACGCTAACACTATCTCATCAAAAGGGAAAAACACTGACTGCTCAATTAAAAATTTAAGCATAGAACTTGCTTTTTCTTCTTTAATCGGAAACATTCCTTTTAAAGAAAATATTGAAAGAGACCCACTTCTTGGATTTAATTTATTATCCAAAAAATCTAAAAACAATGTTGGCTCAGTGTAAAAATAAGGCACTTTCATACCAATAAGATCTGAAGAAAAATTTATAGCTTCTGAAAGATATTTGCGATGCCCGCTTGTTTTCATCCATTCGCAACCACAATTAATACCAAAATCTACATTTGCAAATTTTCTAGTAACTCCAATTAAACCACCTTCTTGCAAAGCCTGATACAACGTACGGTCACTTCCTATATATAATGGTTGATCGTATTTATTTGAATATGCTTTTACAACTGTAAATAAAGGTTGTCGGCCAATCCATGGTCGTTGATAAAATAAAGCTGTTTTTCTATAAAATCTTGTTATATCAGCGTTTAAAACCAAAATATCTGCATGGTTTGTTAAATTTCTAAAGAGTAATGACGTACCAAATTTATAAGTAGTACCAGATCTAAATGTAAAATTTTTACTTACTTGAGCAATACCACACCTGATTCTAATTTCCCTATTATCTTCGTCAGCCAATCTAAAAACAACCGGCCTTTCATGATCAAGGCCAACACATCTTGAATAATTTAAATTTACCGTTTCAAAAACATCCAGGCCACGCAATTTAGAAACTGTTTGATTAATCTTACCTCTGTCCCATTGATCACCATATTCAAAAGTCTGTTCACGCAAAAAACGCCTTAAAGGAAATTTAGAATCCCCTTGCATAACCGTTTTTCCAAATTTAACCTCTCCTCCACCCAAATTAATTTTCCAAGAAATGCAAACTTGCCCATCTTTTTCTAACATTTCTGGTTTGGCATCAGCGAATAAAAAACCTTTTTTATGAAAATATTCCATTAAAAATTTCTTTTGTTTTTCAATTTGATCAAAATCAAATGGCTGATTCAAACATTGATTAAAAACATCTTCTTTTTCTAATTCCGCAAAACCATCAACAGAAACCTTTTGCAAAAATCTACGAGACCCCTCTTCAACAATCACAACTAATTTATATTCTTCTTTATCATCTGAAAGAGGTACATAATCCTGTTTCAAAACTTTAAAATTCCAAAATCCTTCTTTTAAATAAAAATCTGCCATTTTTTTCAAGGACCTTTTTAAGCTATCTGCATCAAAAAAACCTATTTTTAAAAATTTAGCTAAAAATCCTTCCAATTCGTCTTCTTTAAAAAAGGCAGCGCCCTTAAATGCAACTTCAGTTATTTTTGCACGCAAGCCCTCTTTAATTATAAAAGAACATTTATGGCCATCTTCATTAGCTTCAACAGAAACTTTCCAAAAACCTGAGTTAAAATAATTATTCATAATTTCTTGAGAGAGAATAGAAATAGGAAATTGAGTAATGGAAGGTCCCATACCCAATAAATAATCGGTTAATTTACGACTAGAAAAAAATCTATTACCAAAAAAATCAAACTCTTTTTGCTGATGAACGGTAATATCAAACTCTAAATCAACATTATGGCTTTCAAAATTTATATTTTTTTGCATTTCAAAAGACGCGGATAAAAAAACCTTATGAGAAAGATCCTTTCTAAATTTAGATAAATATTTATCCAAAACAACCTGTGAACAATAGCTACCAACCAAAGAGTTAATAAGTTCTTTTTCCACTTCGGCAACAAGTTCCATTTTAGAATCTTTATCCCCTAAACCCTTATAATTAAGCTTAATAGAATTAATTTTAAAACATTCATCTTTATCTAAAACAATATTCACAACAAGCGATTTAGTTTTAATATTATAATCAAAATATGATGAAACTGAGGAATTAAAATAACCAAGCGACTCTAAACTTTCTTCTATTTTTTTTATAGATGCTTCATGTTTTTGAAGATCAAATCGCTGACCTGATTCCAACATGTAATATTGTCTAAAATTTTCTTTTCCAATTAAAACACCATGAAAACGCAATTTATCAAAAACCCAAAATCCTTTAAAGACAAGATGCAATTGTTTGCCTTCAGGAAAATCCAACCAAGAAATTTCTAATCCCTCAAAATGATCCTTCAATTCAAAATAACCGATGCCCTTTTTCAATGCATCAACAGTAACAACATCACCTTCAACCAACCCAAATAAATAATCAAATTCAAATGGATCTAATTTAACATCTGATTCATACGTTAATTTAAGTAATTTAAATGGTTCAAAAAATGTATCATCTATTTTTTTTAACCAATCCTTAGATAAAAAATCTAAAAATATTTTTTCTTGTTTATCCTGGATTATCGAAGGTACTTCTTTTAATGGAAAATCTAAAACTAAAGCCATTCTTTTAGCTATAGCTGATTCTAAATCAAAATCTATTTCTTCTGCATGCAAATAAATATTTGTGCAAAAAATAAAAATAAAAAATTGAATTAATGAATGTTTCAACACAAAAACCCCAAAAAAATAACTTTAATTGTGAAACATTCTAACAAAAACATATATCTTTGTAGACCATAAAAAAAGAATTCGACTCACTAAATCTTCAATAATGCTTTTAAATAAAAAGACATATCAAAACATCAATTAATCGAACTCTTTTAAAGGCTGTTAATATTATATGCTTTACTCTTCCCCTATTACACGAAAGATTCCTCGAAAATCTCGATCCTTCATAAATGGCTCTATTTCAATATCTTCCAAACCCTTTTCTGCAGCAGATTTATGTAATAAATCTAAAAAATTATCAACTTCATCTTTTGCCCCGCAAGCATGAATTTTTACCAATCCATCTTCAATAAATTGGGCCGTGCCTTCTAACCCAAATTTGGCGGCATTCTTTTGAATAAACCCCCTAAGAAAGTCGTCCTGAGACAAAACTGAAAACGTAATTATCAAACACTTATGCATGGCCTACTCTCCCCAGCATTTGAGTTACTTAAAATTAACTTGCGTCGAAAGTAGCAAATTAAAACTAGCAATGTCAAAATAAATTTGAATTTCTTGGCAATACCATGCAAACTGTGATATTTAAACCTATGTTTGAAACTATTTAGCAAAAAATAATTAAAGTCAGGTGTCAAATGAATAAAGAAATAAGAACTAGATTTGCCCCATCCCCCACAGGCATCATGCATATAGGCAATATTAGAACAGCATTACTCAACCTTCTTTTTACCAGACAAAAATCTGGAACATTCGTATTAAGAATAGAAGACACGGATCCTGCCAGAATGTTTGACCCGGGTGCTAAAAAAATTATATCGGATTTAAAGTGGCTCAGTTTAAATTTTGATGAAGGACCTGATATTGGTGGTCCATATGCCCCATATTTTCAGTCGGAACGCATGCCTATTTATAATGAAAAACTAAAAGAATTACAAAAATTAGGCGGAACTTATCGTTGTTTCTGTTCTGAAGAAGAACTAGAAAAAAAACGTACCCGTCAAATAGCCATGAAAAAACCACCTCGTTACGAAAAAACCTGTCTACACCTTTCACAAAAAGAAATTGATCAAAACCTAGCCGATGGAAAATCATTTATCTGGCGAATGAACCTTGATCCAAGTAAATCAGTTACCATCAAAGATTTAGCAAAGGGCATGGTAAAGTTTGAACTCGAAAACTTTACAGATTTTCCTCTAACTAGAAAAGACGGAACCTTTACGTTCATGTTTGCAAATTTTGTAGACGATATGACCATGAAAATCTCCCATGTATTTCGAGGAGAAGATCATCTTTCAAATACAGCTGGACAAGCTGCGTTATTCGAAGCTTTCAATGTGCCACTGCCAACCTTTTGGCATATGCCAATGATTTGCAATACAGAAGGTAAAAAACTTTCAAAACGCGATTTTGGTTTTTCTTTAGATGACCTAAAAAACACAGGCTTTTTACCAGAGGCAATTAATAATTATCTAGCAATAATTGGCGGTTCATTTGTTGAAGAAATTATGTCACAAGAAGATTTAATAAAAACTTTGAATTTTGAACATGTCGGATCAACAAACAGAGTAAGTTACGATGTAGAAAAATTAAAATGGATTAATCATAAATGGATAGATCGTTATCCAAAAGAAAAACTCGAAAAACTTTGCCGACCATTTTTAGAAAAACAATATCCAGCGGCAAAACAAATTTCTGAAGAACGCCTCTCAGGAATAATTCAATTAATTAAATCAGATTTAGTTGTTTTAAGCGATATTGTAAAAGTACTTTCTTTCTTATTTGAAAAGCCTACAAACATCAATGTAAAAATTGCAGAACAAATTTCTGAAGAAAATTTAAGAACAATAAAAGAAATTGTTAATTCAAATCTTAATTTACTTTCTGCCCCACATGAATTTATAGAAAAATTAAAAATAACCGCCAAAGAAAAAAATATAGGATTAAAAAACTTATTTATTTTCTTGCGAATTGCCTTAACAGGCGAACCAAAGGGCCCAGGAATTGCTGAACTCGTTGAAATACTTGGAGAGACTGAAGCCAAAAGTAGAATTCAAAGTTAAAAGACTACAAAAAAAGCGCCGGCAAATTAACCGGCGTTTTTTCTTTAACGTTTTATTTTAAAAATGTTACAAAATATTATTCATAACACTTTTATTTTCCATGACATTTTCATTACTTTCCGCATAAACATTTGGCCACTCCTTTTTACATCGATCCAGAACAGTGCATGCCAACTTTTTCAAGTATTTTTTTAATAAAAGACAATCAGCGCGTCCCACCCTAAAAACAGAATCATATATAATTGCGGCTTCTCTTACATCAGAATAACTTTTTTCTAGCGTTAACAACAAAGGCTCATTATTAAAATTACATTTCCATGCTTCGAAAAAATCAGAGCAACCATCAACGCGCTTGTAACACAAGAAAACAGTATCAATAAAATCTCGAAGCTCAGCCCTCGGTATACTCATAATAGAACATAGGTCATCCTCACGCATATATTTATTCGGCTCAGAACCCCTCATCAAAATAGGAAATAAAGGAATTAGCAAAAAAATTAATTTCTTCATAAATATCCCTTCGCTTAAAGCAAATTAAAAATTAAATCAAACCTAAATTACCAAGCACTCCAATACCACATGTGGTTAACAACCCTTTTGTATACATAGCAATAAGTCGTTCCTTCATCCAATTGCATTTTTTTTCATAAATTAAAAAATCAAGATCAGAATAAAACATAAAAAATTCAGGCTCATTTAAGTTTTCAGCCAAATCAAATAATTGTAGTGCAGTTTCTTCATCTTCATTTTTTACAACCAATTTCCACAATTCGAACCAATAACAATCTTCGTCCTGATCAAAAAAAAGTGTATTTTGCAAAATTACATCAAAAATTTTCCATGCTTTAAACCTGTATGCTTCTGCTAGAATATTTAAATTAAACTGAGAGCCTTCAGCAAGCTCTTCATCATAATATATTTCTGGAATTTTATTTAAACACAAAGGAAATTTAGAAAACGACGAGAATTCATAAAACAACCTAAAAAAATCATCCACGTTATCGGTCTTAACAATTTTTTCTATTTCATTGGCAACCCAGATTCGATAATCATTTTTAGACTTTTCAATTCGTTTTTCAGCCTCTTTTATTCTGCACATCTGCTCAAAAGCTTCAATTCTTTTTAAACGTTTTTGCAAGAATTCTTTTTTTGCCTTACCACGAGTTATCATAGGGTGTATTGAGGCCGCGTCAACGGCATCAGAATAATTATATCCAATTTGACCAGACTTTTTTCTCTCTTTTTTTAAAGAAGAAGGCCATAGCTTATAACCAGCCGGTATTTTAAATTTTAAAATTAATTTATCCTGCTCAGATTGTTGTTCTTCAGAAGCTTCCGCCAAAAAAAATATTGAAAAAACAACTACAAAAAACTTTTTCATTTTCCACTCCTATCATCATTTATCGCGTATATAATCATTTCAATTAAATTATTAAAATACACTTCAAAACCAGAATCATCAGTACTATTCATTCTTTTTTCACATTCTTTAATGGCATACAAAACATACTTTTTTTCTTTTTTTAAACACTCCAAAATTGGATGATCTCTAAATTGAATTATTTCTTCACGAAGAGCTCTATTCATCTCACATGCACGATAATATTTGCGCACTTTAACTAAACAATCCATACCGATTTTAACAAACTCATCAATCTCTTCTTTTGAATACTCGCATGGCTGTGTAATAGAAAAAAATGAAAATAACAAAATAAAAAAATATTTATTCATTCGCGTCCTTATATTATTTAAAAATTAAAAAACTTATCAAATAATACAAAACTCGTGAATTAAAGCAATTTCGATACAACATATTGTAACAATTATTAAAGCACAGAATCTGGTTCAGCCAATCTATTTGGAAGCTCTTGCAACTCAAGAACAACTCCTTCTTTTTTTAATCGTTCCATTATATTTAGGAAAATGTCTTTGGTTGCCTCTGGAACAAAAAATTCAAATGTACTCGTTTCTTTATCTATTGTTCTATCAAAAGCAACATGCTCCATACCACGCAAGATAGCCGTCAGCATCCAACATTTTTCCCGTTTGATTTTTGCCTGAAAGTAGATGCATAATGTTTTTTGAGGTTTCATAAAATTCCTTGTAGATCCTAATTGATTTATGTAGACTTTAATTTTCATTTTAACTGTTTTGTTTAAATTTCAAATCTTTTTCCGGAGAAGTAAACCATGGCCAACTCAGATACAAAAAAAATTGGCTTAGCCGTTGCAACAATTGTTGGATTAAATGCCATGATTGGAGCTGGTATTTTTGGAACACCCATTAAAACAGCACAAGTTGTTGGTCCTGCAGCTATATTAACATTTATATTTGTATCTATAGCTATTTATTTTATGGCCGATTCTATAGCAAGGGTTGCAACACTTTTTCCAGAAGAAGGTTCTTTTTACGCATATACCCAAAAATGGGCGGGTCACAAAATAGGACTTATCGCCAGTGGAGCCTATATATTTGGTTTAATCATAGCAATGGGAGCATTAACTAGAATCGCATGTGGTGAAATGCAACACTATATTCCATCTCTTTCAGTAACAATATTAGGAATTATAACCCTAACTCTTTTAATCGGATTAAATGCAGTTGGAGTTGTAATAAGTGAAATTGGTCAATACATTTTATTGGCTTTAACAATTTTTCCACTTGTCACAACAATTTTGATTTGTCTTTTTAATTTCGATTTAAATTTGGCAACAAACTTTACACCAAATGGTATATTTCCAATATTCAAAGCAGCAAGCATCCCTATATTTGGATACTTTGGATTTGAATGTGCAACATCATTATTTAGAATAGTAAAAAATCCTGAACGCAATGTTCCAAAAGCAATAACAATGGGCGTTGCCATTGTTGGATTTGTTTACGTAACATTAGTTACAGCATTAATATTTGCAGTTCCACAAAATATTTTTATACAACCAGGGATGACCGTTTCAACAGCTCTTTCTTTAATTTCACCACAAAATATATATTTAGTGGAAGCAATTAGACTCTGCATTATTGCAGTAATATGCGGAACAATAAATTCCATGATATGGGGAGTCAGCAATCTACTTGTTTCATTAGTTGGAAAAATGAAAAGTACTTACGCGCGTAACTTAATTAAAAAAAATATTTTTACACAAAGAACTGCTGTGATTCTTTTTGGAATAACAATGTTTATAAGTTTTTTAACATTAAAATCCATAGACTTACTTATGTATACAACATCAGTTTGCATAGTATTTGCCTACATTAGTTCAATGATTACACTTTTTACAATAAAACAAGAATGGACTTCCGGAAGAAACATTAAAACAATATTAGGAATTATAACGGCGCTTGCTATATTTATTTTTGCAGCAGATGGTGTAATCGCCGAAATAACTAAATTACTATAGACAATTGACGTTCAATAAATAAAGGTGCTATAAATTACAAAAATTAAAATTTTATCTCTAAAAAGGGTAGTCATGTCTCGCAAAATCTTACTTCTAATACTGTTTCTTTTAGCACCGTTTACAAACATAAAAACAACAACTTCAAATAATCAGGCGGATCCTTCACCTGTATTTACCACGTTAGCTGAAAACTACATGATTTTTAGTTTAAAAAATTACATCAAAAATAGTTTTGATGACCCTTCTGATGAAACCGAATTTAAAAGAAAACACCCAATAATTGGACTATCTGTAACACCATTTAGCCAGACAGCAACAGATGCAAGAAGCTGGGGCAAAAACCGTTTATTTTTGGATAACACGTCAACGGAAACAAATGTTTTAACAACAGGAGAGTTGGTAAACCTTGGTGATATTAAAGGTTTTTGGAATATTTTAGCCATGCCAAATACAGCAACAACCTGCGGTGCTCCTTGTACTGTAGGCTGTAATCCTATTCCAATTATGCAACCAGAAGATGCAAATTTGCCTTGCGTTTTTCAATATTATCAATATCAACTAGATTTAGCCTGGGCACAAAATCAAACAGATCAAGCTCTTGCAGCTCTAGAAAATCAAGTTGTAGATCCATTAGGAATTTTTGGATTTGCATCTGTTCCCTTAAAATATAGAAAATCTGGATTACGATTCGAGCTTGCCTGGCAAATTTTGGATGACATCGATTTAATAATTCAAACAGGTATTGTTGATGTTAAACAAACAACCTCTAATACAGCAAATCAAAATACAGGTTTTTTAAATTTAATGTTGGTAGAATCCTATACCTTAGCAGAACCCTACAGAAGTAGTACAATCGCTCAAAATCTTGTAAATAACTATTTAATGTTTAGAACAAAATGTATAGGACAAGAAACCGGCCAAAACTTTGAATCTTTTTCCAAAATATCCTTAGAAGATATAAATATTAAACTTCGCTGGACACATCAATATCCAGGAAATATGAATAATGAAGATTATCCAAAATTTTTCTTTATACCACAAGTAACAATAGCTTTAACAGCACCTACAAGTCCTGCCGAACCAACTTGGAAAAAATTTGCAATCCGAGCAGGAAACAATGGACACTTTGGTCTTAGCATAGATGCAACAATTGATTTTGATTTTTTTGAAACAATTCAATTTGGTGTTGGTGGCGGATATACATACTTTACAGGAAGAGACATCAACAATTTCTATCTTCCAAACCATCCATCACAACAAGCCGTTTATCCTTATAAAACAGATGTTAACTACAAACCGGGTGGCAACTTTAATTTGAATGGTACTTTTTTGGCTTACCACTTTATTAAGGATTTATCATTCCATTTAAGATACGAATATGTAAAACATAACAAAGATTCAGTATCATTAAAAAAATGTATAAAAAAAGTACCTATGGATATAGTTGAAAAAAGAATACTCACAATATCCAATCAGATTTATGATGAACCTGTAAGTGTATTAAGTAATGAAGAACAACAATTACTGATTGGCATAGACAGAGAACAAGAAAAACCGGCTAATTTTCCTACAGCTGGAAGATACGGTCAAATAAAAAATAATCTTAAAGGATACACCCCACAAAATGCATTCTTGCCAGAAAAATATGAACGGGATACAAAATGGATTTCTCATCATTTGGATATTGCATTGAATTATGATCTGTCACCAAATCTTACAATTGGTATATTATATCAAGCTCCAATTGCTCAAAAAGCTGCATATAAAAGTTGGACCTTTATGGGAAGCATAACAGGCAGATTCTAAAACTACATACAATAAAAACAATATTTTAAATTATTAATCATGCTAACAGTTATCATTTTTTCTGCGAAAAAAATAATAACTAAATTCAGCAATTTATTGCAGACAATTGACGTGCAATAATTAAAGGTGATATAAGTTACAAAAATTAGAAAATTATCTCTAAGAAAGGATCGTAATGACTCCCAAATTTTTACTTCTAGCGTTATTTCTTTTAATACCTTTAACTAATATTGAAGCGATCACTTCCAACAATCAGGCAGACCCTTCACCTGTATTTACAACACTAGCTGAAAACTACATGATATTCAGTTTAAAAAATCACATCAAAAATAGCTTTGATGACCCTTCTGATGAAGCCGAATTTAAAAGAAAACACCCAATAATTGGATTATCCGTAACACCATTTAGCCAGACAGCAACAGATGCTAGAACCTGGGGCAAAAACCGGTTATTTTTAAATGGCTCAGACGAATCTACCCCTCTCACAACAGGTGATCTGGTAAATCTCGGTGATATTAAAGGCTTTTGGAATATTTTAGCCATGCCAAATACAGCAACAACTTGCGGATCTCCATGTTCTTCCAGCTGTTTAGCCTTGCCCACAATGCGCCCAGAAGATGCAAATCTTCCGTGTGTATTTCAACTTTATCAATATCAACTTGATATAGCCTGGGCAAAAGGAACAGACTCAACAACAACAATCACATTATTAGAAAATCAAGCTGTTGATCCTTTAGAAATTTTTGGATTTGCGTCCATACCTTTAAAATACAAAAAGACAGGATTAAGATTTGAACTTGCCTGGCAAATTTTAGATGATTTGAATTTAACAGTTCAAACAGGTATTGCCGAAGTTAAACAAACAACTTCCAGTATTTCAAACCAAGAGACCGGTTTTTTAAACTTAATGATAGCAGAAAGCAATAAACTATCAGAACCATACAAAAGTAGCACAGTAGGACAAAATCTTGTAAATAACTATTTGATGTTCAGATTAAAATGCATCGGACAAGAAACAGGCCAAAATTTTGAAACCTTCTCAAAAACATCGTTTGAAGATGTAAATTTAAAACTTCGTTGGACTCATCTATATCCTGGAAATATGAATAATGAAGATTATCCAAAATTTTTCTTTATCCCACAAATTACATTAGGACTCACGGCCCCTACAAGCCCTGCAGAACCAACTTGGAAAAAATTCGCAATTCGAGCTGGTAATAATGGCCATTTTGGGCTTGGCATAGATGCTGCTATCGATCTTGATTTTTTTGATACGATTCAGTTTGGAATAGGTGGTGGATATACATACTTTTTAGGCAGAGATATCAACAACTTTTATCTTCCAAATCATCCATCACAACAAGCCGTTTATCCTTATAAAACAGATGTAAACTACAAACCTGGTGGTAACTTCAGTTTAATTGGCAAGTTCCTGGCTTATCATTTCATAAAAAATCTATCGTTTCACTTACTATATGAATATGTAAATCACAACCAAGATTCAGTAAAATTAAAAAAATGTATAAAAACCGTACCTGCAGCAGTATTAAACACAGAAATTACCGCGCTCAAAGCGCAGTTTGCCCAAGCAGAAAGCCAAGGGACAATAGATGCAGACCAACTTGCCGCACTAAACTCTAAATACGATCAAATATCGACCAATCTTGCTGGCTATACACCTCAAGATGCATTTCTTCCAGAAAAATATGAACAGGAAACTAAATGGACCTCTCATCATCTGGATATAGCTTTAAATTATGATCTATCCCCAAATCTTACCATTGGTATACTTTATCAAGCCCCAATAGCCCAAAAAGCCGCATATAAAAGTTGGACATTCATGGGAAGCATAACAGGAAGATTCTAAAAATATTAACCGATCCTTCTATATTTGACCTGATTACTGATTAATTGAATAAATCAGCAATCAGGTCATTTTAAAAGCCAAAAACAAAGGTCAATCCAATCAAGCATTGCAAACTAGATTGGACATCAATAAAAAAAATCCGTAGAATTAGAGTTATCTGTTAAATTTTTAATAAATTTTGCCGCACTAAGGATGGTGATTTAAATAATGAAAAGATCAAACGTTCAAGTCCATGTTAATGACAATCCGGAAAAAGCTCTTCGTCAATTGAAAAAAAAGATTGAAAGAGAAGGCGTTTCAAGAGACATGAAAAGAATAGTCTATTTTGAGCCAGAAACTCAAAAAAAGAGAAAACGTCTGATGAGAGCCATCAAATTAAACGTTATGAAAAACCTTGGTTAAGAAAAAATAACCAGGTATCATGGAAGTCAAAGATATTAAGAGGGCCCAAAAAGAGGCCCTCTTGCTCAAAGAAATTTCTCAACTAATTTATAGAATAGTAAAAGACCATCCTGAATGGCCGATGTTCTCAATAACCCGAGTAGAACTTTCAAGTAAAAAAAGTATTTGTAATATGTTCTTTTATCTTGAAGGTGGTCCAGAAAAATTTAAAGAATTTTTAGAAGAATTAAAGCTCTATAAACCATCAATAAGAGCAACTATAGCTAAACAAATTAGATCAAGATATGTACCAGACTTAGTCTTTAAATATGATGAAGTATTTGAAAAACAACAACGAATCGAACATCTTTTAGACGAGGTCAAATCTAAGGAGACTCCTAAGTGAGTATAGATGGTCCCATGCCCCTGCTTTTAGCAGGATTAATATTTTTATTTTGGGGTTCATTTTTAAACGTTTTAGGATACAGGCTAATCTCACTGGATGGCATTTTTAGAAAATATTTCTTTTGCCCAAAGTGTGATGCCAAACTATCATTTAAAGAAATAATTCCTGTTATTTCTTGGTTAATCCTCAAAGGCAGATGTTCACACTGTACGCGAACAATCTCAGCTCTTTATCCGTTCATAGAAATATTTACCAGCGTTGTACTGCTAACATTGCTTAAACTACATCCTGACTATTTCTGGCCTTACTTTATATTTTTTTCCGCCCTCATTATCACTATTCGTTCAGACTTTGAAACAATGTTAATTTCAAGATTTGCAACTCTTTGGCTTGTTCCGCTGGGATTAATTTTTAGTTATTTTCAAATCATACCGCTTACTTTTTTAGATAGTGTTCTAGGCGCACTTGTTGGTTACGCTTTTCCGTTAATTATAGCCAAAACTTTCTTATTAATACGCAAAGAAGAAGGCATGGGAGAAGGCGATATGGATCTTCTTTCATTCATAGGATCATTTACGGGGTCAATTGGTGCAATTATGGGATTATTTGGCGCTTCGTTCTTAGGCTTATTTTACATAATTTTCTACGGACTCATTTATAAACATATCCCCCGCAAATTCCCATTCGGACCATTTATTGCAATTGCTGCAATTTTATTCGTATTATTTGAAACACAAATCTGGACCATAATCAATTCAATATAATAAAAATTTACACAATTTTTTAAAATCTTTCTTTTTTTGTATAAGCTTTTATTTTTAACCTTAAAAAATTTAAAGGAACAAAAATGAAAAAAACAAATTTACTAATTACCATTTTGTTTGTTTCAATGTTTAATGTGGTTTATAGCAATTTTTATACTGATGATGAAATTAATATAAAAAATATAATGGCAGAAGTTAATTGCAAGCTTGATGCTATCAGTCAAGACATATTATCTATATTTAAAATCTGTGATCAAATCGAAAATTACAATAAACTTCAACAACAACAAATATCTGAAGAATCTAATGCTACATTTAAAAACTTAGAAGAAAAAATTATCAATTTACAAAATCTAATTCAAACAATTAACCAAAATAATATAGATACAATTAAAATTTTAAACTCCCAAATAAATAATTTATCAAATGTTTTTAATCCCGTTAAAAACAACATAAAAAGACTACAACAAAATGAAACCTCAACTAAAAATCAACGTATAATCATTTTCAACTATATTCAAAAGGTAGCAGAACAAATAGATGTTTTAATAGCCAAAACAACCAATATTCAAAATCTAGAAACTCTTAACAAAACTCAAATTGTAGGTATTATCAACGATATTAAAAACTTAAAAGAACAAACAGAGAATGTGATTACACAGATTAACTCTTTAAAAGAATCTGACACAAAAATTAATAATTTAAAAAAAGAAATCGACTCTATAAAAAATGATTTAAATAATAAAGGCAACACTCCATTAATTATCACAACTTTTATTTCTACTATTTTAACTTGCTCAATTATTTGGGTATCCCCAAAAATAAAAGAACTTGGAGCAACCGTAATAAAAAAAATAAAAGATCAAAAAACTAAACTTTTTAAGCCAAATCATCCTGAATTACGGTAATTTCATTAGCTTCATTAACAGCCAAAATATCCAAGGTTCCATCACCATCAATATCCGCAACTGCTATTGCTACAAAAGCATCTTTTCCAGCCTTACCCATGCTAAGATCTGATGAAGAGCCACCACCCTTGCCAACAAAACAATTCACACCGTCAGCACCAGGAAACCCATAAGTGTAATAATTTTTAACTTTTCCTGAAGCATATCCTTCTGGCTCCCAACCAATCCCATTCACGCCCTTTAAAACATTTGAATATTCACCTTTTTCTGCCCAGTAAGCTTTTTGAGCCGTATAAATAGAAGCCAAATTTACATAGGCTTCAGTTCGCTTTGATTTTGCAAGAAATTTATTAAAACTTGGTACAGCAATAACCGCTAAAAATGCAATGATAGCAATAACAATCATCAATTCAATTAAAGAAAATCCTTTTTTCATTATTTACTCCTTTATTTGGAAGAAATTATTTATTCAAATTTAGGCATATAAATAAGAAGTTAGTCAATAATTTTAATTTATTATGTTGTTTTTATCCTTATTTAATTTTTGTCATTTTAAAATTTGTAAGTTTATTTTTGTATAATTTTTGCAAAGGGTGTTGTTTTCTTTTTTTGATTATTTAATTATTTTTAACCACTTTAAAATTTGTAAATTTACCTTTGTATGTTTTGCAAAGGGTGTTCTTGCAAACACCCTCTGCACTCCTGTGCACCAAGGGCAAGCCCTTTGGAAACCCTGACTCTCGATGCCCAACGTAACAACTCGCCCACAGTAGTGCTAAGTAAGTTTTTATAAAATATTTACCATCTCTTT
>Ga0209417_1001794_pt1 | contig 37671 bp, 42 predicted proteins | sample RifGroF2_FD_184002 | JGI IMG/M metagenome (GOLD analysis project Ga0209417, IMG submission 184002) | Groundwater microbial communities from Rifle, Colorado, USA - Groundwater F2 (SPAdes) (version 2) | ecosystem: Environmental > Aquatic > Deep subsurface > Groundwater | place: Rifle, Colorado... | reverse complement strand
GCCTACCGCCTGGCATGATGTTATAATCGGCGCAATCCCCGATGTAAAATTAATCATGCAAGGCACACGGTCATATGCCTGCAAACCCCAAAATGAAACTACATTCGGCAATGAATTAGGCATCATCAGGCCGATATATTTCTCGTGTCTGCAACGTCTGCGGAGAACATTGCCGAAAATATAACTTTTCCTTATCAACTGACGGTAACTCAGCACCGCGCGGGTCTGATCCTCGAGAAGCTGCCGTTCGTAACCGTAAATATTAGCGGCGCCGAGCAGAGAACGGAACAGGTGTTCGTCAATTTCCGAGGTCTGATATATCATTGACGCCATCACGTCATAAATACCCGCGGAAATCTTCTGGCGTCTTTCACGGCCTTTGAAAACTGGGTCAACCTCAAAACGTCTCGGCTCCAATACGGTCATTGTTATTTTGGGAAACCAGCGTGTCTTGACTTTCCCTTTTAAATACGAAAACTTGGAGTATTGCGCGCCGTTTATACGGATCGGCAATATCATCGCGCCGGATTTTTCGGCTATCATGCCGGAGCCTTCATAGACTTTCATCAACGCGCCGGTTACGGTGATTCTGCCTTCGGGAAAAATCATGCATTTGCGGTCTTTTTTAATTTCCTCTATCAGTGAACGCGTCGCAAGCGGATTTGCCGGGTCCATAGGAAACGCGTTAAACAGCGCGCAACTGGCTTTCACCCACCACTTTTTCGCTATATGGGTATTGATTGCGAAAGTTACTTTCTCCGGCATGAACGACGCTATAAGCATCCCGTCAAGAAGGGATGTATGATTCGCTATAATCAATACCCTGTCTCCGGCCTTGTTGTAATTCTCCAGATTTTTGATTTCAACCCTGAAAAGAATAGCGAGCACAGTCCGTACCAGAGAACGGATAAGCGCGCCCGGCAGCAACAAGCATATATATATGCCTACGAGTGTATTGATGAAGGCAACGAAAAGAAAAATCTCGTATATTTTCAGTCCCGTCCGAAGACCGAGAACTACCGCTAACGCGGCACCCGCCATGAAGAGCGCGTTCACTATATTGTTTCCCGCGATGACTCTGGCCATTTCAGCCTGTTTCGTGCGGTGTTGAATCAGCGCGTAAAGAGGCACTATGAATATCCCGCCGCATCCAGCGATCATCAGCATGTCAAAAGCCAATCGCCAGCAGACAAAATGCCGGACAAATTCTCTGATGGACATTGTCGTATCGCTCACGTGTATTCCTTTACAGGCGAAATACAGGTCCACAATAAATATCGACATGCCAAGCGCGCCCAGCGGAACAAATGTCGTCTGTACGATACCCCTGAGGATACGGTTGCAGAGCAACGAACCGGCGCCTATACCGATTGTGAATATCGCCAGATAAAATGTTACTACGGTTTCATCCGCGCCGATAATGGATTTGCATATTGCCGGCAGTTGGGAAAGCATCAGCGCTCCAACTGCCCAGAACCATGAAATGCCGAGCACACAGCGGTATGTGACTTTTTGAGCTCTGATACTTTTTAATATTATCCATGTTTCGTAAATAAAATTATAATTGACTTTCAAATCGGAAGCGTCAGGTTTCGCTGCGGGAATCCAGCGGCTTGCCAGATAACCTGCAAGCGCAACTCCCATAAGCCCCGCGCCTACAATAAATTCACCGTTGGAGCGCATTATCAGAATTCCGCCAAAAATGCTTCCTAAAAGTATCGCAAGGTATGTCGCCGCTTCGATATAGGCGTTACCCGCGATAAGTTCGTTGTCTTTCAGGTGCTGTGGAAGCAGGGCATATTTGATAGGACCGAAAAAAGAGGACTGAGCTCCCATTAAAAACAGGATACTCAGGAGTATAAGCGGGCTTTTCAGGAAGGCCGGGGCGTCGTGCCACGAAAGCGCGAAAATCGCAAAAGTCCCAAGGCCCATCAGTATGATTTCAGCCACCTTCAGTATCCGTGTGATTAACGCTCTGTCATATTTATCCGCCAATTGTCCGGCTGTCGCCGAGAAAAGAAAGAACGGCAATATAAATACGCCTGCCGCCAGATTGACCATTACCGCTGAATCATTATCACTCAAGGCAAGCTTGTAGGTGATTAACAGCAACAAAGCATTTTTGAAAAAGTTGTCGTTGAACGCGCCCATAAACTGCGTGATGAACAAAGGCAGAAAACGTTGTGTCCTGAAAAGCCGCTGGCCCATATTGTTACTCCTTATCTTCTAATGCGTTTGGTTCTTCTTTTGTGATGGCTCCCTGAAGGCGTGCCATATAACGGTTCAAATTGTTAATTTCCTTTTCGGTAAATATCGACATAAGTTTTTTTACATGATTTCTATAAGGTTCTTCGACTTTCTCCAAAATCTTCAAGCCTTTTCTCGTCAGTTCTATATGATAGCAGCGCCTGTCCCCGGCTACTTTGAGCCTCTTCAAGAGCCCGGCGGCCTCCATCCGGTCAAGGAGCCCGGTAATATTGGATTTATCCACCAGGAGACGCTCGCCGAGTTCATTCTGTGTCGGAGATTTTTTACTGTGTTTGAGTACCATCATGATATTGAATTGTACTTCCGATGACAGGAACTCGCTGAAAAAACGGTTGGCCCCTTTTTTCAGAAGAACCCCCGTCCACCAGACGCCCATCAGCGCTTCGTGGTCACGGTCTTCAAAAGTTACCAGTTCGCTGTGACATTGTTTTTTCGCCATATTAACACTCCGTTTGCCGTTACGCCATTTAGTTTATATGTCAACTATTGCAATGTCAACTAAATTTTTGAAAAAATATTGTTTTTTTGATAATAAGCCTGTTCATGCCGGAGAGATTTTCAGACTGTCAAGAAAGCTTCCAGCCAGGAACGGACATCCGCATAACGATATTTTTCAAGCTTTCCGAAGCCGGGCAGTTGCTTGGCCTTTATTTTTGAAAACACCGGGACTGTAATACCGCAGAGGAACCGGGTAAGCAATTCCGGGCCGGGAGGCGTCTTGAGTTTCGCTGTAAGCGGATCTGTAAGTTCATTAAAATCGTATTCGGTAAAGGGTTTAAGGGGAATGCTTTTTTCTATGGAGACTTGCCCTTCCAGGCATATCGAACAATGATCGCATTTCTTTCTGTTTATCTTTTCGCCGAAATAATCCGCCAGAGCGTAACTCAGACAAGAACTGCCGTTGAAAAAACGCAGCATCTTTTCAATGCGCCTGATTTCTGTCTGCTCTTTCTGTTTAAACAATAAAGCAAGGTCGCGTGTCGTCAGGTCAATATCAAATTCCGGCATGATTACTTCGTAAATTTCAACAGTATCCTTTGCTTCAAGTTTGATGAATCCATGCTGGTGAAAATATTCCAGTGCGGCGGTGATGCGGTCGCGGTTTGTGTTATATCCATATTTGATCTTATCAATATCCACAGTGGTCCATATACGGCTCTTTTCAACTCCGGAAAACAAACTGTCAATAAACTGGCGGCGTTCGCCTTTGAACTTCGAGGCAATATCCCCATCGCTGATAATATTAGAGTAACGGTATTGGGCAAAATAGGAATAAAGAGGCTTGACAATACCTTTCATTTCCAGATAGACCAGCAGTGTTTTAAGCGGAAGTATGCGGATATTTGAAAACGTTGACAAACGCGTTATCCGCAATTCCCATCTTGCTCCATCCCGGGGTATTTCTTCAAGCACACTGCGAATGCCGTCAGTTTCAGGAGTATCGCCGTAAATAAAGTTTTCCAGGACGTTCACATCATCACGGTTTGCCAGTACATAACAGTCAGAATTCAACCCGTCACGTCCGGCGCGCCCGATTTCCTGACTGTAAGATAAACGTGATATACGGAGGTTGTAATGAATTACCCTCCGTATATCACGTTTATCTATTCCCATACCGAAGGCTATAGTCGCCACGATGCAGTTTTTTTCGCCGCGCATAAATGAATTCTGGATCTTCTTGCGTTCTTCGTCTTCCATACCCGCATGATAAGCAACGGCGTTTATATTTTTCCCGAGAAGAAACAGCGCCACGTCTTCAGCGGTCTGCTGCAATGTTACATAAACAATGGAAGCCTGTTCAGGGGAATCTTTCAGCAGCTTATACAATAGGTCCGGTTTATCCGCGGCAGCCGCGGGCTTAACCCACAAGCGCAGATTGCCTCGATAAAAACCGGTAACTGTTACAGCGTCGCGCGGCATATTAAATTTGGCGCACATATCATCTATAACTTCAGGGGTTGCCGTCGCCGTAAGCAATAATACCTGCCGGACATTGAATTCACGCTGATAAACAGGAAGCTTCAGGTAGTCAGGGCGGAAGTTATGGCCCCATTCAGAAATACAGTGGGCTTCGTCAACAACCATCAATGATATTGGAACACCGCTCAGAAACTTACGAAACCGTTCATTTTTGAAGCGTTCCACCGCTATCAGCAGAATTTTGTAAGCGCCGGCTTTGACTTTGTCCATTATTTCCCGTACCGTCTCGCTTTTGAGCGATGAATCTATAGTGGCGGCGGCAATTCCTTTTGACGATAAAAAATCAAGCTGGTCTTTCATCAGCGCAAGCAGCGGCGATACCACCAGAGTGAGCGCAGGAAGATGCAAAGCCGAAAGTTGATAGCATAAGGATTTCCCCGAACCAGTCGGAAAGATAGCTCCTGCCGAATCTCCGTTTATGACGCGTCTTATTACTTCTTCCTGACCTGTTTTGAATTTGTCGAAACCAAAACATTTCTTCAATGTCTGATGAATCATATAAAACCCCAATGAATTTTACCTTGTATTGAAGAATAACACATATTACAATCATATACAAGTACCGCGAGCCGTTCATAAACTGCCGCAGAAAAATTCCTCCCGGATTTATTTGCGCCAAATCCTTTTCCGAAATTCCTTTTGGGGTATATTATGCAATGCTCGTAAGGAAAATAATACATATCGACATGGATGCCTTTTACGCGTCGATTGAACAGCGCGACAATCCGCGTCTGAAAGGCAAAGCCGTCATAGTCGGCGGCCTGCCGGGGACAAGAGGCGTCGTTTCGACGGCGTCCTATGAGGCACGCAAATTCGGCGTTCATTCGGCAATGCCCATAAATCAGGCGAAGAAGTTATGCCCGCATGGAATATTCCTGCCCGTCAGGATGGATGTTTATGCCCATGAGTCAGAAATCATACGAAGCATTTTCATGGAATACACCGAGCTTGTCGAACCGCTGTCGCTGGATGAAGCATATCTTGATGTTACCCACAACAAGAAAAATATTCCCTCGGCGACCTGGGCGGCACAGGAAATTCAGAAGCGCATTTATTCTGAAACAGGGCTTACGGCATCGGCAGGCGTGTCCTTCAATATGTTCCTCGCCAAAATCGCATCAGGCTTCCGCAAACCCTCGGGATTGACCGTCATTACACCGAAAGATGCCGACGCGTTCATTGACAAACTTCCCATTGGTGAATTTTACGGCATCGGCAAGGTTACCGCCGAAAAATTCCACAGACTGGGAATCAATAACGGCAGCGACCTGAAAAATTTTTCGCTGCCGGATATGGTAAGCGCTTTCGGCAAAGCCGGCATTTACTATTATAATATTGTCCGCGGCATTGAGGACAGGCTTGTAACCCCCGACGCTCCGCGCAAGTCCATGGGCCGTGAACTTACCTTTCAGCAGGATATTGACGACATGGATGAGATACTGCGCATTATAAAGGAGCTCGCCGGGGAAGTCGAAGAACTACTGAAAGAGGAAAAGCTCTCAGGCCGGACAGTTACGCTGAAACTGAAGTATGATGACTTCACCTCCATTACACGCCAGCGTTCCCAGGAAACATTCATTGATGACAGAGAAATTATTTTCAACATTGCATCAAGCCTTCTCGCAAAAACCGAAGCGGGCAGTCGCAAAGTGCGCCTGCTCGGAGTTACAGTCTCCGGTTTTCCGATGCCGGAAGCAGAAAACAAAGGCCCGGTACAGCTTACTTTTCCGTTCTGAAAAACTCAAAAGCCGTCTTGTTTTGCGCATAAGGCAACGGCACGTGCGCATTCTATGAAAGTTTCAGGACGGCTTTGAAGAGATTCTCCTTTCTGGAAATAAGGTCTTTAAAGGCTTCTTCAATATCAGAAAACTCATAAACGCTTACAAGATTTTCCATTTTGAGCAGTCCGTCCGCTTCCAAGCTGACGGCCTCCCTCATGGCATCAAGCTTTTCGTCCTCGCGGCGGACATGCCCGTTAATTATATCAATAGCTTTATAATTCCATTGCCGCATATCTACAGAACGTATGCCGTCATTTGACTGGTGATATCCTATCAGAATAATCCTGCCGTGTTCCCTGACAAGCACGGAGGAAACATCAATGGCTTCCTGAATTCCGGTCGCTTCGATAATCACATCAAATTCCCCGAAGTTCCGAAGTATTGCATCAGGAGAAAGCCCTGAAGGGTTTATTGCTTTATCAGCACCGCATTCGAGAGCTTTTTTCCTCCTCCATTCTATAGGTTCGAGCGCAATTATTTCGCCCGCGCCCTCTCTTTTCGCAAGCTGGAGACAGCCGAGCCCCATAAAACCACAACCGATTACGGCAATCCTCTCACCTTTTTTTATCCCAAATCTCTTTGCCGCATGCATGAAACACGCGACAGGCTCCCCGAGCACAGTCTCAAGCTTTATGTTTCCAGGCACTTTAACTGCGGACGATGCTTTGACCTCAAAATATTCCGAATACGGCCCGCCGAGAACAGTCACCCTGTCGCCTTCCGAAAAATCTTTCACGTTTTTACCGGCCTTTACGACAATGTTTTCTGAGAGGCGTTCCACCTTTAGCCTTTCTGTACTGAAAAATGTCACCCTCGCAGATGCCGCAGGCAACAGTCTTTATAAGCAGCGAATTTTCGTCCGTTTCCGGGATTGGGATTTCCTCAATGATAAAACCTTTTTCTGTAAGTAGCGCTGTTTTCATGAATATTCTCCTCTTCGCCTGTTTTTGTTTCTTGAAAAATTTCTTATATCAATTATAATTGACGTAAAGAGCAAGTTCCTCTACTTAAGGACCAAAGAACTATGCGAAATCGACCAAAAGAGACTTTAGGCGGAGAGTTTTCGCCGATAAATCTTGATCCGTCTTTTCCTGTTCACGGCCCGCTTAATGTTCGCCGCTCCAACAAGCCCGAAATACCCGCACATGTACATGAGTGTTTTGAGATAGGGTATTGCCATGAGGGGCATGGTGTTTTTATGGTGGAGGATAAAATCTTTCCATGCAAGGCCGGGGACGCGTTCGCGGTAAATAACAGGGAACTGCATCTTCTTGTAAGCTCGCCTGAAATGATAAGCCGCTGGACATTTCTCAATCTTGACCCGGCTGGACTGATGGCAGGGTACGCGCCTTCGACGGAAGATGTTTTCGAGACGGAATCGCTTTCCGGCCCGGAATTCAAAAATGTGATAAGCTCTGAAAAATTTCCTGATATCTGCAATATAATTTTCAGAATTGCCGAAGAAATGACGGAGAAGAAAAAGTCTTACCGCTCGGCAATACGAGCGCTGGTTTGGGAACTTATGGTGATGCTTCACCGTATCGCGCCTCTGAAGCCTCTTCCGCCCGACACGGCAAAATACAAGAATATTGAAAGAATAAAACCGGCGTTAAAATACATTGCTTCGAAATATTCCAGTCTCGTAGAAATTCCCAAACTGTCCTCAATTTCAAATTGCAGCATCACCAATTTCAGGAGGATTTTTAAATCCGCCATGGGCATTTCACCTCAGGAATACCTGCTCTGTTTCCGTATGGAAATAGCAAAAACACTTCTGAAAAACAGCATGCTCTCCATACTGGAAATTTCCCTCAAATCCGGATACCATACCCTTTCAAATTTCAATCGCCATTTCAAAACAATCAACGGCATTTCCCCTCGCGAATGGCGGAGAAAAAATAAAGCTTTTTGATTTTTGATTTTTTCATAAATTTTACTGAAAACTGTTGACAGTAAAATCTTCTTCTGGTATAATAGATAAAAATATATCGATAAAAATATATCTATTAATAGCGGAGTGAATTATTATGGACACGGAAGCAGTGGAAAAAGTTGTCCGGATGCCATCAGTTAAAAGGCTTCCCGGCTATTTATGCATACTGAGAAGATTTCAGATGCAGGGCCGTGAACTTGTTTCGACAACACATCTGGCAGAGGAAATAGGGCTCGCCCCCATAGTCGTCCGCAAAGATCTGGAAATAACCGGAATCACAGGAAAACCCAAAGTCGGATACCCTGTGCCCGAACTCATAGAAGGAATAGAAAACTTCCTCGGATGGAATAATGCGACAGACGCCTTTTTGGCCGGAGTGGGTTGCCTCGGAAGCGCGCTCATGGGATATCAGGGGATAAGAAACAACGGACTGAACATAGTAGCGGGATTTGACAACGACCCGGCTAAAATAGGCTCAACAGTACATGGACGCTCCATTCTGCCGCTGAAAAAACTCCCCGATCTGGTTAGGAGAATGCACGTCAGAATAGGCATACTGACCGTTCCGGCCGACGCCGCGGAGGAAGTCGCGCAGATGATGATTTCGGCAGGAATTAAAGGCATTTGGAACTTTACCACTGTCGATCTGAAAACAGGCCCTGATATAGTGGTGCAGAAGGAAGACCTCTCATCAGGCCTTGCCGCTCTCAGCGTAAAATTGAAAAGGGCGAAAGAAAAAAAAGAGGAGGAAACAGAATCATGAATAAAAAGCCCCCAATCGTTATATGCATGGGCAGTTCATGCTTTGCCAGAGGAAATAACAAAAACCTCAGGATAATAGAAGAATATTTTGAAAAAAGGGGCCTTCCCGCTGAAATCGAAATCACCGGGAGCTGCTGCGAAAAAAACTGTTCAGACGGGCCTAATGTGGTAATCAACGGAAAAACATATTCAAAAGTCGATACGGGTGTCATAATGGATTTACTTAAACAGTACTTTCCATAAAATTAAGGGGAATTTATCATGGACAGAGATTATCCGATATATACATTGCGCACAGAGTGCCAGGACTGTTACAAATGCGTCCGTCAATGCCCGGTGAAAGCGATAAAAGTCGAAGACGGCCACGCCTCGGTAGTACCCGAACTCTGCGTGGCCTGCGGACACTGCGTCCAGATCTGTCCGGCTAAAGCAAAAAGAGTCAGGGATGACCTCGGCAGAGTGAAATATCTGCTGGAGAGAAAAGAAAAAGTTTATGTGTCGCTCGCTCCTTCCTGGGTAAGTGAATTTCAGGGCGTTGACGAGAAAAAAATTATAACAGCCCTCAAAAAACTCGGCTTCGCCGGTGTCGGTGAAACAGCCCTCGGAGCACAGGACGTTTCCGCGGAAACCGCCTCTGTCCTGGCTAAAGCGGGCAAAGGCGTTTTCATTTCCTCCGCCTGTCCGTCCTGCGTCGAATTCATCCGCAAATATATGCCCGAACACGCCGCTCTTTCCGTTACCGGAATGTTTTCTCCGCTCCTCGCCCACTGCAAAATATTGCGGAAAGCTTTCGGAAACAATATAGGCATCGTTTTCATAGGCCCCTGCATAGCAAAAAAAAGCGAAGCCGATATGTACCCTGAACTTCTTGACGTGGCATTAACTTTTTCAGACATGCGCAGATGGCTGGAGGAAAAGAAAATAGATCCGGCGAAAATAAAGCCCGAAAATTCGGCGTCCTTTGTGCCGCGCGCTTCCGAAGAAGGCGGGATTTACCCTGTGGAGGGCGGCATGATAGATACAATCCGCGCCCATGAGCTCCCTCCGGAAGTGAAATACGTGGCCATAAGCGGCCTCCATAATATCGACAAAGCGCTTTCCGGCATAGGTCTTGACGGGTTTGACAATCCTGTTTTCATAGAGGCCCTGGCCTGCGAAGGCGGCTGCATAAACGGCCCCTGCACCTCTTACGAAATGCCGGGCCTTCTTGCCAGAATGAAAATAGTGAACAAAATCAAAATGCCGAAAAAGGTACTGAAACGAAAAGCGTCTTCCAATATAAACATGGAAATATATCCCGACCCGATAATAGCGCCTTTGCAGGATGAAACGAAAATAAAGGACGCCCTCAGAAGCGTCGGAAAAACATCTCCCGACGACGAACTCAACTGCGGAGGCTGCGGTTATGAAACCTGCCGTAACTTCGCAAAGGCCCTCCTCGAAAAGAAGGCCGAACCGGCGATGTGCCTATCCTATCTCCGCAAGCAGGTACAAAAAAAAGCAAACGCCCTTCTGCGCTGCATTCCGGCAGGCGTCGTCATAGTCGATGCTGAAATGAAAATCATAGAATGCAATGAGTTTTTCGCGAAGATGTTTGATGAAGCGACAGCCTGCGCATACGAGGCGCGCCCCGGCCTGGCGGGAGCGCTCATAAGCAGAATTGTGCCTTTCCATGAACTTTTCGCCGGTGTTCTTTCCGGCGGAAAGGACATGCACAGGGATTCCATCAAAGTCGGAGGCAGGCTCTACGGCATTACCATTTTCAACATAGAACCGCATCAGGCCGTGGGCGCGGTGATATTTGACGTCACCAGAACGGAAATGCGCCGTGAACAGATCGCCGAAAAAGCAAAAAAAGTCATACATAAAAATCTTGAAACCGTCCAGGAAATAGCCTGCCGCCTCGGAGAACACATGGCGGACACTGAAATACTTCTGCGTTCGATCGCGGATGATTACACCGATAATAACGAAGAATAGAAAGGATGCTCCATGATTTCGGGACCTCTATTTGTGGACATAGGCTTCAGCCAGCGCTGTAAACGCGGCGAAAACATCTGCGGAGATGCTTTCAAATTCTGCAGAGTCCCCGAGGAAAACCGCATCATCCTGGTGCTTTCCGACGGGCTCGGCAGCGGCATAAAGGCAAACATACTTTCATCCATGACCTCCACCATGGCACTCAAATTCATGGCTTCCAACAAGGAGATACTACAGTCCGCCGAAACCATAATGAGCGCCCTGCCCATTTGCAGGACAAGAAAAATCAGCTATGCCACTTTCACAATAGTGGATCTCTCACTCAACGGCAAAACTAAAATAATAAACATGGGCAACCCCCCGTTCCTTTTCATGCACAAAGGCAAATGCGTCAATATCCCATGCAGTGAAATATGTTCTCCCAACTGGAGGGACAGGTCTATTGAAGTTTATGAGTTCGAAATCTCCGAGGGAGACCGCATAGTCCTGATATCCGACGGAATAACCCAGGCCGGCATGGGAACTGAAAAATATAAACTCGGCTGGCGCGTTGAAGGATGCCGCAAATTTGTGGAAAACAGAGCGTATGAGGAGGACAACCGCGGCTCTCAGGACTTCGCCGAAGCCCTCATAAAGGAAGCGCTCCTCAAAGAAAGCTCCTACACGCCGGGAGACGATATGTCCTCCGCGTCAATATATTTCAGGAAGCCTGAAAAACTCATACTCTTTACCGGCCCTCCGTTTTTCAAGGAGCGCGACGCGGAATGCGCCCGCCTGATAGCTTCCTATGACGGCTCCAAAGTAATATGCGGCGGCACAACAGCCAACATCGTGGCCCGTGAACTCGACCGCGAAATAAAAACCGACCTGAAATCCGCAAGATATGATTTGCCTCCGGTATCCGGCATGAACGGCATAGACTTGATTACCGAAGGCATTTTCACTCTTACGAGAACCGCTAAATACCTTGAAGAAGGCATTCCGCCGGAAACAGGCGATCCCGCCGTAATGCTCGCTGAAATTCTCAGAAAAAACGATATCATAGAAATGCTCGTGGGAACGCGCGTCAATGAAGTGCATCAGGACCCCAACCTGCCACTCGACATAGAAATAAGGCGCTCTATCGTCAGGCGCATAGCAAACGTTTTAAAGGAAAAATATCTCAAGGAGGTAAAAATCAAATTTGTTTAACAGCCCCGCGTCAGGCCCTGTGATAAAATTAACAGGGCCTTTTTAAACAACGGTATTGTGAAATAATTATCAATTGCATTTTTCAAGAACCAAATTAAAATTTTCAAATAACAGAACAGAACAAAGACGGACAAAACACTGTAACTAACTTAAAACAATATAATTACGAATTACAACAACATGTATTGTGAAATTTATTACAAATTCAATTTTTATTAAAAATAATCGTGAAAGTATTTGCAATATAGTTTTTAATCTGTTATAATAGTGCTTTAGGGAGAGATGTTAAACAGCAAACAGGGTTTTCTTTTTAACAGTGTTTTGCGTCACAGAGAAAGGAGAACGTCAATGGACCAGACTATCAGTAAAACTGCCCGGATGATAAAACATCTGGAGGCGGTCAACCGGATATTGAAGAAAAATAACTTTGACAAAGCCCGGCTCATACCAATCCTCCAGGCTGTACAGGAGGAATATAAATTTTTGTCCAAGGATATAATAAGTTATGTGGCGACCTCGCTCGGCATCCCCCCCGCCAGAGTATATGGGGTCGCCACTTTTTACGCTCACTTCACGCTTGAGCCAAAGGGGAAATATCTTATCAGGCTATGCGACGGGACGGCCTGTCACGTGAAAGCCTCGATACCTATTCTGGAAGCTCTGAGAAAACGCCTTGGGGTTACTCAGGAGAACCCTACCACAGGGGATATGCTTTTTACTGTTGAAACAGTCAGCTGTCTCGGCGCCTGCGGACTTGCCCCTGTGCTGGTCATAAACGATGAGGTACATGGACAAGTAACACCAGAACACGCCCTTGAATTGCTGGAAAAAATTATCGAAAAAGAAAAAAATGCTGTCGCGGACGAGCTGACGAAAGAGGTGGCGCAATGAAAACTGATATCATAAAACTTCAGGAAAGGGCCGGGCAATACAAAGACGCGGCGGCAAAAACCACAAAAAGAATAATTCTCTGCGCCGGCACAGGATGCGTGGCAAACGGTTCCCTGAAAATAAGGGACAGACTGCTGGAAATCCTTGAAAAATCCTCGGTAAAAGCCTGTCTCGAACTCACCGCCGATAACTGCGATGGGACTGTTCACATTTCCAAGAGCGGATGCCAGGGCTTCTGTCAAAGAGGCCCCCTGGTAAGAATAGAACCGGACGGGATTCTTTATACCAACGTAAAGCCGGAAGACGCGGAGGAAATCGTCAGTGAGACAATCACCGGCGGCAAAGTTATTGAACGCCTTCTCTATAAAGACCCTGTCAACGGCAAAATTTACAGGGGCGATGATGAAATGCCCTTTTACGCGAGACAGAAAAGGCTCGTTCTCAAAAACTGCACGATAGACCCTGAATGTATCAACGAGTACATATACAAGGACGGATATAAAGCCGCGGCAAAAGCATGCCTGGAAATGACCCCTCAGCAGATATGCGCGGAAATAGAAAAATCCGGGCTCAGGGGCAGAGGCGGCGGCGGTTTTCCGACCGGACTGAAATGGAAGCTGACACTCGCGTCCGAGAATGCTAAAAAATATATCATCTGCAACGGTGACGAAGGCGATCCCGGCGCTTTCATGGACCGCTCCGTAATGGAAGGCAATCCGCACAGTCTGATTGAGGGAATGATGATTGCGGCAAGAGCTGTCGCCGCCGACGAAGGCTATGTTTACGTCCGCGCTGAATACCCCCTCGCCGTGGAAAGAATGCGCAGGGCCGTGAAGGACGCGGAAAACGCGGGGTTTCTAGGTGAAAATCTTTTCGGAAGTTCTTTTAATTTTAAAATCGTCGTCATGGAAGGCGCGGGGGCTTTCGTCTGCGGCGAAGAAACAGCCCTGATAGCGTCTATAGAAGGCAAACGCGGCATGCCTATGCCCAAACCCCCCTTCCCCGCGCAGAAAGGGCTCTGGGGAAAACCGACTGTAATCAATAATGTTGAGACCCTGGCGACCATTCCGGTAATCATCAGGGAAGGCGCGGAAAATTACAGAAAAACAGGGACAGAAAAATCTCCAGGCACTAAAACTTTCGCGCTGACGGGACATGTCGCCAATACAGGCCTGATAGAAGTGCCGTTCGGGACAACCCTCCGCGAAATAGTCAATAATATCGGCGGCGGCGTCACCGATGAAAAAGGCAATGTTACAGACGAGTACTTCAAATCCGTTCAGATAGGCGGTCCTTCGGGAGGATGCCTTACGCCGGAAATGCTTGACATGCCGCTTGATTTCGATTCTCTGAAAAGCGTGGGCGCGATGGTCGGCTCCGGCGGACTAGTAGTTATGAACAATAAAACCTGCATGGTAAGCGTGGCAAGATTTTTCATGCAGTTCACGCAGAATGAATCCTGCGGCAAATGCGTCCCGTGCAGAGAGGGCACTAAACAGATGCTCGCGATGCTCGATGACATAATGGAAGGCCGCGCCGATGAAAACACTTTGATTTTACTGGAAAAAACTGCAAAAGCCGTCCGTATCGGCTCGCTCTGCGGGCTCGGCAAAACGGCCCCGAACCCGGTATTGTCCACACTTAAATATTTCCGGGAGGAATATGAGGCGCACGTTTTCAAAAAACGCTGCCCGACCGGACAGTGCAAAGCCCTCGCTATCCCTGAAATACTCGCGGATAAATGCAAGGGCTGCATGGCATGCGCGAAAAAATGCCCTGTCGGAGCAATTTCGGGCGCAAAAAAGGAAGCGCACAAAATAGACCCTGACAAGTGCATAAAATGCGGAGTATGCAAAACTATATGCCGTTTTGACGCAGTAACCGGAATATGAAAGGAGAAACAGATATGAAGATAAATAATACAGTTAAGATTAACGGGATCGATGTGGAGATTGGAGATGAAAAAAATCTCCTTGAACTTATAAGAAAAGCCGGAATTGAAATACCGACTTTCTGCTATCATTCGGAACTGAGCGTTTACGGCGCGTGCCGTCTCTGCATCGTGGAAGTTGATGGAAAAGGGATAATGGCGTCCTGTTCCACCGCTCCCGAACCCGGCATGGTTATACATACGGACACAAAAGAAATCAGGGAATTCCGCAAAATAAACGTGGAACTGCTTCTGGCAAACCATGACAGGGAATGCCCGACATGCCCGAAAAGTTCCCACTGCGCCCTTCAGGACCTCGGTCGAAGGCTCGGAGTTGAAAAAGTGCGCTTCAAGGAAAATCCCAAGAGCGTCGAAATAGATATGTCTTCCCCGTCGCTTACAAGAGACCCCAATAAATGCGTTCTCTGCGGCGATTGCGTCAGGGTATGCAAGGAAGTTCAGGGAATAGGCGCCATTGATTTTGCGAACAGAGGCTCCAAGTCCTGCGTAGCCCCGGCTTTCAATGACAATCTCGCCAATGTCGAGTGCGTAAACTGCGGACAGTGTGCCGCCGTATGTCCGACCGGAGCGATTATCCCCCGTCAGGACGCGGAAAAAGTCTGGGACGCGATTTATGACAAGGACAAAATCGTTGTCGCCCAGATTGCCCCGGCTGTGCGTGTCGCCCTCGGTGAATATTTCGGCATTGAACCCGGCGCAAACGTCGCCGGCAAACTTGTCAAGGCGATGAAGATAATGGGCTTTGACCTTGTCTTCGATACAAGTTTTACAGCCGACATGACCATTTTCGAGGAAGCTACTGAGTTTATCGACCGCTTCAAAAAGGCGGACAAACTTCCTCTTATCACAAGCTGCTGTCCGGCATGGGTGAAATTTGCGGAAATTTATTTCCCCGAGCTTCTGCATAATATTTCCACATGCAAATCCCCTCAGCAGATGTTCGGCTCGGTGGCGAAAAAAGTACTGCCTGCCCAGACGGGTATTAAGAGGGAAAATATAGTCGTCGTTTCCGTAATGCCCTGCACGGCGAAAAAATTTGAAGCAACTCTCCCGAAATTCAAAACCGACGGCATACCAGACGTCGACCATGTAATTACCACTGTCGAAATAGGCAGGATGATAAACTCGATGGGCATAAAGTTCAATGACCTCGAACCTGAAGCGTTTGACATGCCTATGGGTTTTGCCACAGGCGGAGGCGTTATTTTCGGGGCCACCGGAGGCGTTATGGAAGCCGCCCTCCGTTATGCCGTCGAAAAAGTCGAAGGCAAAAAACTCAAAAACGTCGATTTCAAAGCCGTAAGAGGCATGGAAAAAATAAAAGAGGCCGAAATAGATGTCGCCGGAACTAAAATCAACGTCGCCGTCGTAAACGGCCTCGTCGCCGCCCGTGAAGTCGCGACACAGATAGCTCAGGGAAAATCCAAGTACCATTTCGTCGAAGTCATGGCCTGCCCCGGGGGCTGTATCGCCGGAGGCGGACAGCCGGGGATGGCTGATTTAAAAGTTCGACAGATGAGAGCGCAGGGCCTCTATCAGTCCGATAAAAACATGCAGCTCCAGAAATCCCAGGACAACTATCTTGTGGAAGAATGCTATAAGGAGAATTTTGAGGGTTGCCCCGGCTCCCATGCCGCGCATCACGCCCTGCATACGCACTATAAAAACAGGAGTCAGATATTTGACGCCAAAGTCCCTGTCATCAGGGGAACTGAAAAGAATTCTGTTCCCATAATAGTTACAATCTGCGCGAATCGCGAAGACTGTCCCGGACACAATCTGCTGGCAAGGGTCGTCAAATATGTCAAAGACAACGGATGGGAAAACAAGGTCAATATCGATGCCGCCTTCAGTTCCAGGCAGGGGCCGGACGCGCCTATATGCGTAACTGTCGGCGATGAAGTCCTTGACAGCTGTGTTTTCAGAAATCCCATGAACACAGAGGAGGAAATAAGAAACCGCTGTGAATTTGAAAGCGTCAGAAAGGCTATGGACGCCTGTCTCAAGACGTAAAAATAAAAATCCACCTCCCAACGGCCGCGGATGGACGCTCTCCTTTCTCCCGTCCGCGGCCCCTCCAATTCGGCACACTGTATCGGACGGATAAGTTTCTTCAATTGTCTGTTTTTTCGAGCAGGGTTTTCAAGGACATCTGAAAAACCTCAAGAGTCCATTCGACATCAGCGAAAGCACGGTGAGCGGGCCCCGATAGTTCATCGCCAAGGCCGAAGCGCCGTCTCAGATATTGCAGACTGTAACTCGGAAGCCCTGAATAAGCCTGTTTTATTATCGGGATAGAATCCATCGTTTTGCCTTTCCATATCTCATAGCCCTCCCGAAAAAGGCTTTCCTGCAGAAACCCAAGGTCAAAGCGGGCATTATGCGCCACCAGCGTGCTGCCGGCGGCAAATTCAGAGAACTCCCGCCCGGCTGTCCTGAAAACAGGCGCGTCCGCTACCATTTCATTGGTAATGCCGTGAATTTGAATGACCTTCTCAGGCATAACAGTTTTAGGGTTTACAAGCGAATGGTAACGGCTTTGCGAACCGTCGAGTTCTATTCTTATGGCCGCTATTTCAACTATCCTGTCCCGTACAGGGCTCATCCCTGTAGTTTCAAGGTCAAATATCGTGAACGGGCCCAGATCATGCCATTTTTTCATTTGCGGACCGGATAGTTAATTTAACACTTGTAGCCGTCGGGATATTTTTTCATCCATTTCCATACTGATTCTATAATGGCATCGGCGCTTTCAAAACGGGGTTTCCAGCCAAGTTCTTTTTTGATACGGTCCGAACCGGCTATAAGGCGTGGAGGATCTCCGGCCCTGCGGGGCGCGATTTCAGCGGGAATGGAATGTCCGGTAACTTTCCGGGCTGTATCAATGATTTCCTTTACACTGAGGCCGCTGCCTGTTCCCAGATTGTAATGCCCGCTGCGGGGCGCGTTCAGCGCCAGCATGTGCGCCTGAGCGAGATCAAGGATATGAATATAATCCCTGACGCAGGTGCCGTCCGGCGTATCATAATCATCTCCGTAAATCATTATTTTTTCGCGTTTTCCCTGTGCCACCTGAAGTATAAGCGGAATGAGGTGAGTTTCAGGCTTGTGGTCTTCGCCGAAATTCTCCGATGCGCCGGAAGCGTTGAAATAACGGAGCGCGGCATATTGAATTCCGTGTATTTTATTGTACCAGCCGAGTATCTTTTCAAAACAGAGCTTTGATTCTCCGTAAGGATTTATGGGAAGCTGCCTGGACTCCTCTGTAATCGGCATTTCCTCCGGCTCCCCGAACGTGGCGGCGGTGCTCGAAAAAACAATCGAGCGCACCTTGTTTTCCACGGCGGCGTCAAGAAGATTTATGCCGTTGCTGATATTGTTTCTGAAATATTTGCCGGGATCTTTCATTGATTCGCCTACAAGAGAAAAGGCGGCAAAGTGCATTATCGCCTCGAAAGAACCTTTCTTCATGATGTCGCTTACAAGCGCTCTGTCGGCGAGATCGCCTTCTATGAATTCAGCTCTTCCGTCAACCGCGCCACGGTGTCCTGTTATCAGAGAATCGAAAACAGAAACCTGATGCCCGTTATCAATCAGATATTCAGCGCAAGCGCTGCCTATGTATCCGGCGCCGCCGGCAACTAAAACTTTCACGGAAAAGCCCTCCATAATTATTGTTTTGAGGAAAGAATTATATATATGAAAACATCTTCTCTTTCAATGTCGGGAAGCAAATATATCGGAGCTTTTATAAAGCCGCCATTTTTTTTCAATATATTTTTAATATCTCCCTGTGAAAGAAGAAAAACTTGTGTATATTATGTTCTTTTGCGCCTAATCGCAAAGCGTTTTTTTGTACGCTTTCATGAAATTTTCAGGAGCATGACATTTTGGAAAATGCTTAAAACAGGCTCAAAAATGCTGAGAAAAAAGTTTTTTGAAAAAAAAATTGAGTTTTTTATTAAAAAATGTTGGACAGTTTGCATATTGCTGACTATTTTAAGCGCTCTGTTTGTTTTGAGTACGGATTTGAGAGGCGGCAAACAGGAAGGCGCAAAAGCGGAGATTAAGAAAAATCTTTCGGCAGAGGATATAAAAGCCCTGAAGGAAGAAACACTTTATCTTCGCGGAGAAAACGCGGAACTGAAAAAAGAGAACGAAAGCCTCCGTAAAGAGTTGATTGAAATACTTGAGAGATACAGCGAACAGGACGCTTCAATGGAGCGTATCCAGTTGAGCATAGCCGGAGCGCTGGCAACGTCAGAAAAAACGGATGTCAGCGTGAAAGAGCAGGAGCTTCTCAGCGTTATGGAAAGACTCCTTAAGCATTCCGGGGCATATGCCTTCAAAAGCCTTGAGTTTTACAGGCAGTTGGAGGAAGTGCTGAAAAAAGCGCAGCTGGACAATGTCGAACTCGCGAAAATAAAACTCGCTATGGAAGATTTGGCCGGCAAGGCAAAAGACCTTGGAGCAATGTCAACATCACCGCAGCAGACGCAGAGAATCGACAGATGCAGGGTACTTGCGGTAAACAAGTCATTGCAGACGGTGGTATTATCAGCGGGGTTCGCACAGGGCATAACCAATGGATTAAACTGGTATGCCGGAAAAAATAAGGAAATACAGCTGAGAGTGGTAACGGCAAGGCCGTTCATATCCGCGGCGGCTGTGATAAAAGGTAATATAAATGATTTGTCGCAGGGGATGCCCGTTTATTCAAGCGCCAAATGATTTTAAGAAATATTAAGAAAAATTGTGAAATTAATTGAATGAGGCAGAACAATGGAAGTTCAGGCGGTTACAAAATATTCAAGGATTTCGCCGGAGAAGGCGCGTGAAGTATCACGTCTTCTGCAGGGGAAATCAGTGATAGAAGCATTGGCGATAGTTGATTTGAGCCCGAGGAAAGCGGCAAGGCTTTTCGGCAAAACACTGCGTTCGGCTGTGGCGAATGCTGAAAATAATTTTGATCTGAACCGTGATACGCTGCTGGTTAAAGTGGCGGATGCCCTTCCGGGACCGATGTTCAGACGTTATCGCGCTAAAGCGCGCGGAATGGCCGGAAGAATACGCAAACGTACAAGCAGCCTGAAAATCGTTCTGACGAATGAATAAATGAAAGGAATGAAGTTGTGGGGCAAAAGGTAAATCCAATTGGACTTAGATTAGCGTTGACTAAAAACTGGGATTCCCGCTGGTTCGCCAAAAAATCGCATTTCGGCGACTGGCTTTATGAGGACACCCTTATCAGAGAGAAAATCAAGAAGGATTTTTATCACGCGGCTATCGGAAAAATCCAGATAGAAAGATTTGCGAACCGCATCAGGGTAACAATCTTCTCAGCCCGTCCCGGACTTCTTATAGGGAGAAAAGGTTCTGAACTTGAGGCCCTCAAGGAAGCAATCAGCACCTATGCTAACAACAGGGAAATAGCGGCGGTTGACGTCGTTGAAATAAAGAAAGCTGAAACGAACGCTCTGCTCATAGCCGAAAACATAGCTATGCAGCTCGAAAGAAGAATAGGCTTCAGAAGAGCGATGAAAAAAGCGATTCAGACAGCGATGGAAATGGGAGCTGACGGAATAAAGGTACGTTGCGCCGGACGTCTCGGCGGCGCGGAACTTGCCCGTACGGAACAGTACAAGGAAGGCCGTGTGCCGTTACACACTCTCAAAGCCAATATTGATTACGGATTTACGGAAGCAAATACAGTAGCAGGAAAAATAGGCGTAAAAGTTTGGGTATGCCATAAAGAGCTCACGGAGGATCAGCAGTATGCCATTAATGCCAAAAAAGGTAAAGTACAGAAAGAGTCAGCGCGGTAGTCTCGCCGGTCTTTCGAGAAGAAATAATTCTCTCGATTTCGGTGACTACGGTTTGCAGACCCTTGAACGCGGTCATGTAACGAACAACCAGATAGAGGCCGCTCGTGTGGCCATAAATCGTCACATGAAAAGACGCGGAAAACTCTGGATAAGGCTTTTCCCGTACAAGTCGATAACGAAAAAGCCGTTGGAAGTACGTATGGGAAAAGGAAAAGGAAACGTTGAAGGATGGGTCGCGCCGGTAAAGCCCGGAAGGGTTCTTTTCGAAATAAGCGGCTGTCCCGAAAACATAGCGAGGGAAGCTCTTTCGCTGGCCGCGAACAAGCTGCCGCTGAATTGCAAATTCCTGGCGCGCCAGACAATATAAACCTGCGAGAGATTATTATTATGAAGATGAAAGAAATAAAAGAACTGACGGATGCTGAAATTGATCATCAGCAGGAAGAGCTTTTGAAAGAAAAGTTCAAATTACGAATACAGGCAAAGACGGGCCAGTTGGAAAAACCGTCCAGAATAAGACATATCCGTAAGGATATCGCACGTATAAAGACCGAAAAGACGGCCCGTACAAAGGCAGCTAAGCAGCAGTAACATAATAAGAAGTTATGGAAAGCAAAATGGAAACGGTTAAAGAAGATACAGTAGAGAAAAAAAGAGGCAACCGCAAGGAAAGAGTTGGGAATGTAGTAAGCGATTGTCAGGATAAGACAATCGTTGTGGAGGTAGTAAGACGCACTCCTCACAGATTATATAAGAAAGTTATAAAAAAGCAGAAACGTTTTGCGGCGCACGATGAGAAGAACGAAGCCAAGGTCGGAGATACAGTGAGGATAGTGGAAACGAGGCCTCTGAGCAAGACTAAAAAATGGCGCCTTCTCGAAATCATCAGCCACGCCGAGTAAATTCAGGAGAACTTTAAATGATACAGATGCAGACAGGCTTGGATGTTGCGGACAATTCCGGCGCGAAGCGGGTTGTCGCCATCACTGTTCTTGGCCAGGGAAGACGTTACGCCAAAATCGGTGACATAATCACAGCAACAGTAAAAGAAGCAATTCCGGACGGAACAGTCAAAAAGGGTCAGGTGGTAAAGGCTGTAATAGTCAGGACTGCGTCTAAATTACGCAGGGATGACGGTTCATTTCTTAGATTTGACCGTAATGCCGCGGTGATAGTAGACCCCCAGAACAACCCTATCGGCACCCGAATATTCGGCCCCGTAGCCCGCGAGCTCCGTGAAAAAAACTTTATGAAAATTGTTTCTCTCGCACCGGAGGTAATATAAAATGATTAAGAAGAAATATCATGTCAAAAAAGGCGATGCTGTGGTGGTAAACAGCGGTGTCTGGAAAAATGAGGAAGCTAAAGTTTTAGTTATGCTGAAGAAGAAAGACAGAGTTGTGCTGGAAATGCAGAATCTTTCTCCTGAGAAACAGCAGAAAATAGGAAAGAGAAGCGTACGGAAGTCAAAAGCTTATCCGAACGGCGGACTGGTTGACAGAGCGGTATCTGTCCATGTCTCAAATGTGAGGCTGAAAACAGAAGCAGGAGTAGAGAAAAATGCCTAATATGCTGAAAAAATATAATGAAGAAGTACTGCCGGCCCTCAAGGCCAAATTCGGCTACACGAACAACCTTCAGGTACCAAGGTTGAAGAAGATTGTGATAAACACGGGTGTAAATTCAAATACTACCGAAAAAGACACATTCAAGGAAGCCAAACAACATATCGCCATGATAACCGGCCAGGCCCCCGTAATAACCAAATCCACAAAGAATATAGCCAATTTCAAATTGCGTGCCGGTATGCCTGTAGGCGTGATGGTAACTCTTCGCGGCAGCAAAATGTATGATTTCATAGACCGTCTGGTACATAACGCTCTTCCAAGAGTACGCGATTTTCGCGGTATCCCTAAAAAGGGCTTCGACAAGGTAGGAAACTACAACTTGGGCGTTCCGGATGTCACGATATTCACTGAAGTGGACCTTGACAAAGTGAAATACCCCTTGGGGCTTAATATAACAATGGTAACAACCGCTAAAAATGATCAGGAAGCAAAAGCGCTTTTGACAATGATGGAAATGCCTTTTGCGGAATAACTTAGGAGATCGCTTGTTTTATGGCTAAAAAGAGTTTGATGGTAAAAGCGGAAAGAGGAAGCAAATTCAAAGTTCGCAATTACAACCGTTGCAAGATATGCGGAAGAAGAAGGGCTTATTTACGTAAATTCAAAGTATGCCGTATTTGTTTCAGGGAATTGGCGACAAAAGGCCAGATACCCGGAGTAACAAAGGCCAGCTGGTAAATTATTAGGGAGATAGATTTTTTATGAACATCCAGGACCCAATATCTGATATGCTCACGCGGATAAGGAACGCTTGCATGGCGGCGCTCACTGAAGCCAAGATGCCGTCTTCAAAGATGAAAGCCCATGTAGCGGCAGTGATGAAAGAAGAAGGTTTCATAAAGGACTTCAGCGTAGAAGATGAAGCCGGCAAGAAAACACTCGTGATCAAGTTAAAGTACTATAAGCACGAGCCTGTCATCGAAGGCCTCAAGAGAATCAGCAAGCCCTCATGCAGAATTTACTGCGGCTCTCAGGATATACCTAAAATCAGAAACGGGTTAGGAACAGTTATACTTTCTACGCCTAACGGAATAGTCAGCGGACGTTCTGCTTCCAAGTTGAATGTGGGCGGCGAAATATTGTGTTATGTGTGGTAATTTAACTTAAAAAATAGGATTTGCAAAAATGGCTCGATTTGGAAATAAACCCGTAAGCATACCATCAGACGTGAAAATCGCTGTCAAAGATGGTATTATCAGTGTGGAGAAAGGAAAAGAGAAACTAAGCATGCCCCTTCCTCCGCTTGTAGCAGTAAAGGTTGAGGATGCGGTTCTCCGCGTTTCTCGTCAGAATGACTCGAACCAGGCCTGTGCGATGCAGGGCCTTGCGCGCAGTCTCATAAACAACATGATAATCGGGGTAACCACGGGCTTTAAGAAAGATCTGACAATAATAGGTGTCGGTTACAAGGCGCAGATAAGCGGGTCAAAAATGACGCTCACTCTCGGTTATTCGCACCCTGTTATATATGAAGTTCCGAAAGGAATCAAAGTTGCGGTAGTGGAAAACACGAAAATAAGCGTGGAAGGCACAGACAAACAGCTTGTCGGTGAAGTTGCCGCCACGATCAGAAATTTCCGCCCTCCCGAACCTTACAAGGGAAAAGGCATCCGCTATGCTGACGAGCATATAACTTTGAAAGAAGGCAAATCAGTCGCTTAACATTTGAAATCTGGAGATTGGAATTATGTCAATATATAAAACAAAAAGAGAAAAACGCGAAAGACGCCACATGCGTCTGCGTCAGAAAATTTCGGGTTCTTCGGAACGTCCGAGGTTTTCAGTCAATTTTACCCAGAACCATATTTATGTTCAGTTCATAGATGATGACAAAGGCAATACACTGGCAAGCGTTTCAACGCTTTCCGGCGAATTTAAGGGAACGAAAGCCAAAGCCAATCTGGCAGGAGCTGAGATACTTGGAAAGATAGCCGGGGAAAAAGCGGTGGCGGCTGGCATAAAGGCAGTTGTTTTTGACCGTGGCGGCTTCCGTTATCATGGACGCGTAAAGGCACTGGCAGAAGCTGTAAGAAAATCAGGTTTAAAGTTTTAGGAGTTGATAATGTCAAAAAAGAATGTTGACGAATTTGAAAATCCAATACCTTTGGTCACTTCCATCGCGGATTGTGATGAGAACGTCATAAGCATCAACCGTTGCTCTAAAGTAGTTAAAGGCGGTCGTAATTTCAGTTTTGGCGCGCTTGTTGTGGTAGGAGACAGAAAAGGGCACGTCGGATACGGTTACGGAAAAGCTAATGAAGTATCGGACGCTATCAGAAAAGGCAGTGAAATGGCCCGCAAAAACATGGTGGGAATTACAACTCACGGCTCAACAATTCCTCACCAGGTCATCGCGAAGTTCAGAGGTGCCCAGGTTATGATAAGGCCTGCTTCTCCTGGTACAGGTTTGATAGCCGGGGGTGCCATGCGCGCTGTACTTGACCTTGCCGGAATACGCGATATCCTCGCAAAATCACAGGGCGCAAGTAATCCGATAAACGTTGTAAAAGCGACAATGAAAGCTATAGACATGCTTCGTTCCAGAGAATATATTCTGGAAAAAAGAGGGCTTGAGTCTTTATAATTAAGGAAACAGCATAATGAAATTACATGATTTACACCCGACAGAGGGTTCAAGGCGTCCCAGAAAAAGAGTCGGACGCGGAGATGGTTCAGGCCTCGGCCGCACATGCGGACGCGGTGAAAAGGGCCAAAAATCCCGTTCCGGCGCCAAACTCCGTCCATTTTTTGAAGGCGGTCAGGTCCCACTCTTCAGACGTTTGCCGAAACGCGGCTTCAAGAATCCCGACCATTTTACTTTCAGCGTTGTAAATACGGGCGATCTTGACAAACACTTTTCAGCTAATGATACAGTTGACGTCAATTCCCTTATGGAAAAAGGCTTAGTCGGAGCGTCAGGGCTTGACCTTAAGATTCTCGGCACCGGGGAAATATCAAAGCCTTTAACCATAAAAGCGAATAAGTTTTCCGGATCCGCCAAATCAAAAATTGAAGCGGCCGGCGGAAAATGTGAAGTTATTTGATCGAATTTCACGCTTTTATATTTATCACATACATAAAGAGATTAAATGTTTTCTGCTTTTTTAAACAGTATTAAGATTAAAGAGCTTAGAGGAAGAATCCTCTTTACAGCGGGAATAATCATACTTGACCGTTTGCCCATGAACATACCTTGTCCAGGTGTTGATCCGTCAGCGCTTAAACAATATTTCAGTCAGTTCGGCCAGGGAAGCGCTGAAGGCATGTTCATGGGCATGTTCGACATATTCAGCGGTGGCGCACTCCAGCAGTTTGCGATAGCGACACTCGGAATTATGCCTTATATCTCCGCGTCAATTATCATGCAGCTTCTGACTCCGGTTTTACCTTCTCTTGAAAAACTTGCCAGAGAAGGAGATGTCGGCAGGCAGAAAATCAACCAGTACACCCGTTATCTCACCGTAGTCATATGTATAATTCAGGGCGCGATGGCAGCGTTGGCAATGATAAATCCGGGAAGGCTCGGCCTGCCCCACCCTCAAAATCCACTAGTGACTAATCCGGGTTCCTTTTTTGTAATAATGACAGTTATAGTTCTGACCTGCGCTACAATGATACTGGTATGGTTCGGCGAGCAGATAACCGAACGCGGCATAGGCAACGGCATATCATTAATCATTACCGTAAACATCATAGCGAGAATGCCTGCGGCAATGTACGGCCTCTATGAGATAGCTGTAAGCCACGGAACAATATCAGGGACACGCTTCAGGCTTGTGCACCTGTTAATACTCTTCATCATTTTCATTCTTGTAACCGCCGCCACTATAGTTCTTACTCAGGGACAACGCAGAATCCCGATCCAGATGGCAAAACGGATAGTGGGCAACAAGATGAAAGGCGGCACCACCTATATGCCGTTGAAAGTCAACTTTTCAGGTGTAATGCCAATCATCTTTGCGGGGGCCATACTGGTGCTTCCGGGGATATTGCTCCGATGGATACCGTTTGCCCGTGAATACGCGGTGTATTTCCAATACGGCTCGACTTCATATATGATAATATACGGTATAATGATACTGGCGTTTTCATATTTCTGGGTGGCAAACCAGTTCAATCCGATTCAGATAGCCGATAATCTGAAAAAGGAAGGCGCGTATATCCCGGGTATACGCCCGGGACAGCCGACTGCGGACTTTCTTGACAACACAATGACAAGAGTAACCTTGGCCGGTTCGATATTTCTTGCCGCTCTCGCGGTTTTTCCCATGTTTCTCTATAAGGGCTTCAAAATCCCCTACAATATCACTTCCTTTTTCGGCGGAACAAGCCTTCTGATTATGGTCGGCGTACTTCTGGACACTCTGAGCCAGATGGAATCTCACCTGACCATGCGTAATTACGATGGCTTCCTCAAACACGGCAAGGTAAGAAGCCGACGCCAGTAACAGAGCGGAATTATGATCGACAATGTCATAGCGATTGACGGTCCGGCAGCTTCAGGCAAAAGCACAATAGCTCAAAAAGTATCCGAAACACTTTCCATACCCTATATCAGCACCGGCAACATGTACAGAGCGTTGACCTGGTATGCGCTTCAGAAGGGATTGGATTTGAATAATCCGGATGAAAAGGCAATGAAAGACCTGCTGGCGACGGCAGAACTTACATACGCAAAGGCCGGAGACAAATTCGAAATACGACTGAATAAGCAGGAGATGGGCCCCCTTATCCGCGCCCCGGAAGTTACTTCACATGTCAGCAATCTCGCGGCAATGCCCTGCGTAAGAGAATGGATGCTGGACAAACAGCGTTCCCTCGCAAAACTGGGACTTATCGTTATGGAAGGGCGTGATATAGGCACGGTAATTTTTCCCGGCTCCAAAAACAAGTTTTTCCTGACTGCCTCGCCCATGGTACGCGCCAAAAGACGGCTCGCTCAGAGCGGAGAAACCACAGACGGTTCCACCATTGAGAGTGTTGCCAGAGAAATAGAAGAAAGAGATCGCATTGACACGACCCGTAAAACAGCCCCTCTGCGTAAGGCCGATGACGCATTGCTCATTGACAGCAGCGATATGACAATTGAAGAAGTCGTAAATAAAATAATCTCATGTGTAAAATGAACAAAGTCGAAGTAAAATACCGCGTCCCATACGCGGATACAGACAAAATGGGCGTGGTTTATTACGCCAACTATCTCATATACTTTGAAATTACAAGAAACGAGATACTCAGGGAGGCCGGAATGCCTTACAGCGAACTGGAAAAAAGCGGCTTCATGCTTCCCGTAATAGAGGCTGTATGCCACTACAAAGCTCCCGCTCAGTACGATGATCTGCTAACCTTTACGGGTTGGGTCGATGAAGTGAAGGGCCCTCGCATAAAAATATTCTGCGAAGTGCATAAAGACGAAAAACTCCTTGTTTCCGGCTATACTGTTCACGCATGTGTAAACACCGCCGGAAAGCCTGTGAGGCCTCCTGAATCGATTTTATCCCTTTCGATAAACTAAATTCCGTAATAATCAGTCACTGATTTGCGATTCGCCCGCCCCGAGTTTAGATTATCTTATATGCATATTGTTTCTTTAAAATATAATAAGGAAAAACAGTGCTTCGCATAGTCGGAATTTCTGAAATGTATATATCATCAGAACCTGACGATATAATTATAACTTATTCGTTGGGTTCCTGCATAGGTGTGTCCATTTATGACCAGAAGCTGAAAATAGGCGGAATGGTTCACTGTATGCTCCCTCTCTCCAAAATCGACCCCAATAAAGCCTTGGAAAAACCGTGCATGTTTACGGATACCGGAATTTCATGCCTGCTTCAGAATTTTCTGAATATGGGTTCAAGCCGCGCCAATCTCATAATCAAAACGGCAGGAGCGGCTTCAATGCTTGACGAGAAAAACATATTCAAGATAGGCGAAAGAAATTATACGGTACTGAAAAAAATCATGTGGAAAAATGACCTCCAGATAAAGGCTGAAGATGTCAAAGGCACCGCGTCAAGAACAATGCTGCTCTATATGAACAGCGGCAAAACAACAATAAAATCCGGTGGAAAAGAGGGTGAGCTGATATGAAACAGAGGGAAAAAATAATAAAAAATATAGGGGAAATTCCCGCCATCCCTGTCTCCGCGTCAAAGGCTGTATCTCTCCTCCAGGACCCGAACAGGAGTTTGCCCGAAATCATAAAAGTCATCGAATACGACCCTGGAATAACGGCAAACATACTTAAACTTGCCAATTCATCAGTGTATTCGACGGGCCGTGAAATAAGTTCACTGCGAGATGCCACAATAAGACTGGGGGCAAGCAATATACTGCAACTTCTCATAAGCTCATCTTTCAGTTCAATCATGAAGACTCAGGTAAAAGGCTATGATCTCCCTTCTGGAGAATTATGGAAATCGTCAATTACCACCGCAATCTGTACTGATATAATAAAAAGTACACTCAGAATAGAATTGCCCTCCTATACCTTCACCGCGGCCCTTCTCCATGACATAGGAAAAATAATTCTCGGCTCTTTTATCGATGTGAACGCCTCGGAAATAATTGAATGCGCCGTCAAGGGAAACTTGTCTTTTGAAGAAGCGGAAAACATAATTCTTGGAATAGATCATGCTGAAGTCGGGGCAATACTTATGGAAAAATGGAATCTCCCCGAAGAACTCGAGAAACCTGTCAGATGGCACCACACTCCGGAAAAAAGTGAAAATTTCGCAATGGTTACAGGAGTTGTTCATATCGCCGACGCGTTGACCATGATGAAAGGCGTCGGCGCCGGAAAAGAGGGGCTGAACTATAGATTCTCAAACAAAGTGGCCGATGAACTGGGCCTTAATATTAACCTCATTGAAACCATCGTGTTCAGGACCCAATGCAGGTATGAAGATCTGAAAGATACTTTCTCAAGCTAAATCTGAAAGGAGCTTATGTCTTTAAATATCCTTATTGTAGACGACTCTTCAATAGCAAGGTCTGTCATAACTAAAACCATTAAACTCTCCGGAGTGCCATGTGAAAACTTTTTATACGCCGAAAACGGAAGAGAAGGTCTTGACGTCCTCAGAAAAAATTGTGTAGACGTGGCGCTCCTTGATATAAATATGCCGGTAATGACCGGCATAGAGATGGCGGATGAAATGCTCTCTGACGAACACCTCAAGTCCATCCCGGTAATAATAATATCTACTGAAGGAAGCACTACGGTCATGAAAAAACTCCAGGAAAAAGGAGTAAAGGGTTTCATAAGAAAACCTTTCACTCCTGAAAAATTCTGCCATATTTTCAATGAAGTGCTGGGAACGGAAAATGAAAAAATATGATATAACAGTATTGTCAAAAACTTTCTGCAGAATACTTGAACAAACCGCTTTCATGTTCGCGGAAGAAGCGGATAAAAATAGATGCTCGCTTATCGACAACAGTTTTTTCTGCTCCACCATTTCATTTAAAGGACCATCTGAAGGCAATATAACACTCTGTGTCCCGGAAGGCATTTCTTCGGAAATAGCAGCCAATATCCTGGGAATTGAGACAGGACAGGAGATTTCAGGCCAAATGCTTGAGGATACGGTAAAGGAATTGACCAATATACTCTGCGGTCAGTTTATAACCGACGTCGAAGGGACCGTTCCCGTATTCAAATTTTCTCCTCCGGTAATGAAAAAATTGCAGCGGGAAAACTGGAGAGCTCTCTTGAATTCAGCCAATTCCACATCGGTAAAAATCGACGAAATCCCTCTTATTCTGAATCTGGAAATGTAAATGACAAAAAAGATACGTGTTCTAATCGTGGATGATTCGGCGCTTGTAAGAGCAATTCTGGAAAAGGAAATTTCAACAGACCCCGAAATAGAAGTTGTAGGCACGGCCCCCGATCCATACATAGCCAGAGATAAGATCGTGGAGCTTAAACCCGATGTGATAACCCTTGACATCGAAATGCCCCGGATGGATGGCTTGACATTCCTGAAAAAACTCATGCGCTATTATCCTATCCCTGTGATAATCCTTTCTTCACTGGTCTCAAAAGGCAGCAAAAACGCAATGGAAGCACTTGATATCGGCGCGGTGGAAGTGATGTCCAAACCGGGCCCATCATACACTGTAGGAGATATGCGCGTCCAGCTTATCGATAAAATCAAGGCCGCCGCGAAAGTGCATGTGGAAAAGAAAAATTTCACCGCCGAAGCTCGCCGTCCAAACCCCAAATACAATAAAACTCCAGAGAAACTTCTGCCGCGCGGCAGTGCCATAAATAAAATAATCGCGATAGGCGCTTCCACGGGAGGCACCCAGGCGATTCAGGAAATACTTTGCTCCATGCCTCCTCAAAGCCCTCCTATTCTAATAGTTCAACATATGCCGGAGCATTTCACTGAATCATTCGCCGAGCGACTTAATTCCATTTGCGATATCGAGGTAAAAGAGGCTGAAGACGGCGATGAGTTAATTAACGGAAGGGCTATAATAGCGCATGGAAACTATCACATGCTGCTCCGTAATTCTGGAGAAAAATATTTCGTCAATGTCAAGGAAGGCCCTCTGGTGAACAGGCATCGCCCCTCCGTAGATGTGCTTTTTAAATCCATCGCGCAATGCGCCGGGAAAAAAGCCGTAGGCATAATTCTAACAGGAATGGGCGATGATGGCGCCATGGGAATGAAAGAAATGCATGATTCTGGAATAATAACCATAGCACAAGACCAGAAAAGCTGTATAGTATACGGTATGCCCAAAGAAGCGCTCGCGCTAGGCGGTGTTGATTATGTCATATCTCTCGATAAAATAGCTGAGAAAATACTCAGTATCTCAGCAGATTAATAATTACTGAAAGTTTTCATACAATGGAAAATGCGGAGCTTCTGCCTTCAAAAAGCGAACAGAGCAAAAAGATAATGGAGGCTGAAAAAAATATGCTCGTCAGGCAGATTATGCAGATGCCTGACCTGCCCTCCCCCTCCCCTGTAATGGTTCGCGTAATTCAGCTTCTCAGATATGACGAAGTCAAAGTCAATGAACTGGTAAAAACCATAGAAAGAGACCAGTCCCTTGTCGCGCAAATACTGAAAATCATAAATTCAGGCTATTACAGCCTCTCTCAGAAAATCGACAACGTAAACCATGCAATAGCCCTCCTCGGAATACAGAATCTCAAGCAGATAGTATTCTCAATTTCAGTCATGGAACTTTTTTCCTCCGATGAAAAAAATGAATGGGAACATGCCTATACCTCATCCCTTATGATCACATCCATGATGTCCGAAAACGAACTCCCTGTAGCCACTAATCTCCCTATGACGGCGCTAATTCATGACCTCGGCAAGGTTGTCCTCCAGAAATTCCGGCCCCAGAAATACAAAATATGCCGTTCAAACTCTGAAGAAAAAAGACACCCTATATACATCGCTGAAGATGCCATAATAAAACTGAATCACGCGGAAATCGGCAGCATTCTCATGCAAAAATGGAATATGACCGATGACATCATCATCCCCATAAAATACCACCACAGAAAAGACGTACCCTCCGAATATGTCCTGGAAACAGCTCTCCTAAAGTTCGCAAACTGGGTTGACTGCCTGGTTAGAAACATTCCCTGCAATGAGCCGGAACGAGAGATAATGTCCGCCAGCGGAATAGAAGAAATCGACAAGGACTATTGGATAAGAAACCACCGGGAACTGGTCTGCTCCATACATAACCAAAACCTCTATGACCCCGACGCAAAAGACAAAAAAACAAACACAAAACCGGTTCGCGGATTCAGGTAATTGCTTAAATAAATAATATTTGACTTTTATAGATAAAATTTAAAAATGCTGTATATTTAGAACACAATACGCCAGATTATTTTATATTTGCGTATTCCCGTAGTTTTTTACGTTGATAAAAGGTGTTTTATGGGGGACGAAAAATTAGAAAACGCGCCTTCTTCAGAGAAGAAGCCGGTAGCCTTTGAGAAAAATATGCTTCTCAGGCAGATCAGTCAGATGACTAATATACCAACCCCCTCCCCCATCATAATCAAAGTCATGCACCTGCTTCGCGATGAAGACGTCCAGACGCATGACCTCATCGCGGCAATTGAACGCGACCAGTCTCTGGTCTCCCAAATACTCAAACTCATAAATTCCGGCTTCTACGGCCTGCGCAAAAGTATAGACAGCGTGGAAAGGGCCGTCAACCTGCTCGGCATATTCAACATAAAGCAGCTCGTTTATTCCGCATCTATCATGGACCTCTTCTCAAAAGATGAACAGAAAGAGTGGGACCATTCATATTCCTCATCCGTCCTCATGACCCATATAATGAAGGAAAATGACATCCCCGCCGCCAGCAATCTCCCCCTTACAATGCTCATGCATGACATCGGCAAAGTCATTCTCCGCCGATTCAGTCCTAAAAAATACAAGATGGCACTTATCAAAGCTCAGGAGAAAGGCATTCCCCTTTATCAGGCAGAAGACGCTATTATTCACATAGACCATGCCGAGGTCGGCGGAATGCTTATGAAAAGATGGAATATGACTGATGATATCACCATACCGGTCTTGTCTCACCACCTTCCGGAAGTTCCCGAACACTGCGTTATAGAAACAGCGCTCACCCAGTTTGTCAACTGGGTCGATTGTTCAGCTCGGAAAATCCCCTGCGCGGAACCCAGCCCCAAGCTCATGCAGGCTGCCGGCTTTGAGGAAATAGACAAAAATTACTGGACAGGCTGTCAGATTGAAATTATTGAAGCCATTGAAGGCCGCCTTTATTCGGACAATCCCATGACAGATACAAAAAAACTCGCGCGCCAGGAAAGTGAAACTCCTCACCTCCCGCCTGCCGCCGAAACGGACACTAAAAATGAAGACGAAACCAGAAAATTTTCAAGGCCCGCCGCCGCCCCTGTTACCATATTCCCTTTAGATGATATTCTGGAAATCGACAAGGAAAAATCCGCAAAACCCATAGAACTGGACCTTTCAACAAGAACATTGAAGCGCCCTGTTATGCAAACAGCAACTGACGAAGTAAAACAATCAAACATCGAAGAAAAGAAAGATGCCGACGTTTCCACAAGGATTTTCAGGCGTCCAGGTCAGGAAGCGGAAGAGAAAACGGCCGAACAGGAACCTGCCGTACCAACGGAAATACCTCCACGCTTCGATGAGAAAACAGAGACTGAAACTCCATCTGAGAAAACAGAAGATGACCAGGCGTCAACCCGCATTCTCCGCCGCCCTACCCGCGCTTAGGCAGAATGCGAAATGAAAGACTGGACTGAGCTTCCCCCCCTTTAGAGTTCTTGTTAAAAGATAGGTGTAAAGACTCACAATCATTGATTAACTGCCGGCAACTATTCCGATTGATTTTCTAAAATGGGAATAGTGTTTCTCTTAATTATATTTTTCTCATATTCTGAAAGATTTGGCAATTGTACAACTTGCTTAATCCATTTTAAAGCATCAACAGGATCTGCCATATTAACAAAAAACCTTATATAGGTACTCCTTAAGTTTCTGGCATCTTCTGATGTACCTTGTATTAAAGGTAGTTTATCTTGAATTAACATAAGAATTTCTTTTTTAGTCTTTTCTTCCTTGCCTATTTGGGAAATAAAAGCTTTGTCTCCTGAAATGCCTGATAAAAAATAAATTGATTTTTTATCATTGAGATTAATTTTGTCTTTTAATATTGCCAGCAAGTATTTCAGCTTAATATCATACCCGGATGACAAAAGCATTTTCGCCTGATTATGTTCGTAATCATTATGTGCTTTTTGTAACAAATTGGACCACGCAATTTGTAACCCTTTGTCAGATTCTATCTTCTTTGAATACTCAATAGAAATTTTATTATTCAATATGTAGCCTTTAGCCAGTAACTCCATAAAAAATAAATTTTTATTCGCGTTATATTTATCTTTTTGTGATAATTCATTAAATTGCTTTTGACCTAATTTTAAATATTTGTGCCAGTCAAAACTTTCAGCCTGTTTACAACAATATAAAAGCAAAGTATCTAAATTTTCAATTCCCTTGAGTTTATTTTTTTGCCATTCCTTGTCTAAATAAATTTGCAAATCTGCGATACGCTTTTCTTCATTAGAAGTAAGCAACTTTATCATTTCTGAAACATTATTTTCATCACTTTCATTATTACCCAAGACAAAACTCATTAAGCATACGCTACATAAAAAATACATCAAATATGTTTTCATGTTGTTATTTCCTTATAAAAAATGGTTGATAACTTTGTAAATTAAAAAAGACAATTATTAAGGATAAGCAGTAGTTCCTCCATGATATATATAGGCCACTATCGTATAAGTTTGCAAATCTGCGCCAACACTGTCATTTTATGCTTCGACGGATTCATTTGATTACCCTTTCTTTTCTGATTAAAAATTTAGAGTAATCCGAATCCTTCACCTTTCAAATTTTATCATTCCAGTGGGATGATAGTGCTAATTTTACAAAGAATCAATATAAATTTTTATTGGTTGGTGGAGACGTTTATCCGTATTTTTATTGTTATATACTTGCGTTAAAAATTCTTTTGTTTTAATACTATCATAACTAAGTCTAAAATATATATTTAATAAAATAACTTTACAGTCAAATACAGTTTCAGTCTCACTTTGTTCTTTGGGGGAATTTACAGAAGTTTTAGGCTGGACGGGTGCTATAGAAACTTTTTTGCTTTCCGCAGAAAACATCGATACAGCGCAACATAGGGCCATTGCGCCTAATATGAAAATCCCGCCCTGAATATGAGTTGCCACCCTCAAATCCTTTCCCATTACAAAAAAACGTTTTAAGACAAATGGACTCTACACTAAATTCCATTTTTTAGAATTACAAGACTTTAGAATATAATTTTACGGAAATTTTATCCTAACACGCTCAATTGAATAATGTTAGGTGTGAAAAATTTGCGCAGTTACTCATTAAAAAAAGACTGCGGGATACTTTTTCATTTTCCATTACGCCAGACTAAACTGCTTACGTCAACGGCGTATATCTGCCGCTCACCTTCATGCGACGAATCGATGAAAACTGTTTTATTGTCCCGTGACCATCTCGGATGCAGGTCGCAACGGCAGGGCGCAAACCATTCGACGGAATAAAACCTGCCTATGTTATATCTTATTCCATTTTCTATATCCAACAGAATAAGCGTACGTATTTTCTCAGTATCCGGGTAAGTATCCGTCAGCATCCATTTCCCATCCTTAGAATAACTGCAATGTCCGTCGCCGTTGAAAAGCCCCTCCCCTATGATTTCAGTCTTCTGTGTTTTGTCAGTAAAAAGATAATTGCCCCAGCCAGTGGCGCGCCTGTTGGCAAAACATATTATTTTATCATCGCCGCACCAGGTATAATGAGAACTCATATCATCAAGATTAAGAGGATAAATTTCCGATCCGTCAACGTTGGCCGTGAACATTCTCGTCAGATGCCATCCATTCGGCTGTCTCCATCTGTGAAAGAAAGCAAAACGTTTATTGTCCGGTGATATGAGCATGTGATTGAACCAGCTCTTGTAATTCTCCATCGAAGGAAGATGTTGAATTTTAACTATTTCATCAAGACTGATTACAAGCTTTGAGGTGTTATTCCTGATATCTACAAAATAGATGCCGTCATTATCAGGATGATCGTTGTTCTCAAAAGGGTCTGGTATCCCGGCATAACCGTATCCGGGACGTTCTTTATCCAGACGCGAAAAATTCAGGCCCATGGCAAAACTGCCGTCCGCGCTTAAACAATAAACGGGCATGCACAGTTCGCGTTCTTTTCCCGTAACAACGTCATATATGCGGCTGATATATTTACCGTCTTTCCGGTCGTTGAAAATTATTTTTGCCTTCTCTCCCGGCAGCCACTGAAGCATGGAGCCCTGCTGCCAGCAGAAGGCCTTTGTTTCCGCCAGTTTTATAAACTTGTTTCCGTCCTTCATATCAATCATGCCTATAACGGCTTTGTCCTTCGCAGTCGGCTGCCGCCCCACAAAATCCGTTTCATGCGCAAGCGCGTAACGCCCCGAAACATCTTCCTGATATTTGTCGAAGTATCCGAAAAAGTGATTTCCTTCGCTCATCGACAGTTTTCTGACGGGAAGTATTTTCTCTCTGACATTTTCAGGCTTTGTGATTTCAAACTTCATTTCTGATTTTCTCCTTTTCCGCCGTTTGGCAGATTTTTCCGTTTTTTCCCGATTGAACTATTGCCTTTTTCATTTAAACCGGTTACAATCTATTTTAAACCGATTGCAGAAACAAGTCAAGAGGGCAATGAAATAAAGATGAAAACACAGACAAACCCTACAATTTACACTCTGGCGGAAAAAGCCGGAGTCTCTGCCGCCACAGTCTCAAGGGCGTTGAACAATGATAAGCTTATAAATATAAAGACCCGCAGGCAAATCCAAAAGATGGCAGAGAAAGAGGGTTATAAGAAATCCCCCCTGGCCCGCAACCTTTCGCTGGGCAGAACAGGAGTCATAGCCGCGCTTTTACCTTCGATAAATAATCCCATTTACACATATCTAGCGGCAAAAATACTGGAACGCGCGCAGGAAAGAAATTATTCTGTTTTTCTGAACTATTCCGAAGACAGCATGGAACGCGAAAAAAAGATTCTCAACTCATTCAGCAATATACAGGCAGACGGATTCATAATATTTCCCTCGTTTTCCGACAGGCACGAGAAATGCCTCAAAAAACTGAATAGACCGGTAGTCATAAGAGGTTCAGTCAGTGGAAAATGCCCTTTTAATGCAGTGTGGATTGATTTCCATAAAGGCGCTTATGAGGCGACAGAATACCTTATAAAACAGGGACAAAAAAACATCAGGTATATGGGCTTTGCCGGGGCTGTCTCATGCGGAGACGAAAGACCTTCCGGTTTTATCAAAGCCATGAGCGGCAATGGAATGAAGAGCCCTTATAAAAACATTATAGATACAGGGTTCAATATTGAAAGTGCTTACAGGACGGCCCTGAAATTTCTCTCGCAAACAAAACCGGATGCGCTACTTATCCAGTCGGACTATCTTGCATTCGGCGTTCTGCGCGCCATCGGGGAATTGAAACTCAGAGTTCCCGAAGACATTTCAATCATATCTTTTGACAACATTGAATTTTCAAATTATGGCACTATCCCGTTAACGACAATGTCCCAGCCGTTCGACGAACAGGCAAAACTTCTGGTAAACACTTTATTGTCCAGAATAAACAACGAAACTCTGCCGGTCGTCCATAAAAAACTTGACATGAAAATGATTCTCAGAAGTTCCGTCTGCAAGAAGATAAGGAATAAGTAGCATGAAAAAGAATTTCACCCTTGTCGAGCTCCTCATAGTAATATCGATAATAGTAATTCTCGCCGGCCTTCTATTGCCTGCTCTGGGGCGGGCAAGGGACGCCGGAAGAAGAATCACGTGCGCCAACAATATGAAGCAG
>Ga0209417_1001793_pt1 | contig 37673 bp, 27 predicted proteins | sample RifGroF2_FD_184002 | JGI IMG/M metagenome (GOLD analysis project Ga0209417, IMG submission 184002) | Groundwater microbial communities from Rifle, Colorado, USA - Groundwater F2 (SPAdes) (version 2) | ecosystem: Environmental > Aquatic > Deep subsurface > Groundwater | place: Rifle, Colorado... | reverse complement strand
TCACCGGCTATCGACATGGTACATGGGATGGTAATAACACCCACGTTGGGATCGGTTGTCAAAACGATGTCTGCGGTGTAATATTCGCCTACTTCGGTGCCTGCTGCGTTAAAGTTCGCTGCCAGGTTGTAAGAACCACCACCACCATTCACTGCTCCTTCGTATTCGTCCAGGGTCAGCCAGCTGCCTGCTCCGCCACCGGCGATGCACATGGCACAGGTTTCACCTGGATAAGTCAGGTATGAAGATCCACTCCATTGCAGAACAGTTCCAACTCCTGGGATGGTGTTCAACCAGTAGTTGGTTGGAGAGCCGGCCAGTGCCTGGATAGCTACCCATCCATCGGTAATGGCCACTGAGGGGATCTCAACGGTAAACACATAGGTGTCGTAGCCAATAACCTGAACGCCTGTGTTCACGGGGGTCAGGGTATATACGCCTGAGCTAACCATCGCGCCGGGGGTGGTACCTGCCTCGTACACCTCAACGGTATAATCTTTGGTGGCAGGGGGAGCGCTGGTGAAAATAGTCCAGAAGGTAATGGTGCTTACAGAAGTGGTTCCTGTAAATGACTGGAACACTTTGTATCCTATACCGGCATCTGAGGTATATCCATTGTTCGATCCAACAGGTGGGTTGCTGAAGGTAGAACCATCAGGGCAATCCATTGTTCCTCTGTCGTTCATGGGGGGACCATTGGCCAGGATATGGGAGTCATTGGCAAATTTACCATCTAAACGCCTGGCTGTGCTCCAGTCAATGGTTTCAACTGGTGCACTTACTGGTGCTTTGGTTACAGGGTAAACAACTTCTGCTGTCCAGTCAACAGGGCCTGAGCCGGTGTTGAGCATACCAATGTAATCGGTGAGATATTCATTGGGAGCCATGGTTTCGTCCAAACGCAAGGGCGAAACAGTCAGGTTGGGTGAGGTCAGGGTAAAGTTATGTGTAATTAAGCCGCCTGAAGCAACATTTACCAAATCATTGGCTACATTATAACCTGGTTTGTAACAAGTTAAAGTTTGTTCATTGGCAGGCATACCTGGTAAAAAGTAATAACCTGAACCATCGGTTGTGGTAGAACCATAACCATCAATACCAACTACAGCGCCTGAAATGGCCAATCCACCAGAATTGGTGACATTACCCTGGATGTCTCCGGGAGCCATTAAAGGATCACCATAAAAACGGATATTAGAAAAATTGGATGAAGCACCGTCGTAGTTTGGAGGAGTTTCGCCATCAGCATAACCCAACAACATGCGGTTGCCAGCTCCTACCGTTCTGTAGGTTCTGAAATAAGTACCTGTATAATAACCATTGTCACCCCAGAGGATGTCAACAATCAGGTTATTTACACCGGTATAAACATAATCGTTGATGTCGATCATATTAGCCCAACCTGTAGCTGTAGCGGGAACATAGGTTCCGGAGCTCCATACCAGAGTTGCTCCTGCAGTGCTATAGAAAGAACCGGCAGTCAATACATTGTCAGTAGTTTCCATGATGCGGATCTGCACGTTGGATAACGAGTTAGAACCAGCAGGTGCAATTCTTTCGAAAACATACTGCAAATCGGTAATTAACATGCCACTACCTATTTCAGATGCCAAATATAGCGTCTGGGTATGACAGTTTTCCCAATAGTTTGACCAGTCCCCGTAATAGGACGGGTAGGCTCCATAACCTGTTCCTGTTCCAATTTCAACAACCATCGACCTGCTACCTGTAGGTTCGTTGGCGTATGTTGAAAAAGGTACAATAGCAGATTCAGTTGACATACTTGCATTGTCAAGAGCAATTTTTTGCTCCTCGGTAGGATTGGCATTTGTCTGAGCCAACAGCATACCCGACGATACAAGCATCATCAACAAGAAAAGGTACTTTGTAAATGATTTCATACGTGAATAAATTTAGTTAATAATAATGATTTTCTTTTAAACATTTTGCATTAGGTATAAAATAACCTGTGAACATTCGATTTTCAGTTTTTCCCCATAGATTATAATATTTTTTTAATTGATGAATAAATAATGAACAAACTATTTATAAAACCTGCAAAACACGATTGCAGCATACTGTTTTATAATCTACTGACTATCAATTACTATATGAACGTTTTTCAGCACAAGAAAATCAATTGAATACTTCTATTCGATTGAAAAACCCCTGAGCTGAAGCTAAATTTCTGTTATCCAGTTAGTAAAAATCAATTTTGAATAACTTTTTCAACTGATAGTATGACAAATAGAAACTGCTTTACCCCTACTGGCACTTCCCTTTTTTTTCATGTTTTTTATGCGAAGGAGTGATTGGTTTAAAGAGGCGAATTTATCGAACAATGAATGAAAAATCACGGGATGAGTTTACCCCGATAATAACCCCGAAATAAATTCCGGGATGAAGTGTTGAAACGCTGAAATGATGAGCCGGATTGGAATCATTCGGGTTCACAGTCCAATCACTCGTCAAAACTTTCCTTCCAAACACATCATATACACCAATGTGATACGAACCACTTGCAATTTCTTCCGGTAAAATGTTGATCAGCGAGGTGGTGGGGTTTGGGAAAACAACCAACTCATCCCGGGTGACAGGGTTAACATCTCCGGGTGCCTGAATGCTTATTTTCTTTTGGTCGACCAAAAGTTCCAAATTACTACGGACCGGATTTTCCGGGGTCAATGTGATTACAGGCGACACCACGGTGAGGTATCCTGCTTTTTCGGCATCTACCACATAACTGCCCATAGGCAGGTGATTAAAGTAGAAATTCCCATTTGCATCCGTCAAGGTGTAGTCGAGCACTTTTTCGCGGCCGGATGTGTACAACAAAATAGTGATATTCGATTGTCCTTCATTGAGCTGAATTTCAGGCATGTCAGGCTCGAACCACGACCGTGAGTAAACATCGGGTTGATAGGCGGAAAAGGTGTTGTTCACAAAATGGCCTGAAATTTTCCCATTTCCGTCAGGTAGTAAATAATCGAGAGGTGGCAAGTGTATATCTACATCATAAATATCGGCATCCAGCTTTAAATGGTAGGCTTGCTGCCATCGGGGCGAAACAACATAATATCCCGGAAAAAAACTTTCCTTCAGGGAGGTATCAGGAACAGCATATAAGAGGTATTCACCAGGCATCAGGCGATCGAATAAAAACCTGCCGGCATCATCGGTATTTACTACACTGGCGGCACGACTGGAAGAAGATAACTGATCGAAAGCCACAATGGCACATGATTCAGCTATTTGACCTTCCTTCCAAACAGCGCCATGGATGGTAAACCGGGGAACAAGGGTCAAGGTCAGGGTTCCCGTTTCTTCACCGCATACATTTCGCCCCATAAGCGTCAGCTCGACAACCCCGGTGACTTTATCCATGATTCCGGGAATATAGGTTGTATGGAGGAGGGTATCATCAACAAAAACCCCATCCCCGCTGCTTGTCCACAACAGATTGCCGGCATTGCTTTCTTCTGCCTGAATTAAATTCAATGAATCATCAACAAAAATGGTGGTATCGTTCCCGGCCATCACAACCACGTCTTCCAGTATAGATAACTCAAGGCTGTCGGAAAGCCACTTACTTTCCTTAAACACATTCATCGACAATACTACCGTGCCAACACTTAAATCCTGGGTACCCGGAAAATAGATAGGGTGAAGCATGGTCGGGTTGTTAAAAGTACCATCCCCTGAAGTTTTCCATAACAATTGCTCGTAAGAAAAAGGAGCTGTACTGTTATTCAATTGAATCTGAGTCTGGCTGATACAATATTGGTTATTCTCACCGGCATAGGGGAAATAAGCGGCGAATGAAAAGGGGCTCTCGAAACCAGCCAGTTGAGCGTTTTCATCATTTCCGCCGGCATCATAGGCTGTTACCGCAATGGAATCGTAAACAGAGGCATCGATGAATACCGTTTGGAGATTTCCCACATCAACAGTTGATTCAAAATGGTAATACTCAAACCCACCAAAATAAACGCGGTAACCTTTCAGGTCTTTTTCCGGATTTAACTCCCAGGAAAGTTTCACCTGATCACCGGCCCATTGTTTTATTACTCCCGTGGGAGGCGAAATGGGGAAGGTGGTGTCGGGTTCGGTAAGAAATGGAATCCGGTAGAATTTGCCGAGTGCCGGATTGTCATTATAATCCCAGATAAGAGAATCGACGAGGGCCTCTTCGGCAGTTCCCCAATATACTTCTTTCACCGACATGTCGAATGAAGAGTGGTTGTAAGCAACAGGCTGTTGAAAACTGGCAGGGAAAAGGTTGTTGTATGAGAACACCGTTCCATTGGTTTCTTTTGTTTCAAAGTCGGAAAAATGCTGCGCTGAGAAGGTATTGGTCATGATAGAATCACGGTAGGAACCTCTTCCTATCTGAATGGCCCTGTTGTTCTGATAAAAACTGTTTCCGATAATATGGCTGGTTGAGCCTTCCGGATCAAAAATCAAAGCAGAATTATTGAGCCAAAAAATATTATTTGATACCACGGTGGAATCAAAAGCCAACAAAACACCAAATCCAAATCCGGATCCATTGGCGACAAAATAATTATTTGAAATGATGTTGTCCGATGACAAGCCTTCGTCGTTGTTATCCATCCAGATGCCGTTATTGGCTCCTTGAATCAGGTTGTTTGCAATGAGGTTAAGGGTAAATATTCCATCTGCCTCTTTCAACAGATAAATGTTGTGGTTTGTATTGATGATCCGGTTATCCAGTATGTAGTTGTTGGTGTTGTATTGATTGCCTGTCGCCACCATTTCAATGCCATCGTAATTTTGATCGATCACACAATTTTGGATGAGGCACCGTGAACAGTTTGTCAATTTTACCCCAAGCTGCTGGTTTTGCCTGATGGTCGAGTTCAACACGTCAACCCATCCTGCATTCAGTAAATCTACCGCAATTTCGGCATCCTGAATATCGGCACAAAAAATTCGGATGGTATTCTCATCCCCTACACCCTGAATTAATATTCCCTTCCATTTCCAGCCTTCACGAGATGAACGATAATTTCCCGTAAAGTGGACCGTATCCTGATCAACCCCCATTGGATCTCCAACGATAAAATTGCCTCCCCAAACATGGATCCCTCTCCCCTGGTCTATCTTCACCGTTACTCCCGGCAAAATGGTCAAAGTGATATTTAATCCGATACGCAAATCCTGTACTATTATATAGGTGTTGTCGGGTGTCCAGGTTTGATCTTCCGTCAGGCTTCCGCCCACAATCACATCGTCGGCAAAGGCAGATGAAAAAACAGAGAAACAAAAAACGACCACAGCACCCAAACGGGCCATCCAATGGGTTAATTTGTTCATCTCAGCTATGCATTGTTTTTTCATCAACTAAAGTTCTAATTTAAGTAGTAACGCAAACCAAATGAAAGGCCGATGGCTGAAATGGGCTTAAAGTCAACATGATCGGAGATAGGGCTGGAGGTGTATTGCAAATAAAACGCGTTGATGAGTAAATCCATCTTTTCTCCTAACCTGTGTTGACTGCCCACTCCGGCTGTCACCCCCACCACCGGGGAGGAAAAGATCAGGTCTCCAAAATTAGTTCCCAGCGGGACATTGTCATCATCTATCATCACCCCATGACGGTAGGCCAACATACTGATTAAAACGCCCACCTTACCATGCATGCTGAACGCCGGCCTGTGAAAAAATGTGTATTCCACCTCGCCCGATACGCTCACATAACCAACCCGGTTGATTCGGTCGAAGTGATAGGATTGACTGTTGAGCGGGAGCCACACAGAATCGGTTACATAATACCAGGCCGTATCTAGTTCAATTACTGTATAATACACATCCAGGGTGTCTTGCAGGTAAAACCCTCCGGTTGAAATATCATACTGATGATCGAACTTTTGTGCAAACTGACTGAATTGAATCCCAATCGAAAAAGCCCAGCGCTTTTGGTTGCGGACCAGGTTGGCATCCACCGCGAAATTACGCAACGACCATCCCTTTTGCATAGTTACCAGCGAAAAATCAGAAGCCATGGGTGAAACCGCCAATCCCATCGCCCATCCCGGTTGTCGGTAGGTGCTATTTTGAAAATGATCGACAGCTAAGGCCGGTATTGTTTCGATGCCTGCAGAATTGTTCTTTTTTGTCACGTACACCGTATCCACTATCCTGATGGTATCGATGCGAAAAATAGTGTCTTTTACAAAAATTGTATCGATTTTAAAGGCAGGCATCACTTCTGGTTGAGATGTCATGATAGGAATTTCAATTTCAGGCACGACCGGATTATTGACAGGAGGGTTCCCCTCGCGGGCTGTAAGCGGATCTAAAACATCCCTTTTATAAATTACAACCTGGTTCCCGATTTTTTTAAAGGTATGTTGGGTATTGGCCAATAAATCTGACAAAATACCGTAAGGGGAGCTATTCCGGGCCTCGAAGGAAATCACCTGGTCCATCAAAGGATCGCTTGCATCATAGGTGAAATTTAAATTGCATTTGATGGAGAGCCGGGTGATGACCTCCGACATGGGTTGGTTTGTTACCGAAAAATAGTCGATCACTCCCGCTTTGTCTTCCTGTGCCCTGACAGGGCTCAAAGCAAATAAACAAAATAAAACAGTCAGCCTGAAGCAAATAAAATTCACACCTGTACGCTGCTTTGGGCTTTTTGTTATTAAGGAATATTGATTGAAACCAGATACCATTTTCATACGCAAATTAGCAGAAAGAAAGCGTTTTTTTTCGAGTGCTAAAGTATAAAAAATATGACCTCAAAACAGGTCAGAAAAAGGAAGTGGAATTATTGAAGGACTACCTGTTCTCCATCGATGGAGTAATTGATTCCAAAGATAACCCTGATCGACTCGAAAATACTTTCAACAGTTTCGTTGCTGTAGGTGGCGGTTAACAATCTGTTATCGCAGTGCATGTTTGTTGAGTTCACCTGAATACCATAGGTTTTTTCCAAGGCTTCAAATACGTCAGAGAGGGGAGTTTTAACAAATTCAAGTTTGCCGGATTTCCAGGCCAGGAAATTATTACTAACGAAATCTGCTTTTGACAACGATCCGGTAACCTTGTTATAAACCCCCATTTGGCCGGGAGTCAGTATTAATTGCTCTGCCACGGAACCATCCAGAGGATCGACAGAGTAAAACAGCACTTTACCTGATTGCAAATACAGCACGATCTCGTTGCTTTCTTCGTAATTCACCAAATCAAAAGTTGTTCCCAGGACCTTCACCCGTAAGTTGCCTGTTTCAATGATCATGGGGACTGCGGGGTTATGGGCAATTTCAAAAAAACCTTCACCCTTAAAACCAACCAACCGCTGACCGGAGGCAAAAGCCTCGGGATAAGTGACAGAGGTATTGTGATTTAAATATATCTTCGACCCATCGGGAAGCACGGCAGGTACATCAATGGATTCCGCAGAAGCAACTGTTAGCAACTCCGGCTGTGGTTTTTGATTAAACAGGTAGAACAATCCAAATGCAAGTACCAGGACGGCCGCGATGCGTTTTAGATAAAAGCCAAACTGTGGGTGGATCAAATACAAAGGTTTTTTCTCCAGAGTATTGACCAGGGGCTCACTTTCAACACATGATATGGTCATGTTTAGCTTATGCCATGCCTTATCCACATTGAAGTTGGATTGAGGGGCGGCACTTCCGGCCAGGAGCCAGGTGCTTTTATAGGAAAGGAAACTGTTTTGGTTTTCAACCGACATGCCGATCCACTGATCCAAAGTTGCTTTTTCGGATGCAGTGCAATTTCCGGACAAAACCCGGGTAATTAATTCGATATGTTCAATCTCTTTTTTCACGAAACTATATTCTTGCCGTTCATGAGACAATCAAAACTTCATATACCCCTATTGATGATGCAACTTTTTTTTAAATTTTATTGGCGCAATATAATAAAAAACAAAAAACCAAGCATTGGCAAGTAATCTTTTAATGCTTCACGCAAGCTTTGTAAGGCTTTTGCCATCTGGGATTCAACTGTTTTTACCGAAATTTCCAAATGCTCGGCAATTTCGTGGTACTTTAAATCACTAAACCGGCTCAACTCAAAAATGATGCGTCGACGTTCGGGCAAATTAGAGATGGCTTCTTTAATCCGCACATCCAATTCTGCTTCTTCCATCAACTCCAGTCCATTTATATTGGGCTCCTCCGTTTCGGAGTAATCGTCTGCCTTATGCCGTCCCCTGGATTTCTGCAGGGTGAGATAGTTCAGGGCATAGTTTTGAACAGACCGATACAAATACGATTTTACAGAGGAATTGATATGAAGTTCATCGCGTTTTAGCCACACCTTGAAAAATACCCCCTGCACAATTTCCTCTGCTTCTTCGGACCTGCCCACAAAACGGAGGCAGTAAAAGCACAAGGGAGAATAATATTCGCGGTATAGCTCCTCGAATATTTTCTTATCACCGGCTTTTAAACCATCAATATACCTCAACTGTGCCTCTTCCATCAACTACTTAGTTACAAATCCTGCCGGCAAAACCTCAACCAATTGATTTCTTAACTGATCAAAAAAAAATGCCACCACAAAAGTAGAAGATAATTCGTAATAAGTACCCATAATTAAGTTGCGGGCTTCGTTTTGATCTGAAAAACCAATCGAATGATCATTGGGGCATGATCATCTTAGCCTCCGGAAGAAAATTGCCCCACACGTTTTATTATTTAGCTAGATTTGCAACCTTAATTCATTTGCATGAAAGGTATCAGCAATCAATGGTTTTCGTGGATTATACTGATTGGGTTGGTTTTAACCTGGGGAAGTTCTTTCATCCTCATCAAAAAATCGCTGCTTTACTTTTCGGGTGTGGAGGTCGGATTGTTGCGAATTTGCATTACCTTTTTGTTTTTAAGCCCCATAGCTCTTCATCGTTTCCGAAAAATTTCGCGCAAAACAGGAATTCGTCTTTTTATCGCAGGATTACTGGGTAGTTTTATTCCGGCATTTATGTTTGCAATTGCTCAAACGGGGATCAATAGTTCGCTGGCCGGAACCCTCAATTCATTAACGCCTTTATTTACATTGATCCTTGGTTTATTTTTTTTTAAGCAACGAGCCAAATGGTTCAATGTGGTCGGGGTGCTGATCGGGCTTGTCGGGGCGTTGGCATTGATCAATGTGAGCGGAGATTCCGGCTTTTCGTTCAATATAAAATATGCCTCGCTGATTATTATCGCGACGGTTTGTTACGCTTTTAATGTCAATTTTGTTAAACAGTATTTAAAGGAGCTTGACTCATTAAGTATTACTGCCTTTTCCTTCTTTTATATCGGGATACCCACCTTTATCTACCTGCTGTTTTTTTCCGAAATACCAACCAAAATACTTAATCAACCGGATGTAATTAACGGACTGGCCTATGTAGGTACTCTTTCCATTGTGGGTACCGGGCTGGCATTGATCGCTTTTAATAAACTCATAAAAATTAACAGTCCGCTATTTGCCTCATCGGTCACCTATATGATACCCATTGTAGCCGTTATTTGGGGAGTACTTGATGGGGAAAAACTTCATTGGTGGGATATCCTTTGGTTCTTACTGATTTTACTGGGTGTTTTCCTCGTAAATGCACATCCGGGCAGACCCTTTAATATCAGCAGCAAAGTTTTATTTAGAAGAAAAGAATAATATTTAACAACAATTGCTTGTTAATTAGTTTTTTTTCCTATTTTTGCACCTCCAAAATCGTGAGCATTTTTTAATTAAAGATTTTAAAAGCATGTATGTAATTGTTGATATAGCCGGACAGCAGTTCAAAGTTGAACAAGGGCAAGAAGTTTTTGTAAACAGGTTAGAAGGAGAAGAAGGCGCCAATGTTGAGTTCGACAAAGTGCTTTTAGCAGATCAGGACGGCACCGTAACGATTGGAACCCCGGTTCTTACAGGAGCTAAAATTGACGCGAAAATCGTTGCCCATGTCAGAGGCGATAAAGTAACTGTTTTCCACAAGAAAAGAAGAAAAGGTTACCAAAAGTCAAACGGATTCCGTGCCGATTTGAGCAAAGTATTGATAGAGAAAATTACCGTTTAACTTTAAAATTATAAAGAAATGGCACATAAAAAAGGAATGGGTAGCTCCCATAACGGCCGCGAATCAGAAAGCAAACGCCTTGGCGTAAAAATATACGGTGGACAGGTAGCCAATTCAGGTAATATCATCATCCGTCAACGTGGAACCCAGCATCATCCGGGATTAAATGTTGGCATTGGAAGAGACCATACCCTGTATGCACTGACCGATGGCATCGTTGAATTCAGAAAAAAAGCAAACAACCGCTCTTATGTAAGTGTTGTGATGCCTGAAGTGGTGCAGAATTAATAAGATATTCAGATTTGATATAAAACCCGGTTTTTCGACCGGGTTTTTTTTTGATTATTATTATTCAACGTCCTCCGCAGAATTTCCTGTCCTTTTGCTTTCATTTCCTCAATTAAGCTAAATTTGCACAAAAATAAAATCGAATGCTTCAACTCCAAAAAATTCGTGAAAACAGAGACCAAATCATTGAACGTCTGGCTGTAAAAAATTTTAAGGCCACCGGATTGGTGGACGAAATTATTGAGCTTGACAATACCCGGCGCAATTCACAAAAAGAATTAGACGATATACTGGCACTCAGCAATCAACTGGCAAAAGAAATTGGCAACCACTACGCAAAAGGGGAACCGGGAAAGGCTGAACTGGCAAAGCAAGAATCTTTGAAATTGAAAGCTGCCGCCAAAGCCATTGAGCCTCTACTCATGGATACGGTCGAGTTACTCAATGCTAAATTAATCGAGTTGCCCAACCTGCCTCACACCTCCGTGCCTAAAGGAAAGACCCCTGAGGACAATGAAATTATTTATGAAGAAGGTGTGATGCCCCGATTACCTGAAAATGCCGTTCCCCACTGGGACCTGGCTTCGACCTACAAAATTGTTGATTTCGAGTTGGGCAACAAAGTAACCGGCGCGGGCTTTCCTTTTTATCGTGGAAAAGGCGCCAGGCTACAGCGTGCTTTAATAAATTTTTTTCTGGATGAAGCCATCGAAGCAGGCTATATCGAATATCAACCTCCCCTGCTGGTCAATGCCGCCTCCGGATACGGAACCGGACAACTTCCTGACAAAGAGGGTCAGATGTATTTTGCCCCGGAAGATAATCTCTATTTAATACCCACCGCAGAAGTCCCCCTCACCAATATCTACCGCGATGTGATCGTAAAAGAGATCGATTTTCCAATTAAAAACGTAGCGTATTCAAATTGTTTCAGGCGTGAAGCCGGTTCGTACGGAAAAGACGTGCGTGGATTAAACCGCCTGCATCAATTCGATAAAGTTGAAATTGTACAAATACAACACCCCGACAAGTCCTACCAAACCCTGGAGGAGATGAAAGAACATGTGGCCGGTCTGTTACGAAAACTGGAATTGCCCTTCAGGATTTTACGACTTTGCGGTGGAGACATGAGTTTTACCTCGGCACTCACCTATGATTTTGAAGTGTTTTCCGCTGCTCAAAACCGTTGGCTGGAGGTGAGTTCGGTATCCAATTTTGAGGATTTCCAGGCCAATAGGATGAAACTCAGGTTTAAAGACAAAGAAGGTAAAACAAGGCTGGCGCATACGCTTAACGGAAGTGCCCTGGCCCTGCCTCGTGTTGTGGCCGCTTTGCTTGAGAACAATCAATCGGCAAAAGGAATTAAAATACCTGATGCACTGACCAGCTATACCGGATTTAAGTTCATCGACTGATGAAAACGATCCCGGTGCTGGTGGTACTTCTTTTCGCGTTTCCATTCACACAGTGTAATCAATACGGCGAACGCTTTAAAAATGAAATAAGAACCACCGACAGCCTTTCTGCACAACTCAACCGTTCCGTTCAACAATATGTCCTCATCGACACCGGTGCGCTGGTGCAAATGTACAATGAGCTGCTCGAAACTGAAAAGTACGCTGGTTTACCTTTTGATTACCATTTGATTGGTATCTATAAAAAAGAAATAAGAGAAACACTTTCCAGTAATAGTCATATCAAAAGGGACATTCATTTAACCCTCGCCCGATTGAAAGCATTTAAACAATCGCTTCGACATAATGAATACGACAGCCTGACGTTTTCATCGTATCTGAACCGGGAAAAAAACCATGTCAACCTGTTACTTCGCAATATGGAAACTACCGGTAACAAGATGGAATATTGGATTGTTCACTCCGATTCACTATTTTCGTCGCTGCATAAAAAAAATTGAAGTTTTAAACAATGTCACAATCAATAAACCAAATTGCTCCCAGTAAACAGGTTAACCGCTGCCGATTCGGAGTGTTGGTATTGACATTGGCTATCCTGATTGGAATCCATCCGGAGGGTTTTGCCCAGGTTAATCAATCGTTGGAATTACGAAAAAGCGAAGCCCAAATAAGGCAAAGTGAGGAACAACTTGCCATCAACTACTACCGCGATCGTCAGTTTGACAAGGCCGCTTTGTTGTTAAAACCATTGTTTGAAGAAAACCCCAGCCAGTACTTATATCTGTATTATCTCAACTGTTTGCTTGAGTTGAAGGAGTATAAGGAGGCTGAAAAGGTGGTTAAAAAACAGCGGAAGGAATTCCCTGACAATTTTAGGTATCTGATCGACCAAGCCTACATTTTTGATCAGCAAGATGAGAAGAAGAAGGCAAACAAATTATTTAAGGACCTGATGCTGGACCTGCCTTCCGACCGGAATGGCATCGTGCAGATTGCTTCAGCATTGCAGTCAAGAGGTTATAACGACCTGGCCATTCTAACCTACAAAAAGGCGCGTCAAAATCCTGAAATTCAACACACCTTCAATATGGAAATGGCCAATGTGTATATGTACAATGGCGATTATGGCAAGGTGTTCGACAGCTATTTGGATCAACTCGAATCAAACCCTGACGACATGCAAAGCATCAGAAATCAGTTGCAAAACCTGATGCGCATGGATGTAGACAACAATTTATCGGATGATTTCAGACAGAAATTACTCGAAAGGGCGCAAAAAAATGCTGACAGTGAAACCCTTGCGGAAATGTTGCTTTGGTATTCAATACAGATTAAAGATTTTCAGATGGCTTTGCGACAGGCCAAAGCCATTGACAGCAGGTTTGGTTTCAGGGAAGAAGCCGTGATGGAACTGGCCAATATTGCTTTTCTGAACCATCAATATACCATTTGCAAAGAGGCCTATGGCTATATTAAAGAGAAAAAAGACAAGTCACCTTATTATCTTGATGCCAGCACCGGTTATTATAAGTCCATGGTTCATGGGGCCGAAGACAATCCTGCCACCACCAGAGAGGAATTTATAAAACTCAGCAAAACAGGACAAGACTATTTAAAACAACTTGGGTTGAATTCCATCACCATTCAAATAGCCAAAGGAGTGGCCCACATCGAGGCGTTTGAGTTGGGTCATTTTTCTGAAGCCAGGGATATCCTGACCCGGGCCATTGATTTAAAGAACCTTCAGGCCGATCAAACAGCTGTTCTTAAACTCGAACTGGCCGATATCCTGCTGGCTTCAGGCAACATTTGGGATGCCACACTTCTGTATTCTCAGGTTGAACTGGAGATGAAAAACGAGCCTGTGGGTCATGAAGCCAAGTTAAAAAACGCCCGTGTGTTCTATTACGTGGGTGAATTCGGATGGGCACAAGCCAACCTGGATATTCTCAAATCGGCCACCTCAAAACTCATCTCAAACGACGCCATTGACCTATCGCTGTTTATCACCGATATACTGGATGAAGATACGCTGGGATTTACCCTTCGCAAATTTGCTGCCGCCGATCTGTACACCTATCAACATCACTACGATTCGGCCATGATGGTCCTGAATAAGATTGAGGCATCAAACCCCGGCTATGTAGCGCAACCCTACGTCCTATACCAAAAAGCACGACTTTTGTCGTATCAAAAGCATTTCGCCGCCTCCGATTCCGTTTATACTTTGCTGATCGATCAGTATCCTGAAAGCATCAAGACTGACAACGCCCTCTACCAACAGGCCGAATTGCGCAGGCTTAACCTGAACAACCCCGATGGTGCACTCCAACGCTATCTGCAACTTATGACAGACTATCCTGAAAGTTTGTATTCGGGTGAAGCACGTATCCGATACAGGGAATTGCGGCAGCCGATCGCGGAATAAAATCAAACTCCGGTAACCTTCACTAAACAAAGAACATGGTTAAGCCAAAAAAACACCTGGGACAGCATTTTTTAACAGATAAAAATATAGCCGAAAAAATTGTAGGTTGTCTTAAAAAAAATGAGCCCATCGTTTGTGAAATTGGTCCCGGCACAGGAATATTAACCACTCCGCTCTTACAAAAAGAGCATATCAAAGAACTTCACCTCATCGAAATAGATGAGGAATCGGTAGAATACCTTCAATCGCATTACAGCGATCCGCGCATCACCATTCATCAGGCTGATTTCTTAAAGATTCCGCTTCAAAACATCACGAAATCGCCTTTCTCCATCATTGGTAATTTCCCGTACAACATTGGCAGTCAGATATTTTTCAAGGTACTTGAACACCGCAACCAAATTCCGGAGGTGGTAGGGATGATACAAAAAGAAGTAGCCGAACGCCTGGCTGCCGGACCAGGCAGTAAAACATACGGAATTTTAAGCGTCTTGTTGCAAACATGGTACCACATCGAATATTGTTTCACCGTGAATGAACAGGTGTTTTTCCCACCGCCCAAGGTAAAATCGGGTGTCATCAGGCTGGTGCGCAATCAAACACAACAGATCGATTGTGACGAAAAACTCTATTTCAAGGTGGTAAAAACCGCCTTCAATCAGCGCCGTAAAACCCTTCGTAACGCGCTTAAACCACTTGCTGTTAACGGTTTGCCTGATCACCCGCTGTTGTCGCAACGGGCCGAACAACTCAGCATAGAGGAATTCGTCATCCTGACAAACCTCGTGGCTCAAACTATTTCATGTTAAACCTTTTTGAATAGAGTATTTATCTGTTAAATAAAAAGTCTTAATTTCACCCGCTTTATGCGGCTACGGATGACTAAAACACTTCGGATAATCCTTTTTCTTCTGGCTTTCGGCTTGGCAATAAACTGCGTTCAGGCTGAAAGTTCATCCATTTCGACCCCGAATTTTCAAATTGAGCTACCCGATATTGTGGTTGCCGGCATTACGCAGGACATCCTGATTACGGTAAACGAGCAATTTATGCCGTTTGCAGCAGATTCGGTAGCGCTCACATTGAATGAAAAAACAGAACACTACCTGATTTCAGGAAATCAAATACGGGTTCCTTACGCATTTTCTAAAAAGGAGGAACTGACCATTGGCATTGAAAATGTAGAAAAAAAGATTCCTGTTTCGCCGATCCCCCTGTGGATGTCGATACTCCCGCCTTTGTTTGCCATTTTGTTTGCCTTGTTGCTGCGCGAAGTATACAGCGCTTTGATCATCGGGTTATGGGTTGGAACCAGTATCATTTTTTATTATAAGGGAGCTACCTTTTTTGTAGCGGTTTTTCAGGGTTTTTTATCGATTATCGACACCTACATTGTAGAATCGCTAAATGACAGGGGACATCTGTCGATTATACTGTTTTCGATGATTATTGCCGCCACGGTTAGTGTAATAACAAAAAATGGCGGGATGAAAGGGGTGGTAAACCAATTGTCGCGATTTGTGACAGGCCCCCGGTCGGCTTCATTTATCACATGGCTGCTCGGAATTATGATTTTTTTTGATGATTACGCCAACACCCTGGTGGTAGGCAACACCATGCGGCCTTTAACGGATAAGATGAAGGTTTCGCGTGAGAAACTGGCCTATCTCATCGATTCAACCGCCGCCCCGGTCGCGGCCATCGCTTTTGTTACTACCTGGATTGGAGCAGAACTCAGCTATATTCAAGACGGAATCAATCAATTGAATTTGGATGAATCGGCGTATGGAGTATTCTTTCATTCACTGGCCTATTCTTTTTATCCGGTTTTTACGTTGATTTTCATCCTCATTCTAATTTGGAAAGATGTGGATTACGGCCCCATGCTTAAGGCGGAGCGAAGAGCAAGGGGCACCAGCGAAGATCAAGGCGATTACACCATAGATGAGCAGTTTAACAAGGATATGCAGGAAGAAATCCACGCGAAACCCGGAATAACATCAAGGAGTTTTAACGCCATCATTCCCGTATTGGTGATCATCGTCGGAACTTTATCAGGATTATTCTACACGGGCTACCGGGATGCTGTGTGGCAAAACTCATCCTTAGGTTTTGTCGATAAACTGAGTGAAACCATGGGTGGGGCAGATTCATATCTGGCCTTGCTCTGGGCTTCTTCGGGCAGTTTGATGGTGGCTTTGCTCTTGTCGTTTGGACAAAAACTCCTGACCATTAAAGAATCCATGGAAAGCATTATACAAGGATTCAAGACCATGCTCCCGGCGGTGATGATCCTGACACTTGCCTGGTCGATCGCGTTGATCACCAAACACATGCATACAGCTGATTTTATCTCACAGAGTTTGATTGATGCCTCTGTATCACCCTTTCTGCTTCCAACGCTCACCTTTGTTATAGCAGCGCTCATTTCATTTTCTACCGGAAGCTCCTGGGGAACCATGGCCATTTTATACCCGCTGATGTTGCCTTCTGCCTGGTTGTTGGCCAAGCATGCCAACCTCGATTACACCACCTCCATGTCGATATTTCACAACATTGCAGCTGCCGTCCTTACGGGAAGTGTCTTTGGCGACCATTGCTCCCCCATTTCCGACACCACCATCCTGAGTTCGTTGGCAAGTTCCTGTCCACACATCGAACATGTGCGCACCCAGTTACCTTACGCCATGACAGTTGGATTTGTGGCTATGGTGATTGGAACCCTCCCCTCTTCATTTGGCATCAACCCAGCGTTCCTTTTCATCATCGGGATTCTGATGCTCTATTTAATCATTCAAAAATTTGGCAAGCCAACCAGGATATTAACCTGAGTACCGATGAGAAAGTTACATCTAAAATCATTTATTACTTTTGCTGCCTGACACATTTGCCTGATATGCCGATAAAACAACTCATCAGCACAATACCCAACAAACCAGGTGTATATCAATACTTTGATGATGCCGGAGACATCATCTATGTTGGCAAGGCGAAAGACCTTAAAAAAAGGGTGGCAAGTTACTTTACCCAGACCCATCAAACAGGGAAACTTAAAGTGCTGGTAAAGAAGATCCGTGACATCCGGGTGATTGTAACTGAAAGTGAATTCGATGCGCTCTTGCTTGAAAATAATCTCATTAAGAAGCATCAACCACGTTACAACATTCTGTTAAAAGACGATAAAACCTTCCCCTGGCTGTGTATTAAAAACGAACGTTTTCCACGGGTAATACCAACACGGAATGTCATTCATGATGGATCTGCATATTTTGGCCCCTATGCTTCTGTCAGGATGATGAAAACCATCCTGGAGATCATCAAGCAACTATACCAATTGCGTACCTGTACCCTGAAGTTATCGCAAAATGAAATTGAAACAGGCAAATACAAAGTGTGCCTTGAATACCATTTAGGCAACTGCAAAGCACCCTGCATCGGTAAACAAACAACTGAAGACTATGAGGATACCATCGTCCAAATAAAAAGCATTATCAAAGGAAATATTGTTTCCCTCATCCAGGACCTGAAAAAAAAGATGCATCGTTTTGCAGAACTGCAGGAATTTGAAAAAGCCCAGGATATAAAGGTGAAAATTGAGCTCCTGGAAAAATACAAAAGCAAATCCACTATTGTTAATCCTCGTATAAACGATGTGGATGTGTTGTCTTTAATCAATGATGAAAAACGTGCTTATGCCAATTATTTAAAGGTAGTGAACGGAGCCATTGTCCAGGCGCATACCGTAGAAATAATCAAATGTCTGAACGAATCGGAAGACGAATTGCTCACGCTTGCGCTGATGGATTTCAGGCAACGTTTTGACAGTACTTCCCGGGAAGTGATAGTTCCGTTTTTGCCTGATATTGAAATCCCGAATGTCGTATTTACAGTTGCTCAAAGAGGAGACAAGAAACAATTGCTCGACCTAAGTGAGCGAAATGCCAGGCTTTACAAACTCGATCGCCAAAAACAACGCGATTTGGTTGACCCCGACAGGCACAAAAACAGGATATTAAACCAGCTTAAAACCGACCTGCACCTCAGTGAGTTGCCCACACAAATTGAATGTTTCGACAATTCAAACTTTCAAGGTGACTATCCGGTAGCAGCCATGGTGCAGTTTGTGAATGCCAAACCCAACAAGCAGGGTTACCGCCATTTTATCATTAAAACCGTTGAAGGTCCCAACGACTATGCCTCCATGGAAGAAATCATAGTCCGCAGGTACAGCCGGCTAATGAACGAGGCAAAACCCCTGCCCCAGCTTATCGTGGTAGATGGTGGCAAAGGACAACTGAGTGCGGCGGTTAAGGCGCTAAGAAGCATCCATTTATATGGTAAAATTGCCATCATTGGTATTGCCAAAAGGCTGGAGGAAATCTATTTTCCTAATGATTCAGTACCCATCTACCTGGACAAGACTTCCGAATCGCTCAAAATTATTCAACAACTTCGCGACGAGGCCCATCGTTTTGGTATCACCCATCACCGTAAACGGCTGGAGAAAGGGACCATCAAGTCGGAGCTTACAGAAATTAAAGGGATAGGAAAGCATACTACCCAAAAACTACTCCTGGAATTAAAATCGGTGAAGAACATTATGACTGCTTCAGAAGAAGAGCTCACAGCGGTGATTGGCCAGGCCAAAGCGGTTATGGTGTGGAACCACTTTCATAAAACCGAAAGCTAAGGCAATTCAATTTTAAAAGAGATTCTTCCAACAAAAAAAGCCGCTTCAAGATGAAACGGCTTTCTATTTTCTTTTATGAGATCACTATTGCAGTGTAAATTTCACAGGAAGGTTGTACGATACCCTTACCGGTTTCCCGCGTTGCAAACCCGGTTTCCATTTAGGCATGCTTTGCACAACACGCACGGCTTCTTCGTCACAGCCCCCGCCAATTCCACGAAGTACTTTCACCTGCGAAATCTTTCCATCGGGTTCCACTACAAAGTTGATAAAAACACGACCCTGGATACCACTTTCCTTAGCGAGCGGAGGGTATTTGATGTTTGTGGCCAGATAACTCATCAACTTACCCATGCCACCAGGGAATTCAGGCATCGATTCCACGACGGTGAAAATCTCTGCTTCTACAATTTCCTCATCGCCCATGTCTTGCGGAACATAAGCTTCCATTTCGGTGGTAGCATCGGCCTCAACATCAATCTCAATGTCATCCTCCACTTCCACATCATCCTCCACGATGGTAATTTTAGTTACCTGTTTTGGTGGCGGTGGTGGCGGTGGTTTTACCGTCTGCTCTGTAATGGGAACGATTTCTTCAGGTGTATCATCTATGGCACGTGAAGCAAGATCGAGGGTGATTTTGTCGTAGCTTTTGTATTCAAAAGCAAGAAAAACAACCAGCAGGGCAAAAATCAGACCTATCTGAAAGAAAAGTACTTTCTTGTTTTCAAGATCAGCCTTTTGTGTTTTTGTAACTTCCATCTCTATTCATATTTGATTAAGGTACGAATCCGCTAAAGTAGTAATTTCTATTATTCTAGTTGATATTTTGGTTCAGTATTTTTTTCATTTTTAATAAATAGTATGTCAACAATCCTAAAAACGCGCCCAAAGCATCGGCCAGAAAGTCGAAAATATTTCCATCGCGGCCAATGAACACATAATGTTGCAGCAATTCGGTAACTAATCCATACAAAATAGTAACGATAGTTGCACCTATTACGAATTTAAAACGTTGCTTGCTATTCAAATATTGTGGTTTAAATCCTAAAATGATCAGAAATACCTGAACTCCAAATATCAGGAGATGAACAATTTTGTCAGGCGAGGCCCACTGCCAAAACGATCTTACCTCCGGGAAATAAGATCCGGGAACACCGGTAAGGATCAGGATTAGAATTGCCCAGGTCATGGCCGGCCAGAATCGTCGGATCATCCCTGTCATTATTATTCCTCTACCAAAGCCTTGTAAGCAGCTGCATCAAGTAATTCATCCAACTGGGAAGCATCGGAAATGGAGATTTTGATAATCCATCCTTTTCCGTATGGATCTTTATTAATGATTTCAGGTTCGTCTTCAAGCAATTCGTTCAACCCGAGAACGGTACCCCCCACCGGCATAAACAAATCTGAAACAGTTTTCACGGCTTCAATTGTACCAAAAGCTTCAGCTTTGTCAAGCGTTTCTTCAAGGGTTTCTACCTCAACAAATACAACATCGCCCAATTCTTTCTGAGCAAAATCAGTAATGCCGATATAGGCTTCTTTTCCTTCAACCCTTATCCATTCATGGTCTTCGGTGTACAATAAATTTTTAGGAATATTCATGAGATTTAAGTTTTAAATAATTGCCAAATTTAGGGTAAATTCGTTATCGCTTAACAACATCATGGCTAATTTAGTTCTAAAATAAATTACTATTGAGCCAGATTAAACCGTAGGCTAAACCCTCCTGTGGTAGTTGAATTGGGCATCTGCGACGACACGTATGGATTGTTGCTGGTCCAGTTGTAATACAACCTGAGTTGCACACTCTGGCTCAACATATAATCGCCAGAGAAATTGAGCGTATATTGTCGCGAACCTGCCGAAATTTGATTGTTAATCTCATCGATGCGCCGTAAGGTAGTTTTGTTGTCTCTGATACCAAAGTCCAATTTTAAATTCAAATCGCTGCTATAACTTTTGTTGGGTGCATTACCACTTAGCGAACCAATGGAGAATTTGAGGTTTTTAACGCGATACCCAAGCCCGACAACTACCTCGTTTCCTATCACTTCAGTAAGTTGATTGTTTACAAAACTTAAATCGAGTTTGCGCGACTTTTTAAATTCCAACTTGGCAGAAAGGCTATTGTGCATGGTAACATCCACGCCGATTAGGGGACTGTACTGCTCTGAAATTGAAACGATTCCGATGTCATATTCCGGGACGTAGTTGGGCGAGTTCTCTAACCGTTTGCCGAGGTTAGAAGCATCATAATTTACATTGGTTGCCCAGGAGGCCAGAGATAACATGGAGCGATAGCCATGCGTAATGTTAACACTCCTGAACAATTTCCCTACTGCCTTAATTTTTGTCAGGCCATTAAATGTAAGTCGCCAATTAGGAAGAGGGAATGATGGAAACGTGGTAGCGGTGTTTATCTTGCTTTCACTTTTTCCGGTATAGGCGGCTAAAAATGAATAATAGAGCACGGTCTGAGAATTTGAACCATATCCCAACGGAAAATCCTGTTTGGCCACGGTATCATAATAGTATTCCTGTGTTTTCATCCATTCAGGGTTATCATGGGCCAGTTTGTCGGCCACACTCTGACGAGTGGCTAAGAAATTCTGAAATACCTGCGATACAATCTCTCCATTGCTCTTGTTAAAGGAAGTGTTGATGGCCAAATAGGAGATATTAAAGTTTCCCCTGTTCATTGGTGTGAATTCGGTAAATACCTTTGTCACATCATCTACCCGATAATAAGATTGGTAGTTCTCTGCATAAATCCGATCGCCATCAATGTCGACGCGCAGGGCTCCAAACAAATCGGTATTCACCTTATACGACAGCGATTCGGTAGCTTTGGTCATATAGACGCTGTTAAAAGCCGAGTCGGTGGAAAGCCATCCATTGCGGGCCGCCTCATACCGGATATCGCTCTGGTCACCAAATACAAAACCCATGGTAGGTGCTGAACTGGTTAAGTTGACTCCCAGAATATCCGGTTCATACATAAAACCCGGAAGCATGATACCATTTGCCTGGCTGTAGGTAACGGAGGCTTTTTTCACAGAGGTCAGTATTTTAAGGAAACCATCACCAACCACCTTCACATAATTGATGCTGGGTTTGGTGGTGTCTTTGGCTTGATCGGGAGGCTGCGGGCCACCACCCCTGATTCTGTCCGATGGGCTTGGGGTCCGTCTGGAAGCTGTTTGATTTAGCTTTTTCAGGTAGGGTAATTTATTGTACAGGTTTTGAAAATCCACGTTTCCGTTTAATTGTTTCTGGTTGGAATTTTCGATGGAGTTACCAAATCTTTTACGGGTGGTGGTAGCCGATCCGGCCCAGTTGTATAACGCCTGATAGCTCACCGCCATTGATAACCAATCGAGCACGGGAATTTTCTTTAATGGTACATTATAAGTTACCTTAAACGATTGATTGTATCGGTTCATGGTTCCAAATGTCGAAATCTCGTTCCAAACATCCCGCTTATATTCCTCCCATTCCTGGGTGTTTTTATCAGGATAGATGACGGGTTCCTGGATATACGCATTGGCCCCGGCATTAAACTCCACTGAAAGCGATTTCGACAGGTCATATTTAAAATCATAAATCCTGTTCCAATTCCATTGTCTGTCGATGGTTGGCTTGATGATGATATCCCCTAAACTTTTATCGCGATAGAGTACTTTGCGGATATTTCTGTCCATATCGGTCCTGAAACTCAATACCTTGGGCAAAATATAGAAGTTGAAATCCTTGAACAACGCCAGATGCGGCGAGTTGGCCAATACTTTTATCTTATTAAACGGCTGATAATTTGTTGGTTTCGGATTAAAGTTGTATCCAAAACCTCCCCGGTATTGATCCTGGTTATCATATTCAAAATCGATGTTGCGGTGCCGGAATTTCGAATAAGCGAACGAAACATCGAAGTTCTCAATATCATACACCTGAGGGTTCTTTTTGGTGTCCACCCGGTCTTTTCGGACATTCATAAAGTTAATATTCTGGTTGGTAGTATGATCCACCACCAGTGCCTCCAGAGAGTCGCGTTTTGCTTTATTTTCATACGAATCCAAATCATCTTTGAGCTCGATGTCCGGATCCAGGGGGTTGTATTCAGGGGAAATTTCCTGAATGGCATAATCATAGTGCATGGGTACCCGGATGGCTGCTTTTTCTCCGGCAAATTTTCCGAGGTCCAGATCGGTGGCGATCATGAAATTGGTGGTAGCCTCCAGCGGAATCTGACTAATTTTAGTGTCGAGACTGGCAAATCCTGCCGAGGAATGTGACCCTGAAATGGTAACCCGTCCTAAATCGGCCAAATTGGCTTCAATCCTCCCGGTTGCAGCCCATCCGTTTCTGTCATTAAAATCGGTGAGCCTTAATTCATCAAACCAGACGATGGCACTCTGCGGATTTCCATCATCAGCAAGATTGTTGCGCCGTTTAGGATTACGGACACCAAGCAATATCCCCTTTACATCGCTGATAGAAGGGCTTCCCAAAATAGTCACTTTTCTGTTTCCAATATACTCTACATAAGGTTTGTTTAACGCGAGGTCAGAACCAGGTTCCCGCATGGCAATGTTGCGGTTGTGTTTTACATTGACAAGTTCATCGAGGTTAATGTCAAAGTTATTGGTTTCGGGCCAGATGGAATCAGGGCTGGTTTCTTTCCAGCGTGTAAACTCCAGTGGAACCTCATACTCGTAATAGTTATTGGTAAAGTCGCTACCGACACGTATAAACGCTGTTAAGTCACCATATTCCAGGTTCTCTTCAGCCTTCATTTTCTCGGCATGGACGTACATTTTAATGCGTTTGTATTGCCGGAAGTCGAAGTCGGTGGTTTTAAAAACACCGCGGGCATCGCCATCCAACAAATTGGATACTTTTAATTCGAGAGATTGTTCATTTAGTTGGTAATTAGCTGTGGTTCCCATTGTTGACTCTCTCTCAATTCCGGGGGGTGTTACATATTTAATGGGCTCCCGCGCGCCATTTTCTTCAATGCTCACCGTTGATACCGTGAAGTTGGTTTCACTGCCATCGTCGCCGAGGATATACTCACCGGGAGCAGGCAATGCCTGATCATACCGGCGCCATTCGCCCCTGACCAACTCAAAAGTAGCAAACCGGGCAATGATCGGTCTTTCGAAACCTCGCATAAACACGCGCATAAAACGGATAGACCTGAAATCGCTGATGTTGCCAATGACCTTATCGGGATTGTGGACAGGAATCTTAAACTGATACCAATGGGTTTTACGGTTTTCTTCACCATTAGGAAGCTTGCCCTCCACGGTGGCTTCAAAAACATCGGTAATATAGTTTTCACCGACCTTCATTTTGCTTGGATCCAACACTATTTTATATTGAAAATACCGTTCCGATTCGCTCAAAGTATTGTCACGGTTAATGTCTTCCACGTCGGGATAATTGGTGGCCGCGGTAGGATAACTTTCGGGGTTGATATCATCTGTGGGCGAGTTGCCTTCTGATTCATTGAACCTTTTGTACCGTTCAGTTACGCTTGAATATTTAGCCTCATTGTCTAAATCACCGCCTCTGAAATAGTGGTAATCGTCGGCCGACGGATCCGCGGCAGCACGCTCGTAGGCCACTGAGCCGGCTCCATGTTTCAACCTGAGTGGCTCCAGGAAAGGGCTGTTATAAAACGATTTTTCATCCTCGGTACTCAGTCCATCGTAACCCACATCCTGATGGATACGCGAACCGCCGGCATTGCTGAACGATTCGACCAACGCCTGGAGTGAAGGCACACGCCCCCAAATGGTAGTGTCTACATTTTCAACAACCTCCGTGGTAGGTAAACCGTTCTCATAGCCTTTTCGTCCGTCGCGGAGAATGTCTTCCGAAACCTCTCCCAGGTTGATGTACAATTCACCCTTGTTGTCAGGGTCTTCAGTAAAGGGATCCATCATCCAGAACTCAATATACTCAATATTGGATGCTTCAAAATCGGTGGATTCAATCCTGCGCATCATCCCACTCCACCTGGTTTCAGGTTGTTCCAGATTGCCACCGGCATCAACGCCGGCAGAATAATAATTTTCGGTTACATCAAAGTTATAAGGTCCCCGTTCGGCAGGATAATGGGCCAGGTTAAGTACCGCGATATTGGTGATAATATTGTTCTGATTATTGACTCTGTTTGGAAAAACTTCATTTTCTAAAACCTGCCGGGCCGAGTTTTTAGAAATTTCTTCTTTATCCACGTTTTTGGGCTTTAAGCCACTTTTTACATCATAAAAAAGGGGGTCGATGATGTACCAGGCCAATTTGGACCTGTTTTTACCATAGGAAAAGGCGTTTTCACCGGTGGTTCCACTGATCATGGCTTCAGGGAACAAATCGGGTTGTCCTTGTGGTGTAGTGGCCAACGACCAGTTATTCGTGTTTTTCAGGTCGATGGTCGATTTAGCACCTTCAAAGTCATCGATGTAGGAAGTTCCGGTATTGCCTATGGCTTTTGAATGCCCGGGGATGAATTGGGCAAATTCGCCATCCATATTTATTTTTGATACTTCTTTGGTTGAAATTCCCGGCAACATATCAATCATTTTAGTCAGCCAGCGTGACTCTGTCCGATAACTCAAATCCAATCCCCACATGGTATTGGAAATAGGATCATCACCATAATTTACTTTTTGGGTCAGGGGACGCTCATGCAAATTGAGCAGGGTACCGCCCACATGAAAGTCTTTGTTGATCTCGTGGTCGACATGGATGCCCATCATTCTTTTTTGCTGGACATTGAACATGGAATTGCTTTCAAGCGAAACATTAATGGGTACGCCGGAGTTCATGATTCCATCATTGATAATTTTTACACGTCCCAGGGTATAGTCTACCGTGTAATCCACATTTTCGGTAAGAGGAACACCTCCTGCCGTTACTTTTACAGATCCCTGTGGCACATTAAGCGCGTTGAGGCTGATATCGGCACCCGATTGAGAGCGGTACAATCCTTCAAGGATATATTTATTTTTAGCGGGATATTGTTCTGCGCCGGCTTTGGTTAAGGTATAGAGCGAATCGTAGGCATATTTTTCGGCCAACTCAGGATTGTTGGGGAAGATGGAATCGTGCACGTAGCTCCCGAAAGGTTCCAGCCGGGTAAAGAAAATGCGCCCGTTTGAGGCTTGTATGGTACCACCGTTTGTGGTAGCATTGTCGATATAGTCGAACATGCCGTCACCACCGGGAATGGGGTTCATCTGATTATCCAGGTTATCGAGTCCGAAAAGATGGACCAGAGGCACTCCCATGACATCGTCGGGGCCCTCGGTAAAATAACCGGTCGGAACGCCCTCGCTATTGCCCGAATAAAGAATGTTGAACATGAAATTATCGCGCTGTACCTGATAAGCCCCGATGGAGTAGACATTTTTCATCATCAGATTCCACATGGGGATTTTGGTACTCAGGTTATTGCTTTTCAGCAATTTTACTACAAGGCACTTAGGCGAGGTCACCCCCTGGTCCGAAAATTCACCCACCTGATACACGCTGTCGCTACCAATAAGCGTGTACTGAACCGCAACCGCCAGCACCTGATCGGTGTTCAGGGTAGTATTTAGCGAAATGAACCCCAGTTTTTTGTTGATGGAATACTCTGTAGTTTTCAGTTTTCTGGCATTTTCGAGTTTCACAAAATCCTCTCCTGCTACCATGTAATTTATTTTTCCAATACCCAATGGGTCACCCGTGAGGTAGTTGGTTACCTGGTTAATGTCACGAATACGCAAGGTGTCCATCCGGGCCATCATGTCGTTGGCATAATTGGAAGGATTTGAACCACCCGGCATGGGATGGATGTATTGATTGTGAATCCAGGCATTTTTTCCTTCACCAAGATCGGTAAATGCGATGATGCTCCTGTTTTCCTCAGTGGCAGCCCCAATGTTGGTAACCCACACTTCAATCTTGGTAATGTTGATGTCGGAGGTGATGATAGGCAATGCAGCCAAGCCACTTTCATAATGGCTTCTATACGATTGAGTAAAGAAAAAGTGCTTGTTGGCCTCATAATCGAGGGCCGTAAGTTTAAAACGGCTGGTTTGAGCACCACCCTGAACGGTAATATTTTTTGTTTCGCTTTGCTGTTGCGAGAAAACCGCTGTAACATGTGTTTTACCAAATTGCAATTCCGTCTTCACTCCAAAAAGACTCTGGCTCCCGCTGATGAGCGTGGACCGTAAAGGGAGGCTCACGTTTCCGGCCTCTATTAACTGTATGATTTCGTCTTCGTTGCCTTCATATTTAAGCTTCAGCGTGTTTTCAAAATCGAATGAGGATTCGGTATTGTAGTTGGCCTTAAATTCAATTTTATCACCGATTTTTGCAATCACATTCATTTGAATCTTCATGTTAAAATCGAAGTTGGTGGTTCTGCGCTGACGAACGTTCAAAGCCGGGTCGTCGCGTTTGGTTGAAAGGACACCAAAACTCACTTCTGCCGATCCTTGCGGCCTGATATCGATGGTGTTGCTGCCAAATATCCTGTCGAATGCTTCACCTCCCACATAAATTTTTGGAATTAACCTCGATCCTTCGGCAGTTCCTGCTGTTTGAGCACGTTCTTTCCAATAGTTGTTTACATCGTGCTGAAGTTCATAATCCTGGTATTCATCAAAATCCATTACCGTGGGGGCACGATAAGCAAAATCACCAATTTTACTTACAAACTCATAGGTATTGGTTTCAGGGTTGTAGGTTATTTCACGCTGGATATTGGCCGGAGGATTTAAAAAAAGCGGGCTTTGACTTTGTTGGTCCAAGTATGGATTTCCGGTATAGTCTTGAAAAGGGTAAATCAGGTCGACTTTTGATGAATCAGGACTAATTGAATCAGGAATCATTACACCCTGAAAGAAAAAATCCGGGTACGATGCAGCCAAAGCCACGGTTGATTGTAAAACAAACCAACCAGCAATTAAATTAATTAGTAAGATGTGTATCGATTTCCTTCTCAATGCTCTTCTATTAAAATCTCACCTATCAGTTGCATGGCAGTTTACTATAATGCTTTCAAGGCCTCTTTTATCAACCCTTCCACATCAACAACCAAACCTTTATCCAATATTTTGTCAATTACCTTCTCGGCTTGTACCTTATTAAATCCCAATATCAACATTCCTGATAACGCTTCTTCCCTAATCGTATTGTGGAATCTGTTCGATTTTTCGACAGTAATGCCCGATTTTGGAAGTTTATCTTTTAAATCGAGAATAATCCGTTGGGCCGTCTTGCCTCCGACACCTTTAACCGATTGGAGCAATTTCGCATCTTCCCTGGCAATGGCAGTAAACACTTCGTCCGTTGATAGGGATGAAAGAATGAGCCGCGCCGTATTGGCCCCGACGCCTGAAACTTTCAACAGGTGATCAAACATGGTTCTTTCTCTCTTGTCTGCGAAACCAAATAACAGGTGCGCATCCTCCCGAACCAGCAAACGGGTAAAAAGCTGAATGTTCTCCAGGTCTTTAATGGTTGAGAAGGTAGTGAGCGATATATTGACCATGTAACCAACACCATTTACATCAATCACTACAAAAGTGGGATTTTTCTCAACCAGCCGGCCTTTCAGATAATCATACATAGCGCTTAATCTTTATTATCGATTTTTATAGGAATTTGGATTGAAATGTCAGCCTTTCAACCTGGTTTACAACTCCCAAACGGGCAAAAATACAATATTTAGGTTAGTATCTGGCATTCGCAAAGCTATTTTTGCAATACTATTTTAGCAAGACCCATGCGATGAGATGAAATAGTAAAAGCCTCCCGATTAAAGATGTTTACTATAAAGCTTTTGAATGGTCGTTTTTATTTGCTTGTCAGAAAATTCACATTCATTATATAAATCGCTTAGTGATCCATGTTCGATAAATTTTTCCGGAATTCCCATGAGTGCAACCCTTCCGGGGTATCCGTGTTTATTTTTAAACCGAAGCACCGCATCTCCCAGTCCACCTTTAACTGAACCGTCTTCAATGGTGATAATTTGCTGGTACTGTTTAAACGCCTCATGCAACAGTTTTTCGTCAATAGGTTGGAGAAACTGCATGTCTGCGTGCCCAACCTTCATCCCTTCCAGAGCCAGATCATCACACACCCGTTTCACGCTGTTTCCAACCTCGCCAATGGACAAAATAACCACACGGCTTCCCGTACGTAAAATCCGGCCTTTCCCCAATTCAATTTGTTCAAAAGGCATTTCCCAATGTTGGGTCACTCCTTTTTTTCGCGGATAACGGATTGACATGGGTCCTTTGCCGTAATTGGCCGCGGTAAACATCAGATTACGCAACGCCACTTCATCCATGGGTGCCGACACGACCATATTGGGCAACCCGCTCATATAAGCCAGGTCGAAAGTCCCATGGTGGGTTGCCCCATCTTCTCCCACCAACCCGGCTCTGTCGATGCAGAAAACAACAGGGAGGTTTTGCAAGGCAACATCATGAATGATTTGATCGTAGGCTCGTTGCAGAAATGTAGAATATATGGTACAAAATGGAACAAAGCCGGCCGTGGCCAAACCTGCCGCAAAAGTAACAGCATGTTCTTCAGCAATGCCTACATCAAAAACCCTTTCGGGGAAAATTTCCATCATATAATGAAGTGCCGATCCCGTAGGCATGGCGGGTGTTATCGCTACTACTTTTTTATCTTGCCGGGCCAGTTCAACGAGGGTTCTTCCAAAAACTTCCTGGTAGGTGGAAAAAGGGCCATCGGGACCGCCATGCATCAAAGCCCCGGTTTCACGGTTGAATAAACCGGGCGCATGGAAGATGGTTTGTTCTTCCTCCGCACGTTTAAAACCTTTGCCTTTGGTGGTGATGATGTGAAGTATTTTTGGCCCGCCTATGTTGCGAATATCCGATAAAATTCGCACCAGCTTTTGAACATCGTGGCCATCTACAGGACCAAAATACCTGAAATTCATCGACTCGAAAAGGTTGCTTTTGCGCAATATTGTGCCCTTGATGGCATTTTCGACCTGTTGTGCCAAACGTTGTGTATTGGGGCCATAACGACTGGCTTTACCCAACAGGTCCCAAACCTTATTCTTAAAGCGGTTATATGTTTTTGAGGTCGCCATCAGGGTGAGATAGTCTTTTAGCGCACCTACATTTTTATCGATGGAGATGCCATTGTCGTTTAAAACGACTAAAATGTCAGCCTTTGAAACACCGGCGTTGTTCATCCCTTCGAGTGCCAACCCTCCGGTCATGGCCCCATCGCCGATCACGGCAATGTGTTTTCTGTTATTTTCGCCTTTCAGTTTTGAGGCGACGGCCATTCCCAATGTGGCCGAAATGGAAGTGGAAGCATGCCCGACGCTAAAAGCATCGTACTCGCTTTCCGTGCGATTTGGAAAACCACTAATCCCTTTGTATTGTCGATTGGTATGAAAGATCGCCCTTCTGCCGGTTAGTATTTTGTGCCCATAGGCCTGGTGGCCCACATCCCAAATCAGCTTATCATCCGGCGTATTGTATACATAATGCAAAGCCACTGTCAGTTCTACAGCTCCAAGGCTTGACCCCAGATGACCGGGATGAACCGAAACCACATCCAGAATGAAACTACGCAATTCATCACATAGCTCATTCAACTGGCTTTTGTCCAGTTTACGAAGGTCGTAGGGTGAATTTATAGAGGCCAACAGAGGTCCCGGCTCAGGTTTCATTGATACCAATTTTTAGCTTGCAAATTTAAAGAAATAAACGGCGTTGTAAGGTTTTGATTTCCCCGAATAGGAAAATACATCATGAACCTGCCTGTTTTTTCCTGAAAAGGCTCCACGGAATCAAAGCTGTACGGTGAGCAGGATAATCCGGAAACCTGGTTTTATACCACCTGTGGTGATCGATGGCACGCGGAACCAGGTTGGCCATGGTCCACAAGGCAAAGGAGGCCGCCGGAAGGCACCAACTCATGAGTGCCCAACCCAACCATTCCACTATTTCACCAAGCAGGTTGGGTGATGAAACTGATTTGAACAACCCTTTTTGAGGTATAAAGTATCCTTTTCGCCCATCTTTCCTCAATTGAATCAGTTGATAATCGGACGAGATATTCAAATACATTCCTGCAAAAAACAGGATGATTCCTAATATAAAGCGGGGATCTGTCAGCCATGAAATTTCGTAGATTCCGCTGAGCCAGCCAAACCAATATCCATTGAAAAACCCATTAATCAGGTTAAAGTTAAACGCCAGCAACACGATGAGAAGTGGCATGCGCTTTCCTTTTGACTTAATGGCCAGGGGAAAAATAAATACGCGATGAACATAATGCAACATGAAAGTTGAGTAGATGATCAGCAAAGGCCATGTTTTCTCGACATTTCCCAAAAAAAACAGAACCGAAAAAACGACTATCACAGGTAATTCCATTACAAACCACCCAAGCCTGGACGGAATGGTCGGTCCCCATGTTGTTTTCGTGTGGCGCCCATAAGGAACCGTAACACTCAGCAATAAAGGGAAAATAATAACTGCCAGCACCATCCAGGCAATCAATAAATAAAAAAAATGTTCGCGTGTTAACATCATGATAATTGACCGTTTTGTTTAAACCATGCCAGGGTGTCGGTTAATGTTTCTGATAAAGGCCGCGGGGTGAAGCCAAGGGTTTCGATGGCTTTGGTGGAAGACAAATTCCGATAGCCCTTTTGGAGTATGGTGAGTGAATCGTGTGTGTAAAGTGGATGTCCCCCTATTAGAACAGACCAGGCTTTGATAAAAGGAATTCCCAAATAAGCCATCCAAAATGGAACCACACTTCTGACAACTTTCTTTTTTGTTAGTGGTTGGATCATTTGGGCGATTTCAACAAGATCGGCCCAATGTCCCGTCAGCAGGTATTTTTCGCCGCTGACGCCCTCATGAATAGCTCGTATGGCGGCGTCACAAATATCGCGCACATCCACCCAGTGATAACCTCCGGGCACCAGCACAGGCAACCGTCCATTGAACATCCTGATCAACATTTTACCAATGAGCGAAGGTTTGAAATCGAACGGCCCCATGATGGCGGCAGGTGAAAGTATAATGACTTCGAAACCAGGTGAAGCAGCCTCCATTGCCAATCGCTCACCCAATGCTTTTGTTCTTTTGTAAATCAGGGCTGAAACAACGTCCAATTCTGTGCTTTCGTCCACGAACACCGCACAACAGTCAGTGACCAGGGCATCTACCGAACTAAAGTGAATTAGCCTGCGCACACCCATTTGTTTGCATGCCGAAATCAGGTTGTGGGTGCCTGTAACATTGGTTTCGAAAACGGCTTTTTTTGGTTGATCACCAATGGAGATGAGTGCTGCCGTGTGAATCACGACGTCAGAGCCACGGCACAATTCTTTAAGGGCGGTGAGGTTAGATAAATCCCCATAAATAAGCTCCGGTTGAAATCCTTTTAGTGTTTCTGAAGGTTCTCGAACCAGTGCTTTAACATGAAAACCTCTGCCTGCGAGCATCCTGATTAAATTAGCCCCCACATGGCCGGTGGCTCCAGTAACAGCTATGATTTCCTTCACTTGTCGCTTCTAACCGGTTCGTCACACTCAAACCCGGACATAAGCGAGCGTTGAAGCGAATCCTGATTTAAACCGGAGTTGTATAAGCCCAAATTCTGGGTCCAGGCTCCATAACCAGGGTTTGGCAGCACAATGTACCTGTGGCCAAATTGAGCTGATTGACTTATTGCTGTATCATTGCGTGCGGTGTTGTCGCTGATTTCAAAGTCGGAAGAAAAGTCAGACAGGTTATCGCCAAACAGCAGTACGATGTTGTAACCCTCTGCAAGCACCTTCTGACGTCTGGTTTCTTTTTCGTTGTCATTTACTTTAAGCATGACATGTAACGAATCGGCCTGGGGCAGGTCGAATTTCTTTAAGTTGTTAATGGTGGCTCCCAGATTGGTTGTTTTGCGGTTTGAGACATAAAATATGGCCACTCCCAGGTTGTTGGCCATGGTTAAAAACTCCTTTGCACCGGGAACCGGTTCTGCTACAGCCAGATTAACCCACTCGCTCCAACAAGTAGGGTATCCAATGGTATCGAGTACTTGCTTTGCCTGATAAGGGATGTTGTTCAACACGGTTTCATCAATGTCGAGCACGACAGCCAGCTTGTTGTTTTCAGTGTTGTTTTTTACGATTTCGTTGAGCCGAAATCCGGCCAGGTTGTATGCCTGATAGCACAAAGCCTTGTATTCAGGTGCATGTTCAACAAAAATGGTGGCCATGGTAAGCCGCTCATTGGGGTTCTTTTTTTCTGTTGCAGGTTTTTGAATGCATCCCATCAGGAGGATGACGACAAGAGAGAATAATGCTGCTTTTTTCATGGATCTGTAGGTTTTAAATTGATATAATCTTTTGTGCGTAGATCTCTTTGTGGAAATGGAATTTGTATTATCAATACACATTGCAGTGTCAAAGGTACATATTCTGAATTTTAATTACAAAGTTTCGCTATATAATACTATTTATTTTTTAATCTCACGTTTTTGAAATTCCCTTTTCACAATATAACAGTTGCTTAAACAGAAGGGGGGGGCAGTCGGCTAAAGCCAGACTGCAATAAGGTCTTGAAATAATAAACAGTAGTACCAACAAGGGTTGCAGTCGGCTAAAGCCAGACTGCAATGGATTGATTCTATTTAGTTTTATTCATCTACAACGAACAGGTTAACAGTACATCCATTGCATCCGGATTTATCCGACTGCAAGTCAATCAGATTTATTCCCTACCAGAATAAGAATCAGAAGAAAAAAGGAAGTTCACCCGAAAAAACCGTTTACTGGTAAAAATGAGCCTCCGCTACGGGATGATGACCTTCATCCTATTGAAACCTGTTTTAATTTCATTGATACCTGGAGCTTTTCTACTTCGCAATTATTATCCCAATCGCAAAGAAGTCATTCCGCTGATGATTGTTTCTATATCAGTGTAAGGCACGTTACTTTGTGCAGGATATTGGTATTATGTGGGATCTCTTTTTTAAAAAGTGTCCACGTACGGAATCAAATACTACTTTTGATTGTCAAATCTCAAAACGATTTTAGTTGACCAATTCATCAAAGACATACGCGGATGATCTCCTGTTGGTTCAACAGGCTCTTTCAGGAAACAAAAATGCCTTTGAGCGAATTGTACAACATCATCAAAAAAGTGTGGCACGAACCGTTGTGGGAATGCTGGGAAATACAGCCGATGCCGAAGATGTGGGTCAGGAAACATTTATCCGGTTTTATCACGCCATGAAACAATATAAAGGAGAAGCAGCTTTGGGAACTTACCTCACACGAGTCGCGATCAACCTATCGTTAAACGCGTTGAAAAAAAGAAATAAACACCGCTGGCTTGATTTCGATAATAAAACAGCATGGCAGATGGCCGATGACGACCAGAGCACCAGGAAAGATGAAAAAGAGGTAATTGAAACCGCTTTAAAACAGCTCGAACCTGATTTTAGAAGTGTTGTGGTTATCCGATTGATTCAGGGCTACTCGACCAAAGAAACCGCCGACATGCTTGGAATTCCCATAGGCACAGTGCTTTCGCGTCTGTCGAGGGCCCAACAAAAATTAAAAGAAATGTTCAATTTAACAACACATACCCATGGACAACGCTAAAGAATTACTACATCGGTCTTATGATGAAAATCTTTCGCCGGAAGAACAAAAGGTGCTTGATCTGGCATTACAGAAGGATTCGGGTTTACAAAATGAAAAAGTAGTTCTGGAACAAATAAGAGCCAGGCTTTCAGGCTATCAGGCTGATTTTTCATCAGATTTTAGCAACGAAATCATTTCAAAAATATACGGTTTTTACCAACAGGATGATTTTATTAAGTTGTTCAGGGCCATCGCGTTGAGCGGTGTAGCCGCCATCCTGCTTATTTTGATAACCATTTATTTCACTGATGGATCACTCGGATTGGACGCCCTTTACGGCCTCACCGGATATTCACCCAACGAAGAACTTTTTAGTTACTTAAACTAATCGCCATGAACCAAAAAATAAGAAATACAATCCTCCTGGTCATTACACTGCTCATTGGCTTTGCCATTGGTTTTTTAGTCAGTGGAAGGATGATTAAGTCAAAGGTGGAAGATATGCGAAGTTATTACACCACCATGGGTTTTCACCACCATCTCCTTCGGGTGATCGATCCATCGCCTGAACAATTAGATGAGGTAGAACCCATATTAAAAAAATATGCCGAATTAAACCAAGACCTGCTTTTAGATTACAAAAGCAATCAGCATGACCTTTTTATGGAATTACAGGATGAGCTGGAACCATTGCTAAACGCAGATCAGAATGAAAGAATCAGTCAATGGCCAAAAAACAGGTTTTTTAAAAATCAACAATCACCCACCGACGACAGAAAACACCGTAACGGCCCACGAAATCAAGGCAGGCATCGCCGCAATACGAATTAGGCAGGGATTAAAAAATATCTTACATTTGGACAGTTAATTATTCACAAGTAATTTGTTCATATGACCGAAATCACCCGCACCTTCGATTTACTAACCTATGCCGAAGCGCATTTTCCAAAGGAGATTGCCCTTGCGGTAAAAAGAAACGACCGCTGGGAATCATTCAGCACCGCCGACTTCAGAAAACATGTTGACGAATTTAGTCTGGGTTTGCTGGCCATGGGCTTCGAAAAGGGCGATAAAATCGCCACCATTTCGAACAACCGGCCCGAATGGAACTTCATCGACTTTGGCATGTCGCAAATCGGTTGCGTACATGTGGGGATTTACCCAACCATCAGCGACAACGATTATCTGCATATTTTGGCTCATTCTGATTCCAAAATAATCATCGTCTCCAGCGAAGAAATGTATACCAAAATCAAACCACTGTTCGACCAAACACCCACGCTGAAAGAAATCTACACCATCGACGAGGTCAAGGGTGTTAAAAACTGGAATGAGATTAAAGCGCTGGGTGTAAAGAGAGAAGATGAATTGCGCCCGGTGTTAACAGAACGAAAAAAAGCTGTCGATCCCGAAGATTTACTCACCCTGATTTATACTTCCGGCACCACCGGTTTGTCCAAAGGCGTTATGCTGACACACCGCAATGTGGTAAGCAATTTCCTGTTGGCCCATCAGTTTGTCACCTACCTGAACCCCGGCGATCGTGCCCTGAGCTTTTTGCCCCTGTCGCATGTACTTGAGCGCGTGGGTAATTATCTGTGGCAATCCAAAGGGTTAAGCATTTATTATGCGGAAAATATTGAAACCATCGGCAAAAACATGTCCGAAATAAAGGCCAATACTTTTATCACAGTGCCACGTGTTTTTGAGAAGGTATACGATAAAATCATCAACAAAGGACGTGAGTTAACAGGAGCTAAAAAGGCGATTTTCTTCTGGGCTGTGAAAGTAGGCGACAAATACGATCCAAATCCCAAAAAACGCAGCCTGGTGTACAATATGAAACTGGCACTGGCCAACAAACTTGTTTTCAGTAAATGGAGGGAAGCCCTTGGCGGTGAACTCAAGGGTGTGATTTCGGGTGGTGCAGCGTTGCAACCCCGTTTGGCGCGTATTTTCTGGGCCGCAAAGATCTTTGTTCAGGAAGGTTTTGGCCTTACGGAAATGTCGCCAATCGTTTCGGCTACCAACTCATTTTACCCACAGGTAAAATTCGGTTCAACCGGTATTGTACCCATTGGAATTGATGTAAAGATTGCCGAAGACGGTGAAATTCTTTGTAAAGGAGAAAATTTGATGAAAGGGTATTATAAAGAGCCTGAACTTACCGCAGAAGCCATCGACAAAGATGGGTGGTTCCACACCGGCGATATTGGAGAAATAGACGAAAATCGTATGTTGCGCATCACAGACAGGAAGAAAGAAATTTTCAAACTGTCGGGAGGAAAATATGTGGCTCCTCAGGTGGTGGAAAACAAATTTAAAGAATCGCAGTTTATTGATCAACTGATTGTGATTGGCGAAAACGAACGTTTTACCGGTGCACTCATCGTTCCCGATTTTATTTTTCTTCACAACTGGTGTTCTCTTCACAAAGTGAAATATGTGGACAACGTTGATTTGGTGAGACATCCAAAGGTGATTGCGCGCTATGAAAAAGAAGTTGAAAAATACAATGCAGAATTTGAAAAGGTAGCTCAGATAAAGGTTTTTAAACTCATCTGCGAAAGCTGGACGCCTGAAAGTGGCGACCTCTCTCCTACCCAAAAGCTCAAACGAAAACCCATCATGATTAAATACAATCACTTGATTGAGGAGATTTATAGAGGTGATCAGAATAATTAAAGGTCAGGAAGGTTTGAAAGGTTGAAGGTGTAAAATCAGCGATCCACTTTTTTGTCATCCTGAGCTTGCGAAGGATCTCATTCTGTATTCATTAAACAGATTTGAGAAGGGTAAGAAGTCAGAAGTTTGGAAAGGAAAAAGAGAAAATCTAATAGTGAACGTAATTGCACCCTAACTACTTTACTGGAAAAGACCTAAAAATATAAGTAGGCCGCGACAGTTTCCCCCTTTGGGGGATTCCAGCCTACCGCCTGCCTGCCGGTCAATGTCAATTAGTTAAGGAAAATAATCAGCCAATTACTTTGTAATTAGCTGATTATTATGTATATTTGAACATGTTTAATAAAAAGTATACACAATGACAAAGCTAAAAGAATTATCCAAGGACCAGGAAAAAATTGAAAAATCATGCCAAACTAGTTCATTTCCTGAAAAACAAATTA
>Ga0209417_1001792_pt1 | contig 37727 bp, 25 predicted proteins | sample RifGroF2_FD_184002 | JGI IMG/M metagenome (GOLD analysis project Ga0209417, IMG submission 184002) | Groundwater microbial communities from Rifle, Colorado, USA - Groundwater F2 (SPAdes) (version 2) | ecosystem: Environmental > Aquatic > Deep subsurface > Groundwater | place: Rifle, Colorado... | reverse complement strand
CAACTGGACCCCCAATCATCTCCACGCGGAACATTGTAAAACGTATCTTTAAGCTGCTGCTGAACTGCGCGCGAGCGTACGGTGCTTTCAACGTGCTCTAAACGCGGGATAGGGTGCTCCGCCCCGATAATATATTCAGCGTCCGCGAGCTGTTCTTTGGTCCATTCGAGCATAGGTTTTACAGTTAGAGTGGAAGGGGTAACTGACTGCGGCATTGCCCATGCATTCATATGCACGCCCATGATGAGACTCTTTGAGTCAATGATTGCAAAATCTGTAACTGGGATGACATCAACGAACTTGGGTGTGAAAAACTGAATAGCATATTGTTTAAATGCCGATATGTTGTCTTTGGGTGCAGGAGCAGACATAGAAACGACGTCTTCTCTGTACTTTTGCGGAGAAAATTGCGATCTTAACATTCCATCGGAATCTTTGAGCAACGGAATATCTTTCACAATGAGATCGCGAAGAATGAGTTCCTCCATATAGTAAATCACCTCTGCATTGAGTTTACCGTTAGTTTCATAATCAGAAAGAACGATGGGAGAAAGCCATGGGTCCATGACACCCGTGGTCTCTCCGAACATTGGCGCCAAATTGTTCTCCCATTGACCTGGCACACCGGTCACCGCCATAAACTTATCCTTCCATTCCGGAGGACACATTTGCAGAAACTTGGCTCGCGGAATCATTGCAAATGCCATGTGTGCAGCAAGCGAAATACCATTGGGAGATTGCAAGTCCGAGGTTCCGCCTTCAGAGCGCGCCGCTCCTGAAGATGCTGCATACACTTCACAAATAGGAACATAGCACGTCGTTATAAAATAAGCAGCAGAGAGCAGTGGATCGTCCGACTTGACGCCGAATTCATACATCGCCATCATCATCGCCTCCAGTGCACCGTCTTCACAATCACCGCATTGTAGAATGCGTGGCCAAGTATACTGCTCTTTTCCTGTCACTACACCCGGGCCACTTAACCATGTGTCTCCTATGTAAGGCATGCACGTCACCATAAGGGTGCACGCGTGAACCAGTGCCGACGCAGCTCTGTGGAACTGTAAAGTGGCAGAGGCTCTCCCTTTTTGTGTTTCAACAGCGCTGATAAACTGCGCGGGTTCCATGCGAAAGTCGGCCATCGCAACAGTAAGAATGTGGCTGAGCAGCTTTTCGCTGCTGCGTTCCACTGGTTTTTGAAGGCACATAACAGACGCTCCAATGCGTCTGCTCAGTGCGCTCGATACCCACAGAAGACGAAGGCGCTCAAAACGAAGGCTAATCGGATCTGGGTAAAACAGAGGGTGATACATCTGTCTGGCAGCAGTGTAGGCGTGTTCTGCGATGGATGAAAGATCCGAAGGCTTTTTTACGATGATCGCGGTCTGAACAGGAATGACGGACTGAATGTCAGATTTATCGAACGCTGTTATCTTTAGCACTGCTTTGAGAGGGCGAGTATCTTCGTATACACCAGCGCTGCTATCATGCAGTTCCACTGTGAAGTTTGGCGTGTCATACAGCTGGCCGATGGTAAAAGTTCCATCTGCCACTAGACGTTGGCACGGTTCCCCTCGTTCGTTAAACGTCTCAACAAACATAGAGATGCACATGTGAGCATTTGTAGGAGACACATAGTTACCACCAAAAGAGAATTCATCTTTCAGTGCGCCCTGGCTGAAATCTACAAACCGTTTTACTACATACTCTTTTGATCTTTTACCACCCGGGAATGCATCGTTCGCAGGGTAAATGCTGTAGGACGGTTTACGCTCAGAATAAACCAGATATTTTCCGCTTTTGGCAGACCCGAGAAGGAGCGGGGTAACCGGATCGACCCCCCGTTCTTCTAAATGTTTCCACACTTCAAATACGCTGATGATGAACCGCATTTTGAGATGATGAGATGTAAAACTATTTGTATCTAGAAATGAATAAAATGATATCTCGAAAAGATCAAGTGTATGATCCGTTCACAGAGGTGATAGTGGAACACGATGCACGCGGGAATAAAAAAACTGCGTTGGCTAAATACGAAGGGAATCCTCTTATTCGTCAATGGAACGACGGGCAATTCGAAGAAATCAATCAACGTCTAGCGGGGTATGTTCCTATCGCATTGGGGGAAAATATCAAAGTCGACTCATTGATTGTAGAAACCCCGTTTCGTACAGTGCCATATCGAAGGCAGATGCTCTGCTCTGAAAATACTTATGCATCCGTAACCACTTTGCCCTACATTCGTGAGCTGTGGTACAGATATGCGGTCGCATTGGTTTATCACGATATGAACTTTCATTTTTGGCAACCCATTGGAATGTTTTTCGATACGTGCGCGCCTGTTGGGGGGATGCGAGCGCTGAAAACAAAAACGCCGATGAACAGCTTATCGCCTGATTCAGACAGGTTCCTGTATATCATAACCAAAGGGCCAGGAACCCATCGAACCCTTCAAAATGAATCAGACTTGTCTGTTGCGTGGCAAGTGTTCTATATTCTATGGGCGTTGGCAGAAGGAAATCTTGAGATTGAAGGAGGGATCAAAAAAGAATATTTTCACCTGACGGATGTGGACCCGTATGCACGAGACTACTTTTTACGATGGGGCGTTGCCACGACGGTTCCGATTGAAACGGAAGTGAGATTCGACGCGTTTTATGCATTGAAAAAACGTACCCAACGTACTTTGCAAATGAACGACGATTTTATTACAATCGGAACGTGGTTTCCCGATACACCGTTAGTGAATTTAACTGATGGAGAGTTGAATAACGTGGACAAGATCAAGACAATATTATGGCCAACGTTTAATCGCGCAATGGAATTGGGTGAAGGATTGGTTCAGTTGGATTACGAAGCGCTGAGTTCTATATTGAATCCGCTAAATGACGAATAGCAGTTTCGTAGCCCGTTCGGTTCCATAGACTGCATGGAAAAATAGGAATATCTTCATCAATCAAATTCTTCACATCTGATACTTCGATATGCGGAATGAGATCTTGTTTGTTCAGCAGTATGACCACCTTTTGAGTTTTGATACCATCGTGATCTATGATACTGTTCAGCGCCGCGCACGAGTCTGAAAGACGGTCGTAATCTACAGAGTCGATGATGTAAATAATCGAATCAACTGTCGGGTAGTAGTCCTTCCACAATCGCCGTGCTTCTTTGTGCCCACCCATATCAAAAATAGATAGAGTGATGCCTCCAATTTTCACTTCTTCAGTCGTGACTGATCGCGTAGGAGCGTTGACAGTGAGATTCCCTGTTTTCAGAAGACTGAGCAGCGTTGTTTTCCCAGCGTTGTCGTAGCCCAGAATGACGACAGTTCCGCGTCGCGCGAAAAACCCGAACCACTCGAACCAACTCAAAGCCCACGAAACAAATCCCATGATTTGTGAACAATCAGAATGATGAATGCTGATACGCATCTTATTAATTTATTCGTATCTGTCTATGCACCATTTCAGAGTGTAGTGCGTTTTACCGTCCAGATGATGGATGAATCGATAGACGACCCATTGCCAGAAAAGTCCCCATAATGTCCCCAACCATGCGCCCCATAGTATTTGCGTTTCGCTGTTGAGTCCGACATAGATGGGTGCAAACGCAGCTGCCATCGACAGCCATACAACTGCAATATACCCTTTATGATCTAGCGTTATTCCTTTCCAAAACACGGGAAATGAAATGACCATGGTGGCTAAGAAAAACACGTAAAATGTAGCGTCGTTCGGCATCTGTTTCTTTCCGGCACACGCGTCCCCCATCGGTCCACTCTCGTTGATAATCAGTCTTATAATGTACGAAATTGCCATCCCGGACAAAGACCCGGCTGTTATTCCGAACGGATAGTACAGATCGTGGATTGGATCGATGAGCTGAAGACAGAACAGCACGAGCCCGAGGAACATGGAAAAGTGGTTCATGATGAGGAACACGCGAGAAAAAATCGTTCCTCTATACGCTGGTGTGCAATTCCCAATCATATGCTGTTCTATGATGCCAGTGTATCTTACGTATTCTCCTATGATGGGCCATGCAATAAACTGATCTAGCCATTCGGATTCCATTTTTATCTTGATTCCCATTTGAACAATATATAAAGGAGATTTCCAGAAAGTGTAAATGCAGTGCTTGCTTTGTGCTCAAGATACTGGAGAGATTGTATCAGTCCTTTGCCCTTCGCATCATGTTATGCACACGCCGTGCTTTGCTCGATTTATACAACAAGGCGGCTTCTCGTGCCCAAAGTGCTTTCAGGACCCACCAGCGAGCGTGCGCGGGAAGATGATACTGAATTGGGGCCAAAACTCGCGGCTCGATGAGTACATTGCCAGGTTTGACAGGAACCGTTACAACGATAAGAAACAGATGGAAGAGGTGGACGAGTCACTTCTGCTCGATCCAGGAGAATCCATCGCAGTGACTCTGATGGGGGGGGTTTCACCAGAGAAAAGTATTGCGATTCAATCCAAAGACGTTGAAAAAATGTTTCGCGCACACATTGATGTGAACACGATGGTGGATATGGGGGTTACAGTCGCTATGATGATAGAGTCGGGGATCACTGTTGGACACATTAGTCCTCCCACGTATTATTTACACGACTTCGCTGAGAAAATGGACTTGAAATGGGAACATCTCATGAAGATGGGGATGACGATGATGCATTTTCGGCAGCATGCGAACGATTCGTTCAAAGCCACCGAATTGAAAATTGCATTCAATTTGACACCTGGCGAGATGTTCAATACAGTTTGCGAAGGGTCTATGCAAGCGCTGCTGACTGTGGGTTGGTCACCTCGCTCATACGGAGAAGACTTTGACCTCACGGCCGATTTCATTTTAGCTCATTGCCAAGAACCCGTTGTGTTGGCTTCTCCCGGATGGACTTACCAGGGCTTCGGCCTGCGCGACTCGAGATGTTTACGCCAATTAAAAAGTTTATTGAAACGATGAAGTGGACACCTGAACAGTCGGTGGTTCTTAAGGATATGAATATAACGCGATAATTCTTATTTCTGAATTTGTTTCATTTTCTTGTACTGCTTGTCAACCTCAGAAGAGTGCTCAAAGTCCATGATCGCAATTCCAATTGGTGAAGCCAGTGCTCCAGAACCCACCGATACGAAGTAGACTGTGTCCAATGACCAGAACGCGCACGCCGCAAACATGATCAAATACGAAACATATTCTGTATCAGACCACTCTGCCTCAATGGCAGAGCTTGTGGCCAGCCAGTCGATGTTCGTTCGTACGGCGATGTAAATGACGTGAAGAACGATCGTCAAGACCATAAGGAAAAATGTCCAGAACACATAACTTTGAATCACGTGAATATGAGATGGAGACGCAGCCATCGTCTTGTTCTTGGCCTCGTATTCTTTGATAACAGAATGATAGGATAGCATTGCAATGAGCAAAAGAATCGCCAATATTCCTCCCCACACACCCATGATGAACATGGTCCACCATGGATTCCAAATGACTCCTCCCATGATCATGACAAACTGAACACTGTAACACACAGCCCACAACATAATAGCATAATTGCACGCAATCATAAAAATGGATCGAACGGGGAAAATCCGCAAAACCAACGCATCGTGAAGAGTGTCAGCCATTTTTTAAAAGAATAGTGTTGATTACTTATAATATGTTTTTACTGAATTTTTAACCCTAGCCGATCAGTTTGAAGAGAACCTTCGGGACTATAATCCATGTAGTACATATGAATTCCACGTGCACCAAGTGCGAACATTCCAATTCCGGTTGTGAAAAGATATGTAATGCGCATATTATAATATGCCATAGACAAGTCTTCAGCGACAAAGACTAACCCGTGCTGAGCCATCCAAATAATGTAAATTGCTCCAGGGACGGCCATCATGATGGGGAGAACCGTTTCAGTGATAATGGTCGCGGCATTGTACCACGGATTCAATTTGCTCGCGTTGGAAATGGTGTAAGTCATTTTGATGATCAAGTTCACGATCATCCCCACCATGACCCAAAGATAAAATCCTACAATCAATCCCTCGTGAATCCAGTGGAATCCCAACAGCTCGATAGCGCAGACGAAGTTGATCACTGCGAGTTTTTCGAGAGGGGCTTTGGTTGATACGCTTCTGAGTTGACGTGCAATCTCCATTTTTGTTATGTTATAAATGTATGGATATTAATACTATTTTGACTTTATTTCCGCCGCCTTTTTAATCAAAATCGTTAAGGCTTTACTATCAGAGGGGACAGTCCCTGAAACTGTATTACACAGTTTTTCAGTTTCAGCGCGTAACTCGTCCATCTTTTTTTTGAGATCAGCAACGTGCCCCATCGCCGCCTTGACTCTTTCGTCGACATCTTTCATCATCTTGCGCTCGTCCATAAGTGCAGGCCCACAGGACTTGAGATCGAGTTCGGGAGGATATTCAATATTATTGAACAGGGCGACGTTTTTTCCGACGAGTGGTTCGGTCTTCACTACGATCGCTATCGCTCTCATAAATGCGTCTTTACACAGACAATGCGCGAGACCTATAAGATCTGGAGACACCATATTATGCGCGCGCGTTGCAGTCTTTCGGTTGAATGCCAAAAATCTGTTGGATACCGTGTTCCACAGCATCGACGCTGCTACCATTTCCGTTGGAGTTTCGTTCACCATCAGTGATGCCGCTTTCACCCATAATTCGAGTGTGATTAAAAATTCGCCCCACATTTCAGGCGGTCCTTCAAAGTAAACCGCATCTTGGGCGCGGTTCAACCAAAATTGCAGCGGGTAGTCGACTGCAAAGTTCAATGCGTTCCGACTTTCTTTAAACAGCTGCTTGGCGACTGAAGGCGATGCGCATAACGCTGCGTTGTAGCAAGTTATCCCGTGAAGAGTCGCTGTCATAGCCGTTTCCCAGAACACGACGCTGAACCCGACACTCTTTTTAGGAACCCGCGCCATTGGGCAGCTCCACTCGAAAACTGTATTACCAAACGTGCGGCTTTCGGTCTCCGAACAGAGCCGATTCTGGATCGTCATCCACTCTTTGAACAGGTCCCTGGATTGGATGCACATATCGAACGGTGATGTTTGTGCTGTAGGTACCGCGAGAGCTCGTATCTTGGTTCTCAGAGTGGCCCACTTCAACAAATTTCCAGTTTGAGGAACTTCTCCGACTGGGAGTGGAGCAATAAGTTCCCATTTCATTTTTTATTAAGTGCGGGTGCGCTTTGTTATACAGATAAGTTTTTATTCAACTATGGAAATCGTTTATAGCATCCAAAATATCAACCAGCTCGCAGACACACCGTTTCCGGTTTACGAAAGTGAAGCCGTTGGATCAATCATGAGAAGCATATGGCTTCGCGATGCCATGGAAGTTCTCGCAGAAACGAAAGAAATAGAAGCGGAACTGCTGCAACGTATCGACAAAAATGTCGAAGAAACACTTTTACACTGGGTGTACACCCAGTGGCACATGGAAACCAATAACGATCTGTTTCTGCTTGAGCCGGACGATAGGAATACGACGGGGTTCAAGGATGCATATGACATTTATCTCAGAGTTCAGAGCCTGAAAGAGTTCGAGTTGTGTTCATACATTCCAGAAGGTCTTCAGATTTCAGAGGACCCGGTGGAAACCTACACTCAACGAATGCTCACGGATGCAGTCGTTGCTATCAAACCGAGTAAAGACCTTAAGCCGTATCTCAAACGACTGGAGCGAAGAATAGCTCGGCTGTGGCTGCAAACCGGCGGGCCCGACCTGTTTGATCTCGACTGGAAAGAATTAGACGGAGGTGAACGTTACTCCACAGTCGCGTGGCAACTTCGCATGGCGAACACGATGTTGTGGTGGATGCGCAGTTTCTGGCTGTCTGATGTATTTATTCCCCAAACATATGTAGCGATAGATTTGCCCCTGTCGCGGCCGACAGAGTTCACCCCCATCGACGACCCTGCTCCGTATTTATCACACACTGAAATGCGCTACTCTATGTGTTCTATCGTGAAAGAGCAGCAAAAGATCTGTAACAAATGTGCATGGTGCAAGCTCGCGCATTGGATCATTTGCGAGAATAGGAAACACTACGACGCGACGTGGCAAACGCTTCCCATGTATGTGGGCAGAGTCGGAATCTCTATCAATGATATGTGGTATTATGTGCAGAGAAAGGCGCGCAATCCTCCTGGCGGGTGGATAGGCGCAATGGGGTTGTGGTCTAACCATCAAAAAGAGCTCGATGCAATTGAAAGGTCTCATGAAGGTGGTGGGTTGGGGGAATCCGGCATGGCATTGTGGTGGAGGCAAATCATAAAAAGTGCGCGGCCGTTCTCTGAATTTTCAGCCATCACGGGGACGCTGGCGAACACGACGCGCGATATGAAATACTGGATGAACCCCAATTTCGAACCCGTGCGAACTGCTGCCATGCTTGTGATCGTTGCAGAAAGCGCGATCGTCGAACACCAATCGCGTTTGATAATGTCAAATTTTCCAGTGATCGGCATCATTCGCAACGAATACTATCTATTTTTTAATGGAACCGTTACGATCTGTTACACGTTGCTGAACGCATTGTTGCTGTGGTGCACCATAATGTCATACGAAGGATATACGGCGTCCTTTGACGGAAGGGGGACAATCGAAATGCAAAACTTTGACGATCTGGATGAAGCGATCAAACTTATGGCATTCCCACATCATCAGGTCGTCCCGCAACAATGCACAATGCGGCCATTGAAAGGAGCTGTTACTATCTAATAAAAAAACAATGCCGTTCAATCAATTGCGCGAAAAAATCGCTTCTATCCAAAATATCATATGGGGTGTGGTGATGTTTTTGATCACATATTATTGTATTGTTGGACTCATTTGGCTCGCATCAGACGAAGCAGATGGCATTGGCCCGGGGTCACCTGAATGCTCTATGCTCACACGCGAATCTGTTTCGTGGAACTTTTTGGCATGCGATACAACTGGAGGTTGGGTTGGAGTGCATTTGATTACAGGCATTGCAACATGGATGTATCTTCCTGACATCGTGTTTTCGTTTTCTATGGTCATGCTCGGCGAAACGATAGAGTGGATCTGTTTTGGAATCGTGCTTCCGATAACTGGAGTGAACGAAAATTGGGGGAACGAGTCGCCGCTGAGTTCTCACGTTGGCGACGTCGTGATTCAGGGGTGGTGGGGGCTGTTTATCGGGTATTTGATATGGTGGTTTTCGGGGAAACCGATTCCAGATTACACTTGGAAGAATTTTGTGTTTGCGGTTTTGTTTTGGGCAAGCACTATTGTGGTGTCTATTGGAGTAACGCTCGGGATCCCGTTGCTGATATTACTCCATTGCATACTGATTGCGGTGTGGTACAGAAAGCTCTACGTTAAAGTGGATCCAGCGTTCCTCGTTTTGTGGCTTTCAGTGGAGACGGTGTTCCTCTGCCTAGAGTTTTTTTCGGAGATTATCAACCCGTGGATTATGTTTTGGTCGGCGCAGTTGGGAGTGAGTCTCGTATTGATCATCATGAATGTTACTCAATGAGAAACGCTTCGATCTTTTCTAAAAGCTCACGATAGGACTGGGTAGAGTTCGAAATCGACGCATCCACCACCATCACCTTCACGTCCAGTTTTTCTTGAATAAACGCTATCATATGATCGTATGCAGCGACGTGCGCTTCCATGTATTCGCGGGTGTAACTATTCTCACCTGGCCGCCCACGACTCGCGATCCGGTCCATGCATATATCAGTTGTAGCCTTGAGATATACGATTTTCTCGGGGGTGTAGCATGCACCGAAGTGTGTGTAGAGCAGCTGAAAGATGTCGATGTAAGTGCACATTTCGGACTCGCTCATGTTCCCGATTTGCGCATTGTGGAGTGCAAACACGAAGGCGTCGTCCATAACGGTGCGCTCGGCCACGATTTTGTCTTGAGCGTTCCAAACACTCATGATACAGTTGATACGACTGGTAAATGCGCGGACTTGCAGATCGAACGCGTGGCGTTTTGGGTCTTTGCAGTATTGTTCGAGAAGCTCGTTCCGTTGGAGCAGCGCCACATCTTCCTGTACCTTGTGCACACCTTTCAGGTTCAGTGTGCTGAGGAGAGTTGATTTCCCAGCCCCCACCGGTCCTGCGATACTGAAGAGGTGTGATTTATGATCGCGCGGTAACTTGAATCCTTTTTGGACGATGGCTTTCAGTTGGCTTTCCATTTCTCGGTATATTTTTGAACACCACCTTTTATCGTTTGTATGAAGATAAGATAACTATTAAAAATGACACACGACATAGAGGCATAAAATGGAGCCCGATGATTTTGCTGATATTAGCGAGCCTCTTCCCATTCCACTTGCTAGAAGACTAAGTAGACTTCCCGGACGAAAACGTACGGCTCCAGACGTTGACTTGCGACCGTCGCAGCGTCATAGAATGGATCACGGAGAATTTTGCGTTTTGTGTAATTTTCACAAATCAGACAACAAAGATGCCGATCGCATTGTTAAGGATGTTATCGCAAAGATTCACGATATTTATGATTCAAAAACGGATGTCCGGCCGAAATCGGTGGTATTCAAAGAGATGGCGCTGCTGTTCAACACAGCAGTAATAAACAGGTTCGACAAAATTGGTGGCCCAGAGGGGCTCAAACTGAAAAAAACGATGCCTCCTCCACTTACCCCGGAACAGTGTGAGGTCCATTTCATGGCGAGGTGGACTGCGCAAGAAGGCATGGAACACAATCTCATGTTGGTTGCGGACGTGATACATGCTTTGTCGAAAGATTTGATTACAGAGGGTCCTGACGGTAACGAAGCTACGGATATGGAGGTAGGACGAGAAATTGCAAAAAATGCACTCGTTTATGCCCGTCTGGTAGAAATGATGAGGCAGAAACAAAACAAAAAATAAACGTTGTATAAGAGGGACGCCAAACACAACATTCTAAAAATGAATTCGGTTTCAAGGCAGTCTGGAGGGGGCGTTGAACCTTCCATATTCGGCATGGAAGCACAACCATGGGGACCACAGCCAACACATACATCGTCTTTTATTAAAGAAGGTGCACTCATCTTTGCACACAAACCGCTCGACGGGAGCACGTATATGCGCAATCCGGGGCTCACGGTTTACCAAGGTGTCGACGGCCCTATTGAAGTTCGCGATAATGATAATTACAGCGCCATCATTGCCACTCTGCCGCAACTGAATTACATTAGCACCCAACACAAACACGACATTGGGTTCACGTCGATTGACGAGTTTCAACAAAAGTGGTCGTGGGGACCAGTTGGTATCATGCGTGGAAGTGGTGCCGAGCAGGCGGGCGCATCGCGCGGTGCAGACTGTCACGTTATGTCGCTCTCTGCTGCAAAAAGTGCATCTATTACGAACATTTGGGGTGCAGTTACAGCTGGTGAACGTGTGGGAATTGAGATTGGGTATGAGCTGGTGTCCAAGTGCTATGATATGACCGGTTACGTAGAGAAATATGAAACACCAAAGTGGTGTATTCAATTCAGGGGGATATCGTATCACGACTACCTGAAAAAGATCACCCCGATCGAAGGTCCCACCATTGAAGAATACAAACGATCGTTGCCTAGTGGCCCCAAAGGTCCACTTGGAGTTATTCCGTATGCAGTTTTGGTGGGTGATGTAATTCATTACTCGCAATACATCCCTATTGGAATTGTGGAACAATCGACCGTGTATTCTTTTGGATCCGAACTGGCATTCCGCGACGTGACGTGTAATAAATCGACTATCAAGGTTTTATTTAATAGCAACGTCGGGTAATTTGTCTTCCTCATTATCCATGTGTTTGTCGATCGTAATAGATATAAACTCGGACTCGATCTCGTCTCCCACTCTGATGGCCTCTTCGAACGTCAGTCTCGGGTGATTTTCAGATGATATCTTTTTCTTGAACTTGCGCAGCGGAAGAAGCTCTCGAAGCCTTTGGAAGTAAGCGTCTGCAACCCGTTGATGCTCGCAGTATCTATGCGACTCTGTTAAGATCTGCGTGACGAGCATGCGAATGGAATTGATGTGATTTTGCTGCGACCTTGCAGATAAATCGTCCATGGACGATCTTTGTTGTCGCATCGTCCCGTTGCTGAACAACACATCCTTTCCAGCTAATACGATAGCCGCAGATTGTTCCAGCCTTTGATCCAACTGAATAATGTGGTCGTTTATGTCAGCGGGAATGGGAGCGCTGGCCAATTCCCATCCAAACGGGATCGAGTAGTTGTTATTGTGCCACTGTTTTATTCTTCCTGTCACCTCATCGTGTTGCGCTGCATAACGTGATATAGCGTCTGGAGCTATCAGCTTTGTCCCCATAGAAAAGTTCGTCTCTATGCGATGTTCGTTAATGTCTTGGATCGATTGATCTTTGATACCAGATAGTGCTGAATGGATGGCTTCGGGATATCGCATGTCTGTAGAAGCTGCAACAAGCGCCTGCTGCTGAATTGCTTCCACCCTGGCGTTTGTCATTTTGTAAATAAATGGAGGCGACGCTCTAATACTGCTGGCGAGCATGGAGTCCAAGTAGATAGATCTGAGATGCGCAGCGCGGGGGAGAAGCGTTATCATAGGAGATCGTAATGATCCATCGATTCCAGGACACCATCGCGGATGGGGCCAAAAAATGACTTTCGGATCCCACACCATCGAAGATATCGTGGTGGTGATATTTAACAATGCAAACTTTTGAACACCATCGATCAATCCTGTGATAAGGATAAACGTTTTTTCAACCGGGCAGAACGGAATAAGAACACCAGGATTTCCTTCGTCCTCCACTTGCATGTGAAACGAAATACCGTATAGCAAGAGCTGATATACGGTCGACTCGGCTAACGAATGGTATATTTTTTGAAGACGGCGGTTCTCTTTCGCTGGAATTTTCGCGCGCTTTTTTTTCCTCTCGACAATAATGTCTCCGTTAACAACCCTCGAAATAGCATCATTCAAACTGGGAAGCAGTCGATCGTCTCTGCTCAGCACTTCAGCTTGTTCCATCTGACGACGATCGACTGGGACAAACCTGGCATTTATCCCCCGTTGGTTGAACGCGGAATTCATCTCGTCGAGAGAAGAGAAGCTGAACTGAGACGAAATTGCGCCACCAATGGCCCCCACTTCCTCCCACGTCACTCGCTCACGGAACATTTTTAGATAATGAATATGATAGTATATCTAAATAGTCAGCGCACACCCTTTCTAAATCCGATCCTTCATACGGCCAGCATCGCCAATCGTTGGCCTCGAGAATACTGATTTGCGTGTCAACAAAAAAGTCGAACCCCACTGTAATGACAGACTGAACGAGACCCGGGAGGCGTTTGGGTGAATCATACCAGAATGCATTAGCAATCATGATCGCAGCAAACACGCGCACCATTGAAGGATCTTGACCCTTCAACAACGCAGCGGCGAGACAATAAATGTGAACATTAAACGGGATGTTGTGAACACTCCACAAATAAACCAATTCACGCTCTATCGGGCACCGAAACATCTTTGCCACAGACTCGGCGACCCACACAGAGTCTTCTCCGTAAATCAGCGTGTTCACAGACGATACTCGATACATCGGTGGCAATCGCGTTTCCACTGGCGACACCGGAGTGTCGTACCCCAACTGAGCAACGATGGATTGATAGGTTTCCATGCCCCCAGGCCTGTTTGACTCGTAATAATACCAAATGGAACGCATCACACCCCACGATAGCTTGTTCAATTCTTCTACGATCATCGCCACAGCGGTCGCCGTCTCAGGGACATCTCCCGTTAGCCCCCACAGCATGTCCTTCAGCCGGTGCTTTAAATTGATAAACAGTGCAGGGGTATACATAACGCACGCCGTCATCAACGAATCGTGAACAAAAAAACGAACACACAGCATCGGTTCCCATTGCAAGGTCGGGCAGAACCCCGTGTACTTCACAACCTCGTTGCTCGTTTCGACTTTCTCAAACGACCGGGTCAAGATCGCCTGAAAGAACAGGTCTTGGACGTGGATAGGGAGATGCCACAGGGGAAGTTTATACTTGTTCATAAAAATAATAACAAGTGCGAAATCGTGCTGACACTCCGCTTCAATATCAATTGTAGGAGGAAGCGTGCACATATCGTACATGAACTCGTAAGGGTCCGTAATACGCCATGCACGCGTGCACAGCGCAACGACCTCTGCATCCAAAAAAATAGTTTCCATATAAAATTTTTGATGAAGTCGAGTTTATTGACCGAGGTTCTTTAATATTTCAGCGATGTCGCGATACGTCAGCGGGAACGTATCAACCGGAGGGGGGGCAACCACAGGTTGACTCATAGACGGAAGAACGAATTCAAGAGGTTGTTCCTCTACCTGCGCAGGCTGAATGGTTGTAAGCTTGGGGGATACACTTGTGGCCAAAGTAGTGAAAGGGATTGAAGCAAGAGGGAACGATTCCATCACGACTTTTGTGCGCGTAATAACAAGGTCTGGGGTTTTATAATCAACTTTGTCAGCGTCCACAGCATCCATAGGTTCAGCTGCTGTGGCTTGTACTTCTGCCACGTCGGTTGGCGTTTCGTTTTCCGTGGGAATGGGTAAAAAATCGCCAAACTGAACCGCGCTGTGCGAAAACGTATACACGGTGTAATCGGGCTGTGTTGTTGTTACAGAATCCATTTGCACCGCTTCAGAGAACGCATTCTCCTTCACGCTGATTTTGCGACCAGCGTCGTCGATGCTAATCTCCAAACCATCAATGAGGTCGATCCCAGCATCCAAATGCGCGGCACGAACGAGTAAGGTGATAACCGACTTGAACAGAGTGTTGAATGCGGGGAATTTAGCGCCTTTCTTTTTCGTGTAGGAGGTAACAGAGAGGATGACTGTCTTGGGCAAAACGATGATATGTCCCTCAATGGAATTTTTTGCATCGGCGATGACAAATTTAATAATTTTTCCGCTTGGTTTCAAATTGATCTTTTTTATAGCGTCGTGAGCCTGTGAGAACCTGATGACGGTTTCCCCCTGAACCTCCAAGCCAAACTCAGTAAGAGACACGGATCTGTCCAAATCGGCATTGGCACGCTCTTTGGAATAGTACGCAGGAAAAATTGCAATCTTGGTTTCGCTCTTCTCTGTGACGACCATTTTTCCGCCCTTGATCTCGATGGGAATATACGGAAATGCGTAAAGTGTAGGTGACGAAATATTTACATCGGTTTCCTGACTCAGATGGAACTTCGCAGAGTTTTTCGTCAGCATTTTATGAACGTCGAACGCATAAATAACGAATGGGATAGATAAGACGATGATGTCTCCATCAGGGCGAGGGCTGATCGCAGAAGTTTTTTTGACAACCATATTTTGAATTGAATGTGCTATTGCTAATGAATATAGTTATATTTTTGTTTTCAATGAACATAATACACATCACCTTCACTCAGTAATAAAATGGTCGACGCATTGCAATCTGAACAGACAACGTACTCCCGTTCTGTTCCGAGAGAAAAGCTTGAACATCTTATGGGATCGGAGTCCGGAGTGCCCGCGGTTTGGCGGTGGATGCATTTGAACGATTGCGCGCTGGCCGAAAAAATAAAATCGCATTATTCAGCAGGCCCCCCTGAACTGTCCAAAGAAGCGCTCATCATCGCAGACCAAGTTATCAGCAATGGCGGTGTTTCCAAAAAGGGGAGCTTTGAAGTGGTTGGAATGGACAAACGAACAGACAAGATGGTTGTCATTGAAAACGGCGAACGAAAGCTGTGGCCGTTAATGCGCGACACACCCGATCAAATTCGGATGATGGTAGAAGAAGAGGTGTTTATGAGTGAACCTGCGCCTGCCATATCACCGATCAAGTTTCTACGATTGTATATCGAAAATCTCATAAAAGAACTACAGCTTCCGACTTACAAGCACCTTGCACTGTTGTGTCCGAGCAAACGAATCCGCGCGCAGTTGTTGAACCCTGAGAGCCCGGCTGATTTTCAAGAGGCTTACGATGAAATAAAGGGGCCGTTGTGTTATTACATTTTGGAAAAACGAACAAAGAGCGTACCACAAGCATTCCTTAGTGCCGTTAGATTTGTCTCAAAGCATATGTATACGGAAGCCGTGGATCGCGTGGCAAAGCAAACGAGGGATGTGACGCTCAACACAGGCGCGCATTCTGTAATCAAAGTGTGGTCTGCGACGGAAATCATGCTGCTGATTTCAAAGTGGGAGTCTTATGCAACAGAAACAGAGGAGGAGGCTGTTCAAAGCATGATCGAAGATCGCGTTGTTTGTCAGTGGGGCGACGATGTAGGAAATCTGATGAAAAAAATGCCGATTCAAGAAGTGATCTACAGAGTGCAGCGCATTGACCGTCTGAAAGAGCAGCTGTATGCAGGGTCGCCGATTCATCAAGCTGCACGACGCGGTGTTGTTATCAACCTAAAAGAAATGATCGGCGGGTTTCGGTTGACACAATCAACCAGTATTTTATCGTTCCGTGAAAGTTATTCGAACGACGGTATCTCGGACCTGTTTGTTGATCGGCTTTGCAAAATTTCAAAAGTGCAATACCACGGAATGTTCGCCCACCAAAGTATACGAATGGTCGCGCAGCCATTTTCTACAGCTGCTAGGATGACTGTAGCTGACAACAACGCCAAAAAATATATACTTTTCGTCGATCGTGTTATCAATGCGCTGGATACGGATGACAGGGACGCGTTCGCTGCGTATTTTAATCTCGATATGGAGAATTTACCATGGAGCATAGAGTTTCCACTGAGCATTTCGCTCCACAGTGTGAAAACGAATGAACAGATGGACCGTGCTGCATTGAACATTGATCTTGCGTTTGTGACAGAATCTAGATTTACAGTTGAAAACAAGCCTACGATTACATTGCTTGCATCGTCCCCAAGTCGCAATTCTGAGTTGGAAGTCAACGATGACGATATACGCCGCATGCGAAGTATAATCGATAAGTATCCGGAATACATCAAGTCGTTTCGATCCAAATTCACGGCTATGTGTGAGCCAATTGACAAGAAGATCGACGCACTGTTATTGGATCAAACCGACATTATTACAAAGCGTGCATCTGATATTGACAACATTACTGAACTTGACGAATTGAAAGCAAGATCATATGATCTTAACAATGCTGTTAATGAGTTTAAAGCAAAGAATGCAATTTTAACAGAGGCGGTTCGTGCGAAACGCGTTTTTATGATGAATAGGGCCGACATTTTGTCATTGGTTGCCACTCGATACAGGACTATTTTATTAGGTGTGAATGTGTATAAAGAAAATATTCCTAAAGTGGTACAAGATTATTACAGCAGGACGTCTGTTCTGCATGATCAAACTCATATTGTTGCCTTGCCCATACACGTCTCCGAAAAAATTACAGCTGTTGTCGAGCTTATCGGAGTTGTGAGCGCACTTGATGTCAATGTCACAGATGATGTCGATATTGTCAATGAACACAAGAAAGCAAAGTCGCTTGGGCTCTCATATCTTAATCGTATAAGAATTGCATATGAAGAAATTGAGAATATGATAACTGATCAATGGCCAAAAACTCAGCCGAATTACAACAAAGAACCTATTGTGCTCGCCGATGAACATCTGGTTAACAATGCGAAACTTTACTTGCAATCTCGCGCAAACCTTGAAGAAGCAATGGAACGACTGACAGCAAACTTCAACGGTTTCAAAGCTGCTAATTTTCAACTTACTGAAACCTTTAGCGAGTATCAAAGTCGAACAAAATTAGATGCGCGAACGAAAATCTACAATGATTTAGTATCAGAATACGACACCATCGTCGCTGCTGCCCAAACGCTGTTAGGCGAATTTAATCAAGTATCCACCCGAGTCAATGCGCGTAAAACATTATTGGAAAACCATAATGCCTTGTTGATCAGAATAAAAGCGTGGATAGATGAGTCAGAAAGTGCAGATTTTCCGCAGACGCAGTTGTCCGTTCAGTATACACCTCCAATCAACACTAGTTTATCCAATTGGGACTCGTTAGGTTTTTTAGGAACTCTGAAAAGTTTGAAAGAGAGTGGATGGATGTCTATGACCATGATGATTGCTATGAGTGTTGCAGCAAGTGTGTACACAACAGACTGGGCGCCGGTGGCTACAACACTAATGTCGTTACTTTTATTTTTTGTTGACAAACCGCGAGTAGAATTTATTATCTCCGCTGCGGCACTGATTGCACCTGTAATGTTTGATTGGTTCAATACAGATGGCGCTTTCAATGGGAGTCGATCTTACTTGGCAATCACATATTTGCCTCAGACCGCAAACATGCTTTCGTCGTTTGCATCAATGAAGAAAATGAAAACGTCGACACACAAGAGAATGCGGACTTTAGTTACAGGAGTCGGGGAAGCGTCTGATCAGTCTGAAAGATCGGCACGCATGTTTTCTGGAGCGGCGATGGCGGCAATGGGGGCATCTGCATATATGAACACAACCTTATCGAATTATGTTTTATGGGGCTCGACGGGCGCAGCAGCAGCACTGATGGCAGTTCGCGTTGACAATTTATGGGCTATGATAGCGCTTGTGCCGCCAATACTTTCAGTTGTGGTTCCCCAAAACCCCGACACGATTTACAGTTGGATAAACAGCATATTTAGGACGGCTTTTATGTCTGAGAAAGCCAAACTTGCGCGTACGGGTACTGAAATAGGGTTGTTGATATTCAACTTTGCTGTGCTCATCAGTTGGTATGTGAAACACGGTGGAAAGCACCCTAAGGTGACCAAGTTGATCGATTTTATCAGTTCTGCGGTGGCGTTCGTTCCCGCGGGGAAAGCCATTTACAACGAGTTCACAGAAAACTTAAGTCGAACGATTACACCGATGTTTGCAGACGAAGCTAATTTCGCCCGAGTTAAGCTTTTTGATTTTTCTACTCCAGCTGAGATGATGGAAAAAATTGTGGAAAATAAAACCGCGCGTGAGATTGCCGAGATTGTGCTGGAACGTGAATTCAACATAACACACCAACCTGATATACAATTAGTGCAAGACTCTATACGTCGCCTAGTCCCCGAGTATTTTACTGACACAATCTATACCATGACATATTTGGATGCTTTCAAAAGACTGAAGCTAAGAAAGTCTGCTCGAGGGATTGCGTCAATGTGGAATGCTTTGGTGTCACTGGTCGTCAATCCGTTTCATCAAGATTCCGACCCTTCTGAAGACGCAGCTGTATTGAGCCAGTTAAGTTTGTTTTCTCGAACTCACAAATAAAACAAAAAAAAACTTGTGTGTTATAAAATGTCAGCATTCCGATTGCAACTTGAACACATCGCCAACGGGCCCATGTATAAATGGGCACACTTTTCAGACGACGAGCTGGCGGGGGTCCTGAAGGACAAACTGTCCAAGGAGTTTCAATCCCTGCCAACACCACAAGACAAACCGTCCATCGTTTATATGGACACAGCACGAGATATCATTCGCGTGAAAGTGGGGCAGACGGAAACGCCATTTTATATTCCGGGCGTTTCAAAAATGGATCGAGCCCAATTGCATTCGATAATGTCGTATTCATATGTTCCATCGGACAACTTCAATATCGATGTAGATTCCATTTGTATCGCACAGCTGCGTGCTGAATTTGATATGGTTGCGGAAGCGCTCCATCTGCCCAGCACTGCACACCTTGCAGAGTTCTGTCCAAGTGATCGTATCAAACGCAATATGTTGTATAGCATGAGCCTCCCTCTCGTGTGGGAGGCGCGCGATTCAATCCGCCCAGCGGTATGTTACATGATGATGACAACTAGGGGGTCATCCCACTCTGCGTTCATTGAAACGTGTGAACATGTGCATTTCTACACTCCAGAAGCTGATATTCGCTCTATGATGATGTATGTGGGTGATCTAGAATCAACGGGTGCTCGGTCTACGAATACAGTGTCGCCGGAATATCAGAAACTTTTAGACGAAGCGGATGCAATGCTAAAAACGATTAGAGGAATCGAACCCCCACAAGCATCTGATATTGATCATGAAACATCTTTAGCCAAGCGAGCTCGGACTGAGGAGAAGGAGAAGGAAGAGGTGGTGAAGGAAGAGGTGGAGAAGGAGGAGGTGGGGATCGCTCCATCTGAAGATGCACAACGCCTTCCTGATAAACGACCGGCGAGCCCTGACGTTGTACGTCCAGCGAGCCCTGACGTTGTACGTCCATCTAAAATCCGAAGATTTTTTACAGCTGTGGTTTCGGCTTCTACATATAAGATTTGGGGATTACGTAAGCCTGCTTCTCCCCCATCTTCTCCGCCCTTGGCTTCGCTCGTTCCAATTGAAGAAGACACTGAAACTAAAATTGTCACCGATAACCAGGCGAAATTTAGCATTGAAGTATTGAGAGGAGCGACTGAAGCGCCGACTCGGAAAATTGTGTTTAAGGCGTTGTTGCACAGGTATTCAGAGCTTACATCGAACAAAGAAGTTCAACGAACTCCATTTGATGAGAAAATCGTTCGTACGATGACGAGCAAGCAGCTAGATGACAGAGATGCAGAAATAGACTGGCTTATAGCGAATTGTTATGTTGACGATATCGTTGGAGCATTGGATGCATACTGTGGTGGTGGAGCACTTGTTGATAAAAACGCCATTCAGCTTCTTCAAAAACGCTTTCAACCCTCCAGCATTGGAGAGTCTGACAATGTCCCCGACTACATGGCTAAAGATTGGGACGTTTGGGTCCAAACTGCGTGCTCTTGGGACAACATCAAAGAATCGATCATTGCATCAGATTGTTCTCCTGATATTTTATCTAGCTTGCGTAAAATTTTCCCAAATGATGCGTGGCCAGGTGGTATATTAACCAATTATATGCTAACCCATCTCGCAAAACTAGAAAACGTCGATAGCAAACTGGATAACGTCGTGAAGTCGGTTATTGCCGACCTGCGCAAAGAAATCGACAAACAAACCGTTGAACGTGTTTTGTCAACCAAGGCAGGCTGGTGGGGGCAGAGTGGTAATTTAGAACTCATTTGGGACAAACTAGAAAGCGTGGCTTCCCAGTGGATTCCCATTGTTTTTGAAACATACATTACTTGGAATATGTATTCAGTGTCACCGTATTTGTTAGTAGCGCGCACTGTTGCTGATTTATTGATAACGTTCTTGCCACTCGACAAATCACCCCAACTGAAGAGCGTTATTAAATCTGCAATAGAGGCAATAACGACTGCGGTTACGTTTGGGTCAGTCGACTGGAGATACGGTATATCAGCTACGATTCCAACCATTGCTAAGCTTGCAGCCGCCGCTCTTCCGGAGGATTGGAAACCCGGGATTGCAGGTGCAGGAGCGCTTGCTTCTTTAGCGTTTTCAGTTGAGATGATGAAGACTCATTGGGGGACAATACTAGATATGAAAGATACGCGCGCGCTGATTGCAGGTCGTGAGGTCATGAAACGTTTATCAGAATCTTGGGGCATTGCTGTGGATACGGATTCGTACAGTCGTGAATATGAAAAATGCAAATGGGTGATCGATAAAATCCCCCGCGAGAAACTGTATTCAGCCGATTTCCTGAAAACCCACAACTCCCCCAACAGGATACTGCATGTGTTTTCTCAGATATTTTTGAGCAGGTTTTGTGCAAGCTCAGAACCTTTCAATTTGCTCCCAGAATATAATGTTGAATTAAAACGGTCTGATGATAAGTTCAATGAAACACAATTGACAGAATTGGTGAATGCGCATATGCTCAGCGATCCATTTGAAGAAGGTCTTGACAAAAAAAACATTGGATATGCTGCTGCTATGCAGTTGCTGATTGATATTACGTATAATGAAAACAAGTTGCCAGGAAAACCCCCAACTTACAAAACCATGGTGGCATTCAGAAATGCTAGTATAGAATGGAAATATCGTGCGAAAACGAGTTTTGATATGTTTACACAAGCGGCGGCGGTTTTTTCCGGATTGGCAAACGCATCGTCAAAGCAGGGGCTGCTTATCGTTGGTGCCGCGGTAGCGGCAAGTATATATCGTGTATGGAACCGCCCGATGACCAAAGAGCGCAAGGATATGATAAAATGGTATAAACCAAGTGTGGCCCGTACGGTCTATGCATTTCAGATCTTTGCTTTAGCACATTATGCATCAGGTGTTTATCTCGAAAACACTTCGGCTGATGATCTGGTAAAATCGAGTCGTCTGATACAGTTTCTTGCCGCTGACGAAATCTTTAAAGAAACGTCAAAATACAAGAAGCATCTTGTGGCAATTGGTGTGCTGTGGGCAGGGTTTATGGGAGGGACTCGAAGAACTATATTGGATACGTTGGGGTGGTTATTTTCATCGTTTGGAGAAGCTGAAAGCGTGAAACTTATAGGTGCCAAAGCGACCGATGAAAATGAAGCAACTGTTTTGGCGATGTGTTTTGGCTCTGGCCTGGCTTACAATGCTTTTGCGGCGACGCAAATCCCCATATTAGAGAGAAGGATCAAAACTGAAACGAGTGAGGTTTCGGACGCCCCATTGTTAACTCCCGATCAAGCGCAAAACAAAGTAAAATTGAACGCACTCAAAAATACAGCGGATAAAGCGTCGATGGACGATGCTACCCTGTATAAGTATATGAAAAATGTTCTAGAGTTGGCTCAAATACAATCTAAGTCAGCATCGACTAATGATTATAACAAGCAGTTCGGCGCACTTTACGAAAAGATCCGTGAAACGTTCAAAAACAAGCTTCCAATTCTTCGAGCGAATGAAGCCGATATCGCCACCGCCACCCTCAAGAGAGAAATAGCTAAGCAAGTCTTTACCCGAACTGAGGATGTCGTTGGTGATTCTAATTTTTGGGACAAGTTTGACAAACAACTTGATGATGATCAAGAAATTTCAAGAGAGACAAAAGCGACAGTGAAGGATACTATATCATCACACATCACGTTACGCAAATCGATCCAGGATAACGATTCGGCTGCCGTTGTTGAAGAGAAAACCAAATTGGTGATTTCGGGAGAAATAGCGGTAATCGCAAAAGTAGCAAACTTGTTACCAACCGGTCGCTTAAAAACCGAGCTCGAAATGCATTATAATGAAACGGCTCCTATTGTAGCAGATACGGCCGATCAATTAAATATGACGGTTGTAGATATTGCGCTGAGTTTTTCCTCACCCGGTAATACTTCTGTAACAAATATTATAGAAAAACAAGCGGTGAAGCAACAAGAAAAAACTTCTGCCGATTTGATCGACGTCAAAACAGCCGACCGCCTCGCGCTTGCATTTAGTATTGATGATGTTGAACGTCTGCCCCCACTTCAGCAGAGGATGTTAAAACACACGATAACAAATCGGTTTAATCGAGAACCTGATGCATTTAAACAGATTTTTTTACAAGTGTTATGTGGAGAAATAACTTCAGATGACGATCGCTTGAATTCGCTTAGACTTGCAATTATATCTACGCGTTGGCCAGGTCATCGAAACTTATATATTTCTAGAGCTGTTTTGGATAAGTGGGGAATAAAATAGTCTTCTATATTACCATTTTTGTCACACACGCATAAACATGGAGGAAGAATATTACGACACGATTTTTCCTACGGGCGCAAAACTCGATGAAGGTGCACTTATCCTCCAAGACAAATATGAGAAATTCCGAAGTGACGACCCGCGAGTCCTTTGGGAACAGAACAGATCGGCGGGTATGCCCAAAGACGATATGCCTGAAGAAATCGCACACATCACTGCTAGAAACCGGGAAGCGATCGACACTGTAATTAAGATCAACAAGTCATCCACCATGGTGTTTATGAACGAGGTGGCGAGTTATGCCGGCGTTGACGTCTTCAATCCCGGAACGAGGAATCAAGTTCCCATTGGTGCAGAGTCTCTTGCACTGCGTGGACCTGCTGATATTTTAGGGCGTGGTGACGATGCAGGGGCGACCGACAGAACCATCAATATGGCTATCAGATGGAGCGATCTTATGAGCAGTACTACTGTTTCGGGTGTTTTGTTTTTTAATGGCAGATTGCTCGGCGCTGTAACATCTGCGCACTCTATGATTGAGCATGATCTTCCCGGTGTGACGATTGATATGCTGATTGATAATACTCACGGTGCTCGATCATTTTTTGCCAAGTTTGCAGGCCTGCAGCTTGTTATCCAACGCTGGGGGGGACAATCGAAGCATCAAATGCAATTGACGCAGGCACAACTTGCTGGCGCTAGATATGCGCTCACGCACGATTACATTATGAAAGATGGAAAATTGGAGAAAAAATGAAAATAAAAAGATATTACTATCTCATGGACATATCATATAAAAACGATGGCGTCTCGAGACATTGGAGATGTGGAAACCTTTATCAAATACAGCGACATACAGCACACGCGTGCTACCGTCGTCAATCCAGGACCTCGCGCTAGTCGCGTCGATCCTGCACTGCTTGCCACTTCTGTGTCAGACGTAAAGCCCGATGTGGCCCGTTTGGCGGCTGCAATCCTTAAACGCGTCGATCCACCATTCGATTTCAAGGACCACGTCAAAGATACGTTTGATCGATCCAACGCAACTGTTCCCATCACATTGAATTTCTCGCTTCGTGGATCTTCTTCACGGTTCAATATTATGGCCAAGGACCAGCCCAACGATCCTGTTTCCGTTATCAAGACCGGACAAGCCATTCGGCAGGCGCTCATCGCTGAAGACCCTCGAATCGGTCCCGGCGTTTCAAAGGCTCGCATCATCAGTGCCGAAATCGTCTCTTTGAACAATACGTTCCCAATCGATCTCGCGGTCGAATTCAAACGTATTCGTCCAGCATCTGTCGCTGCTCCGGTTATTACAGAAATGGATCGCCGTGTCGATGCAATCGCGTCAGCTCTCCGTAATCGAAATGTACCGCTGGTATTTTACAAGTCTCCCATTGATCTTGAAGACACCACATTCCGTGAAATTGCGAGTCTCGATCAGATGGCGGTTGAAGGGGAGATGAGGCCTTCTCCAACCAAGGACGACAACATCGTTCTCTTGCCTCAAGGGACTCAAGAAAACCCGGCAACGCTTTATTCATTTATGTTCCGCGACCAGGAATCGCTGTCTCGTCTTCTCGCGACATCTACGGGATTCGAGCCTGAGGTGTATTCAATGACCCCGTTGCGTGATCCTAGTGGAAGTATCATGAAGTTTGTCTCGGCTCCGCGGGCGGTGGCACAGGCGGCGATGAGCATGTTGTTTGACGACACGCAAAAAAATACGTCTCAGATGGTGATTGATGAAGGTTTTGAAATGCGCGTTTCGAGGGCTGACGGGAAGAATTGGAATGACACAGACGGTGTGGAGGGGATTCATCTTGCTGAAAAGTCGTGGGCCGATGTTCAGCATTCAATGCAGGCGACAGTGAAGTTGTTGTTGCTTGTTCCAATCTGAAAGAATGTTAATCTGTGCATTCAGACTTTTTAATGTTTTATTTTTGCTTTCACAATGGGGAAACGCGCTCGAAAAGAATCAAAGGCGGCATATTATAGGACTTCACTCACAAAAGAGGACTACACTCAAGTTTTTGTTCAGTGGATCAAAGTCGTGTTTATTTCGGTGCACAACCCTCTCTATAAGAATCGCATCAGGGACGACTGCGCGAATGGATTCAACGAAGAAGTCTTCGAGTCGTGGTTGCGCGTCGGCGAAAATATTCGGAGCATGATCAGCATCGTGAAGTCTGAATATGGAGGGGGGAAGGATGGAGAAGTCCTTTCGAGCATCATCGATCTTTTGTCAGTTCCCGGTGCACAGTTCGGGTTCGAGCCGGCTGTCGGAGTGTGCAATATCGACCATAAGCCAGCGAAGTTCGTTGTGAGGGTTCCGTCGATTGAAGACACGTTGGTGAGTGCAGACCTGATGAACTTGATCAAGTCCCTCGTGTACCTCGTTAATATGGAAACTGAGATTCGAAATGAGATAAAGGCGGATCGAGCGGATGGAGACGAGATGGCTTCCATGGAAATTCTCAACGCCATGGCGTCCGAATATGCTGAATCGAAAAGTGCGCAGGAGTACTTTGACTTATTCGTAAGAGCCAGCGCGAACGTAGGAAAATTAATAAGAGACGTTCAATCCTGAATTCTATTGGTTTTGACACACGAACCGTTCACTATATTTTTTCAGGGAGAGGATTTACGTTCCACTTCATCGTGGTGGACGAAGCTGACTATGTAGGCTGGGACCAAATCAAGGCGAACGTCCTTCCTCACGTTATGCTCGGCTGTGTGGTCATTATGCTCAGCACGATAAACGCGAAAAATGGTATCTTGAGGTGGTTCATGACTGTGATCGATCCGACGACCGGGGAAACTGTGTTTAATATTGTTCTTTATACAGGGATCTGCGAGGTCTGCATGAAGACTCCCAACCCGGAGAACTGCAAGCACTATTCGAACGACTCGACCTGGATAAAATCGACAATGATGCCAGCAGTCGAGGCGTTGTTCCAGCGGGACCAAGACGCCAGTTCTATTGAACTCCGCAACATTGATGCCCAGCGCGATCGGTCTGTGTTCACGCGAGAATACATCAATATATTCATGGCCAAAGAATATCATATTGCCTCCCAATGGGCGGTGCCGTGGTTGCTGATCACATGCGATCCATCTTATGGGGCGGTGTCGGGCGAAGGGTCTGAGTTTGCGCTGTGCGCCAGCTTTATGCACAAAGGGGAGATGGTGGTAAGTTTATTTTTTGTGTGCATTCTTCTCGGGATCGGGAATGTATAACGGTTCGAGCGGCGACGCAATCGGCTGCTCCACATACAACCTCCTTCCCGACACACGTCCGGTTTCATCGGGGGGGTACACAGTCGTGAGATACGCATTCTGAATCTCAGCGACGAATTCCTCGATGTGTTCTGCGTCTTCGGTGATGCTGTCTCCCGGCAACAGGTCGAACGCGGACTTTCCGATTTTTGCGTTGCGAACAAATCGTTTGATGCGTTGGGACGACTGCAGCACGGGATGAGTGAACCCGCACACAGGATACTGATTCAATGCATCTCCGAGAAGTGCGACAAACGCACGTTTGTTGATTTCGAGGAACGCGTCGAGTCCCCTGGTGTCTGCGACGCGGGGGACTCTTTCCCTCATGGGCTTGTTCGGGTCCTCGTTGCCGTAGAGATACGCTTCGTAGGATTCAGAGAACAGCGCCATGCAGGCGAAAAAGACGAAGTCCTTCGCATCGACGCTGTTGCTGTGGATGACGTTCCACATTTTGAGTGCGAGGTCTTCGTTCCACGGTGCGAGTTCGAGGAAACATGCAAGCTGCGAGTTCAGTTCTGCACACCCATCCCTGTAAACCAGCATTTTATATATGATGTCTTTTTGTGTACGTATTAACTCCATAGGTGTGTGGAATGGATACGATACTACCAGTGCGATCTAAAAGTGCGCTCTCTTTTAATTTTTTCACGTTCAGTGCCGATGATGGCCGAGGAGAACATCGCCAACTTCATCATGGGGTTGCGGAAGGTGAAGCATTTTGCGCACTCGGTGTTTTTGATTTCTGTGGAAAATAATCATCCGGGTGACATGTGGACGTTTGAGCGCGTGTTCATGTTAAAGGAGTTTGGCGATGTGCATTTAATGGATGGTGTGACAACAACAAAGGAAAAGCGAAACGCTTACATGGAAGAGTTTGTGTCTCGCGTGAATCATGGGTCTATTTCGTTTTTCCCGAGTGTTCCTTTAAAAGATAAGTTAAGGTCTCAGATGGAAGCATGCACGTGGGAGCCGAAGACGGCGAAGGGCGTTGTTACGACGCGCTGGACATGCGGAGGAACGCGAGACGATTTATTGATCACTATGGCGACCAACACATACATTCTGATGATGATAGTGAGTCGAAAGATCACCGTTCCTGATCGAATCTGGTTCAAATAAAACCCCGGCTTTATTTTGATGGTATTTTAAAAATCAACTTGTTCAAGTTACTCGTGTCAGCTTGACTAATTTGTAGTTTCCGTCGTAAATTGGCCAGTTCTACATCAATAACGCGAATGATCGTTTGTATACTAATTTGTTCTCCTGACAGCGGCTCACGTATTTGAGACATTATGAATCCAATCGATGTGTCTATCACCAGTTCCAGCGGTTGATGTTGTTCGCTGATGACGGGTATAGAGCTCAATAGCACTTTGAATTTTCTAATCATCCGTTTACTGACGTTGTAATTTTCCTCCGGCGTGGTTTTAGTGTTATTTGTAATGTCGCCAGCAATATCCTTGATCCAAGCGTTCATATTTAGGTTTTGATTTTTAGCATCACGATTCTCTTCGACAAGGGTTGCCTTTTCACGTTCAGTTGTGGCCTGCCATTCCTTCTTTGCAGCCTCTAAGTTTTTTTCAGCGGTTTCAGCAGATCTGGTCATTTGGTTTCGCATAGTCTCGTTTTCTTTTTTGGCTGCCGACAATTCGGTAGTCAACCTGTCAATTTCAAAGCTGCGCTGATCACACGACTTCGATATCTCCGTTAGTCGGTTTTTCAAGTCTGTCTCGGTTATGATGTTCGATTCGATAGTTTCTTTTGCAGTTTTCAATTGGCTTGTTACAATGTCTCTCTCGCGCTCTGCAGTCTTCAATCGCAGTTCCAACTCTGCAATTTTTCTGTCGTTTTCAGCTTGAGATTGGACTTGTCCAACAGCGCCTCGAGCATCTTCTAAAGCATGTTGCAAGACTTCGATTTTATCTTTCGATTTTTGAATACCATCTTTGATGAAGGTTGCGACACTAGTCAACCATGAATCTGAGTTACGAGTCCGAAGTGAGTCAACTTTTTGTTGTAATACTGTTATAACAGTCACTAACTGATAAACATCACGCGCGTCTTTGACAGTTTGGTCGGCCTCCTTCATATCTGTATCGTATTCCGAATTGAGGTCTTTGAACATGGCGTCAACTTTTGCCTCACTAATATTCTCATCCACATTGATACCAATCTTATTGGCCCATTCGATCATAGCTTTGATAATGTCAACGACAACACTTTTTTCATCATCCACTGCGCTTTTGGTGCGATGAAATAATGATTCAGTATTCTCGGATACTTGGGTCTTGATTTCGGCAAGTAACTGTTGCGCAACGAGGTCTGTTTCGGCGAGTTGTTTTTCTGCACGTGATTCAGCTGCTGCACGGTCTTTCATTGCAGCGTCCAACTCAGCGTTTGTTGCATTCTTCTCAGCGACTGCTCCAGCTTTCGCTTGGACTGCTGCAGCCCTTTCCAGTTCGGCACGCCTCGTTTCCTTTTTCGCTTCAGCTTCCGCCTCCTCCGCGTGAGTCAGCATCTGACGTAATCGGCCATTTGTTAGTTCTTCCGATTCGATCCTTCTGGTTGCGTCATCCAGTTGGCGCTGCAAAGTTGCAACATCCACCGCTCCTTGCTGGATAGGTTGTGCGACACCTTGTCGCCGTAAGGCATCCAATTCATCTTGGACAACAGTTTTAGCATTACGTTCGCTGTCCGTTTCAGCCTCTGCGGTGCGGATCCTATCGTTTGCAGTAATGAGGGCCAGTTGCACACGCGCCGTTTCCGTTTCTGCCGCAGCCTTCGCGGTCTCAGCATCTGTTTTCAGCCGCGTAGCTTCTTCTTTCGCAGCGTTGACTAAACGCAACGCTTCAGTTGCTGCATCCAGTCGTTGTTGTAAGTCCACAGCATTGGCAGCCCCCTGTTGCTGAGGGGCGTTACCCACCGCAGGCTGCCGCAACGCACCCTGTCCTTGTTTAAACGTCTCACCTTGGGCAGTTATGCCCGACAGGGTTGCTTGTATTCGGGCAAGTAAGTTTTTACCACGCTCCGTAGTCGAGTTTATAGATGCAACGAGTGTTTTCATATCCTTCATCAACACGTTCAACTTGGTAATGTGGTCGTTTGTGAATTGAACTGTGGCGTTATTCTTTTCGCTGGCAGCATCCAATCGATCCTGTAACACGCGCATCTCAGCTTGAGCTGTATCCATTGCGAGTATTGCTGCATCCTTTGCAGTCTCCACGTCTTGCTTTTGTTGCAGTAAAACGTCAATATTGACGCCCCCTTGCGGAGCCGGTGCAGCACGCAATGCGTCCCTCTCACGTTCGGCGACATTCAGCCTTTGACGTATATCAACGTTGTCTTGTTCGACAGCATTACACCTGGCGATAGCTGCATCCAGTTGTCGCTGCAAGTCCGCAGCACCCTGTTGCTGAGGAGCGTTACCCACAGCCGGCTGCTGATGAGCCCCTGCTGCTAGTTGTCGTCGCAACTCAACAATAGTATCATTTGCTGCGTTTTTTTCAACGATTGCCCGATTATTTTCAGCAGTGAGCCCCAAAACTCTGTTTTGCAGCATTGCATCCGTGACATCATTTCGTCCAATCCAGAGTTTTGTGTCCTCTAGATTCGCATATGCCTCCTTCAGCCCATTCACAGCGTTGTGAGTCATATTCGCCGCTTGAGTCGCATCGTCGATCCTGTCACTGTTGGGTAAAATGGACTTGACAATTCGGTTCAACGTCTCAGTAACTGTGGTTTGTGTCGCTTTCAGTCTACTGACTTCTGCCTCAAATTCTACAGCTTTCAGGTTAGCATTCACAACTGTGGGCCAGTCGACAAGCATTCGTTCTGTGTCGGTGAAAAGGCGCCGGTTCTTCAAAAGTTGAGGGACCATCTGCATCGCAGACTCCCACCTCTGCTTGTAAATCTCCCAGTCGCGCTTTGCATCCCATTGAGTGTCGACAACCACTGGAATGGGCTTGCGAGGCACTTCGTCCCACCCCAACTCTCCGTTCCACCGCATGATGGTTAGCTCGTCTCGCGCCTCGAGTTTTTTTCGGATGTCGCTCCACAGATGTTGCGGTGGCGTCGGCATCCCCGGCCAGACACCCGCGGTCCTCTCTGCGAGAGTGCGAATCTCTTTTTCCTCATAAACATCGACCCAGCGCCCGAGTTCGTAAATTGCTAAACTCTTAGCCTTTTCGGCCGAGATGGGATGGTCGGTTGCATATCGTGCCTTGTAGATATAGTTAACCATGTTTTGGAACCACAGTCCTTCTTTTGATTTCGGGTCCATCTTACGTATCGCGTCGATTTGTATCCGTGCTGCAGCCGACGACCTGTTGGGGTCGGTTCCCCACAAAAAATCGCTGATGTCCATTTTTTAAAGAAAGAGATTTTACGTTAGTTTTATTAGATAGTTGCAGAAGATCCAGCCGAAAGCACAGTCATCACCGCATCGTCTTTCACGTACGTTGTGATCTGCACAAACGATTCTACATCAGCATCAATAATAAATGTCGTGTCGCTACTGCTTGCAGCAGCTTTAACTGTGCACACCGATGTCACTCCAGGATTGATTGTGAAAAAATGATCTGCAAAAACAATATGTGAATAGTTTGGGCCAGAGTTATAATTCATGAGGTTCCCGTGTACTGCAACCGGTCCCAGGTTTGTGTTTGTACACTCCACAGATACAGAGATATATCGTTTTCCATCCTCGTCTTCAGACTGGATCAATTGTAGCATTCCATTGATTCGAGCCATGCGAGTCACAGTAGCTGATGGTGAAATGGTCACAGTAAACACCGTGACCTCAGCTGTGGACAAAGTAATTGCACCCGTTTTTTTCAGCCTTGCGGACTTGATAAGTCGTCCTCCTATTCCAACAATCGAATCCACCGCGACTCGCATCTCGGATGCGTCGATTTCGAACGCCATACTTCCAGCGGACTTGCACACATCGAAAATATTTCCTGATGCAACGTCTCCTCCAGAATTGATTCGCGTGATTTGATTGGTTTCCACATAGTTCTGGAACACACGCAAAGGTCTTGACACCATCGAGACACCGTCATAAGAGGTGAACGCGACATTGGACGTTGCCGAGTTGGGAAGTCGCATTTCAATATCTTCGCCCGATTCCAGCTGACTCATCAAAATATCTCCATCAGCATTGTAACCTATCCCAGCGTTTGTCGTTCCAGCTGCATTTTTAAACTTGACCTGTAGCCCTCCTGCTTGGTAGTTAATTGTTGTCGGCAAATAATTGGTTATTTGCGTTCCAGACGCCATCATTCTGTATGCGTTAAACACATTGGTATCATTGACAGTAGCGACGCAAAACGACGATGTGGTCGGTGCGTTCATTTGCAACTCACTACTTCCCGATCGATGCCACAAAAACATCTCATCAGTGCTCCGAATACCGATATGCCCCATATAAGAAGTGCTCGATCGCTGCATAGACAGCTGAGGGCCCGCTGATTGGTACGCAATCATTGCCAAGTTAGATATCGTAGTTTGCGCGGGCACAACCGTCACCCTCGCAACGGTTTCTGTCATCAACCCGATGTTTCCAGACGGTGCGTTGATGGACGTTCCAACATTACCTGACGAAATCAACGTATCGGTTCCCGTTCCAACCACGAAAGCAGCGGCAGAGGCTGCTGTAACAACCGCTCCGCCAGTTCCAGAGATGAAATACGCGCTCACACCATTTTTCAAAACGAGCGCATTCGCACTGTTTGCATCCACCGCAAACGGTAACGACACCTCAATCGTTGTATCAGTCACCTCCAGTCTTTGAGACACATGTGTATTGGTATCATCTACAGTATTGACAGTAAACGGCGCCCCCGGTGGAGAGGTCATCTGCAATTCAACCGTCCCCGACCTTTGCCATATGAACAACTCATTTGCCGATTTGATGCCAATATTCACAAATTTCGCTCCAGACGTGCTTCGCTGAAGCGAAATTTGTGATCCTCCTGCTTGATAAGCGCACTTCAATGGAGTGGACACCGTGGTATCGGAAGTTCCAACAGTTACTTTAGCAGTTGTTGCTGCCTTGAGCTGGATGGTTCCAGATGGAGCATTGATGGTCGTCCCCGCATTTCCCGAAGAAACCAACGTATCCGTATCCGCTGTTACAACCAACGCAGTGGCACTGTTGACATTCACAGTGACGGGGATGGATACAGTTGTCGCAGTCGCTGTTATTGACAGTCTTTCTGCACCGAGCACGTTGTTTTCGTCGACTGTATTGACCGTTACTTTTGATGTAGACAGAACGTTGAGCTGCAATGCACTTGTTCCAGTGTTTTGGTGAATGAACATTTCATCAGCGCTTTTTATTCCAATGTTGGCATTGTATGCGCCACCAGACGATCTCTGCATTGTGATTTGCGCAGTTCCGCCAACATAATCTACGCGCAGAGGGACTAGCGATTGTGTGTAAGTTCCATATGAAACTAACTTATTCACCCCAGAATACCTGACTATAAACATAGCAGACACCCCACTGTCGATGACGGCTTGTGTATTCATAGTCATTGTGTCATTACTAAACGCCACCCGTTCTACAAATGTTCCCGTGGTGGGATCACCTCCCGTTTGTCCTGACGAGGTCGAAACAACAAACCTTCCGGCAGATGGTAAGTTTGCAGCAATGTCTGCCGAATTGGACTGCCACAAGTACAGTTTTCTCAGAGACGTGATCGCAGATTCCGCAACGCCGATTACCGCACTTCCTCCTCCAGTACTGGCCAGAAGAACCTGATCTGCGATCGTCGATGACCTAAACCATGCAGGAGCATTCACTCTAATGCTTGTAGGATCCACTTCGAACTTCGCCAACCCTCCACTGTCCACTTGAAATACATTTGTTCCTTGGAGCATGCCCCCTGTTTGCACACCAAGGCCCATGTCAACATTAACAAGCACAAGTTCATTACTGATCGTCATTCTTTGTTTAGATACAGCGTTGGCTGGGGACACAGAATTTACTGTTAATACGCTCGTCGATGGAACGTTGAATTCAGTCGCGCTGTTGTTCAGAGACTGCCACACATATAGTATCCCTGACTGCCGAATGCCAATTTCAGCTTGAGCTACATTGTCGATATTCTCAAAGAAAATCTGTCCATCACCATTGTTGTAAGAAAACACGGGCGTGCTGCTCATCATTATACCCGATTGAGAAATGTTAAACAATGCGTTCCCATCAAGATCAGACACCGAAAAGAACGCGAAATTTGGGGCAGAGTTGATTGCGACATAGCCAGAGTCGCCGACACTTAAAATATTGGATGGTTGGAACTCAGTTCCTTCTGAATTATATGCGTTGACACGTACGACACCGTTATCATTATCCATTCCCATCACCAGAGGTCCCTCCCAAAGCAACCTATTTTTTATGACAGTGGCGCCCATTGAGCCTATACCTGTTGAAACGCCCCCCACCACTACGACATTATTTAGTGTAGTTTCATCAACAGAGACGCTGATTACAGGATTGCTGTCTCGCTCAATTTCAAAGCTAGTTCCAACTGCTGAAATAAGAACCGGAATCGTTGAGCGAATGGATGTATCAATAAAGACGGAACCACCGATTCCTAAACTTGCATCTATCAAAAGAGACGGTGCACGAATATAAGCCCCTCCCGACGTTCCGAGTTCCCACACATCTCCCATGTGAATCAGACTCCCATTAGCTTGGACGGGGACTGAAGTCCACAATTCAACGTTGGATACATTCAATAGCGCAGCCACAGCGAACGGCACATCTGAATCGCAGTTCACTCCTACCCATCCATTTCGGTGTACCGTTAGAATATTGTCAAGAGTGGGGACGCCTGTTGAATCGCATGGTTGGAAACGCAACGTTCCGTTGTTGGTTATGCTCCATACGTCGTGTTCGGCGTTATCCAAAAAAATATCGCTTCCCACAACTAATATTGGAGTAAGAGAAGTAATCTGTGAGGTTCCATCCAAAACCACCGAAACGTCGATTGTGACATTGTCCACATTCGCTCGCATGACCGACGAAACGTCGAGAGCAGTTACTCGAACTTCGGATGAATCGAATGCGATGAGTGTGGCGCTCGCCATGGTCGAATTTTCAATAGAAATGGTACTGACAACCATGGATTCAGCGTGGAGGACGTCGCCCTGACGACCGTCTAGCAAAACATAATATGGATGGTCGTCCCTGTCAAGATCAGCCAGAAGGCTGTGAATCGTAACCTGTAAGAAGTTTGTATCTATCTGATCGACAAGTTGAAGTATTCCTAGCTCGCTATATAACACGCTCGCCAAAGGAACTGCTATAGTATAGGGAAGACCTTTTGCAATCGCCCAATGCATTTCTCGCGTTTTGTATTGCAGAGCTTCTTCTGCGGTTTCGTAATCGAATTCTCCGGTCACCATAAGAAGCCGTTCTTGAATGTCATTGGTCACGAACAAATGCATGAGCCAATATCCAGTGTGACCCGTCAAAGGACAAACGCTCCATTTGTCTGTCCAGCAAACGACCTGTTTCAAAGATGTGTTTGTTGTGATAAATATCCGGTCCAAGTATGAAAATGCTCCGCCAGTCAGTTCGATTTCGTCGTCCACAATCACCGGCTGAATCCCAGCATCTACTTGAGGAATCAATTGGGTTGTCAGCGCAGCACGCATCTCTGCAGTGACCCCCACGCGGTATCTGTCGTCGCTTATACCCAAGACACTTCCCGAGTGATAAACTGAGGCGACTCGCACAGTTCCGCGACGAGGAACTGTTCGGGATTGACTTAATACATTTCCATCGTAGAAAATATACGTAAGACCATCCTCTACTTCAAACGCTACCGAAGTCGAATTGCGCACAAAATATACACCATCGCAGTAGAAAGCGTGCGTTCCTACGATCCAAAACACGATCTCAGCCCCTCTCCTGCTTTCGTCCGTTTCCAGCGCGTTGAGCAAGTCATCAAACCCATTGGGCTCTTCTATCGCCCCCACTGCCTCAAGCGTCTCGATCACACGCGCATCTGTAAAATACAAGTTGGTTCCCTCGGCGAGATCGCTCGTGCTATCCAATGGAGCGATATCACACGTCAGTTTCGCCAACGACGGGCTGTTGCGGCACCACTTGTCCATGCTGTCGTGAGAGAATACAATGTCTTTGAGATGATCTTCGTTTTCATCGATAAAAACTGAGATCGTTTTCTCACACGCAAACAAATCAGCTGAAACGCCGAGACACATCGCATTCGCCACCAACGTCCCCGTCTTGGGATCAGTTTCCAACTCTTCGATCAACTCCAAACACGTAAAAACGCCAGAAACGATTGTTCCACGACATATCCCATCCAATGTTGCATCCACTATGTTACTTCCAGCTTCGGTGTCGTAAATACAATCCGTACGGGTTCCGAGCGAGTTGGCTCTGCACCACTTGTTGGGTATCATTGTAACAATGTCGTCCTGTCGAACAAAACCCGCATCAGTCATTGTATCGAAAAAATCCACGCATTCATCTCCGATCAACACACTGTTTGGAGCACACGCAACCCACACCTCTGGAACATCTTGAATAGATGTGTTGCATACAAATCGCTCCTCTTCAAAACTGCACCCCTTCCCTTCAACGAGTTTTTCAAGATTGATGATGTTGGGGGTGATGCACTCGATTTGTAACCCGTCGGAAGTTGTGCACAGTGAGCCGCTAGTAAGGTTGCCAATTTGAGATGAATGTATTATATCGATGGGGACTGATATAATAAGCCACACTCCAATCAAAGATGCTATGGAAAACACAATCGAGACGATGGTAATGAAAATTGAATTCTTTGGAGCCGTCGCAGTGGTTTTTTGCATCGTATGTTTTAGAATAAGCGGTGCATATCCCAAATATACTCATGTTATCATTCTACGAACTTGGGACTGATGGTCATTTTTTTATTAGATCGTCGCAGAACTACCCGAAGAAACACTCATCACAGAATCGTCTTTCACATACGTCGTGACCTGAACAAACGAACTAATGAGAACAACGCTATCAATTGCAGAACTAGCAATCGCTTTCACTGTGCAGACAGAAGTCGTTCCGCCGTTGAGTGAAAAGTAATTATCTGCAACAACAATAAATGCATAATTAGGCCCAGAATTATAGTTGATAAGAAATCCGTGTGATGTGACTGTTCCAAGGTCTGTGTTTGTGCACGCCACCGTCGTGGTAACCACTCTTGTTCCATCCGCAGTTTCATATTGAAGTAATTGCAGCATTCCGTTGATTCGTGCCATGCGATTTATCGTTGACGACGCAATGGTCACAGTAAATATAGTAATGGTGGATTCGGACAAAGATACAGGAAGTGCCAAATTCATCCTCGCAGCTTTGATGATACGCCCTCCTATTCCAACAATCGAGTCCACGGCCACTCGCATCTGAACTGCATCGATCTCGAACGCCATACTCCCAGCGGCTTTGCTCACATCAAAAATGTTCCCTGAAGCAATGTCGCCATTAGGGTTGATGCGCGTTCGTGCATTGGCCTCCACAGAGCTCTGAAACACCTGAAGCGGCTTTGAGACCAGCGTCGCTCCGTTGTAAGAGGTGAATGCAATATTAGAGGTCGCAGAATCAGGAAGCCTCAGTTCGATATCCTTCCCCGCTTCCAATTGGCTCATTACAATATCTCCATTAGTATTGTACCCGATACCAGAGTTGGCAATACCGCCGCTGTTTTTAAACAAGAGTTGCAATTCTCCGGCTTGATATTCAATCACTGTTGGCAAATAATTCGTTATCTGCGTGCTAGAAATCAGCATTCTGTAGGATGTGAAAACGTTGGAGTCAGAGACCGTGTTAACTGAGAACGATGAGGTTGATGGGACGTTCATCTGTAGCTCGCGGCTAC
>Ga0209417_1001791_pt1 | contig 37742 bp, 25 predicted proteins | sample RifGroF2_FD_184002 | JGI IMG/M metagenome (GOLD analysis project Ga0209417, IMG submission 184002) | Groundwater microbial communities from Rifle, Colorado, USA - Groundwater F2 (SPAdes) (version 2) | ecosystem: Environmental > Aquatic > Deep subsurface > Groundwater | place: Rifle, Colorado... | reverse complement strand
CAAATCATCAAAAGGAAATTTTTAATATTTTGAACATTGACAAAGACTCTTTAGTAGCGTAGCAAATATTTTGAAAAAAAATCTTAGAAAATTATCATTAAATCTACAAACCTTAAAGTAAAATCCGATACACCGGGTTTTGTTTCTTTCCAGTCGGTTGCTCCAAGTATTTTAAAGCCTTCCGTATCAAATTTTGTATCTTTGATTGCTATATTGCAAACTCTGTGTGTAAAAATACATTTCACAAGAATTACAACTTCATCACCAGCTGCATACACATCTTTTTTTGATTTCTCATCAATCTTAAACTCAAACTCACAAGCTAAAGAAGCAGCTATAATGCCTGCAAAAAAAACAATGGTCAAAAAAAACTTTTTCATGCCAATAAAATTTAAAAAAAATTAATAGTGCAAATTTCTTACTTAGATAAATTTTCTGATTATAAAATTCAAACAAAATGTTACAAAATTATGTAAAAATTAAACCTCTATCAAATACATTTTTAAAATTCTCAACAATTGTGCCTGATATGTAAACAGAAAAACTACTTTTGCAAACATTTTATAAAATAATGACAGATATAAGAAATATTGCAATTATCGCGCATGTTGACCATGGTAAGACCACGTTGGTTGACAGAATACTTTATCAGGTAAAACTTTTCAGAGATAATCAGGAAGTAAAGGAACTTATACTTGATTCAAATGATCTGGAACGTGAAAGAGGAATAACCATTTTATCAAAGAATGTTTCCGTTCGGTATAAAGGAATAAAAATAAACATTATTGACACACCAGGTCACTCTGATTTTGGTGGAGAGGTTGAAAGAGTTTTAAATATGGCTGATGGTGTTCTTTTATTGGTTGATGCTTTTGAAGGTCCTATGCCACAAACGCGTTTTGTACTTCAAAAAGCATTAGAACTTGGATTAAAACCAATAGTTGTTGTTAATAAAGTTGACAAACCCAACTGCAAACCCGATGAAGTTCAGGAGTCCGTTTTCGAGCTTATGTTTGCATTGGATGCCAGTGAAGAACAGTTAAATTTTCCGACTGTTTTCGGATCTTCAAAACAAGGATGGATGAGTGAAGACTGGAAAAATCCGGGAACAGATATTACTTATCTTTTAGATACAATAATAAAACACATACCCGCACCGGAAAAACGTGAAGGTACATTACAATTACAAATCAGTTCGCTTGATTACTCTTCTTATGTCGGAAGGATTGCTGTAGGACGCATTTTACGGGGTTCCATTAAATGGGGACAAGCTGTTTCTGTAGTGAAAAGTGATGGCAGCATATTGAAATCAACGGTAAAAGAATTATACCTTTTTGAAGGGCTTGGAAAAGAAAAAATGAAACAGGAAGTCTGTACCGGAGAGATTGTTGCTGTGCTTGGACCGGAAAATTTTGAAATCGGAGACACCATTGCAGATATAGAAAATCCGGAAGGTCTCACACGCATTATGGTTGACGAACCTACAATGAGCATGGTATTTACTATCAATAATTCACCTTTTGCCGGGAAAGAAGGAATTTATATGACTTCACGCCACATTCGCGATCGTTTGTTTAAAGAAATCGAAAAAAACCTTGCTTTACGAGTTGAAGAAACAGAAGCTGCTGAAAAATTTCTTGTTTTCGGAAGAGGAATTCTGCATCTTTCTATTTTAGTTGAAACAATGCGAAGAGAAGGATATGAATTTCAACTTGGACAACCCCAGGTACTCATTAAGGAAATTAATGAACAAAAACATGAGCCCATCGAATTGTTAACCATTCATGTGCCAGATGAATTTTCAGGAAAAGTTATAGAAATAGTAAGCAGAAGAAAAGGAGAAATTCTGAATATAGAACCAAGAAACGACAGAACGGCACTTGAATTCAGTATTCCCGCACGGGGACTTATCGGTTTAACCAATAATATTCTAACAGCGACAGAAGGAGAAGCAGTTATAGCGCATCGCTTTAAAGCTTATGAGCCATGGAAAGGCGACATCCAGAGTCGCATCAATGGCTCTCTCATTGCCATGGAAACAGGCACTGCCGTTGCTTATGCTATAGACAAACTTCAAGACAGGGGCAAATTCTTTGTAGATCCCGGACAAGATGTTTATGTAGGTCAGATTATTGGCGAAAATACCAGACAGGACGACATCGTATTGAATGTTACAAAAGGGAAGAAACTCACAAATTTTCGTGCCTCCGGTACAGACGATAAAGCTATGATTATTCCTGCAATAAAATTTTCTCTTGAAGAAGCAATGGAATACATAAAGCAGGATGACTACGTAGAAGTAACACCAAAATCTATTCGTTTGCGTAAAATTATGCTTGATGAAAATGAGAGAAAAAGGATGAAGAAATCGGATCAATAGGGGAAATAAAGAATTAAAAAAAATTACGAATTACGAATTACGAATTACGAATTGAAAAACAGGTTGTATGCTTTCGGTCTATCTGCTGACAAAGGCAGGCTGCACTGCTACATTAAAAAAATCTATTATTGCTATTTCTCAAATTTAAAATAAAATCCGTAATAAAATCTTATAGGGATAACTTGTTCCGAAAAAAGCATGCAACATAAAATCAATTATGTTGCATGCAAATCCTTCATGTAATTTTACTCGAACTCTAATGTTTCACGACTTTAAACTGCTTCACTGTTTTCTCTGAACGTAGGATTAAAATATACGTTCCGGGATTGAGGTTTGATATATTTAGAGATAAACTATTCACTCCCTGCATTGCAGAAGCAGAACCTGAAGTATGTTTTTTGCCCATTATATCTACCACCTCATAAGACATGAGCTGATCTGCATAATTTATCACAGACACATTCAATGCGCCTTTTGTAGGATTCGGATAAACGCTTACCACATCAAAGCCGGTTTCTTTCGCAAGCTGCGGCGCATTGGGATCTACAAAACATTTTGAATCTACCGCAACCCAATCGCTATACGTAAATTTACCATCAAAATCTGTTTGCTTTAACCTGTAATAAGAAATACCCTGCCAGGGATTCCGGTCAACAAAATAATAATCTATAACACCATTGTTGTTCCCCGCTCCCGGCACTTTTCCAACAATAAAAATATCTTTCATATTAAGCGACTTTTCAATCTCAAAATGCGAATTATTCATCTCCGAAGAAGTAGCCCAGTTGATGTTCATATAAGGACATTCGGATTTTGCAGAGAAAGACAGGAGTTGGATGGGGAGGGGAATATCCACAGTTTTTGAACCAAATGTGAATGGACTGAATGTTGACCAATTGTCTGAAATAATATATCCGGAAGTACCAGTACCGCCAAGACTGCCTGTTTTTCCTGTATTTTCCCATTTGTTTTCTGTACTGTTAAAATGAGCTACTACAAGATCGGTGCTTGCAAAATCAGTAAATTGACTGATTGTATTGTCTTCTGTATATATAGCTATTTTTTTAACCACGCTGCCTGCATTTTTTGTAATATCCCAGTACTCAATACCGCTTACATGATGTAAAGGAGAAAGTACCTGATACGAATCCCATGTAAAATCAAGAATATCATACATTGTATTAATATACTCGCCGGTAAATTCATCGGTTACTAATTCTCCGCTTACATTAATAAGTTTTGCTCTTGACCAAACATTGCTTTTACCGATTGGAAAAACAAAATCGGTGTTTCCGATTTTTCTTACAGGTCCTCTCACAAAACTTGTAGCAGAGCCACCTTCGGGAGAAACAGAAGCACCGCTTATTAAAGTTAAATAATTTACAGGATTCGATTGAATAAAGCCTAATGTAAGCGCAAGCGTATTTGTAACTGTAGTAACATTACCCAGCATAACTCTCGAAGAATTTGCTTTGTTGATTGTAAGGTTATAAAAAGTAGTTGCCGTTGAACCACCAAGGTTTTGTTCGCCATTACCACTAAAGGTTACTGTGCCTGATTGGGGAGTGAAAGTTCCGTTATTTGTCCATGATGATGTAGTCCCGGAAAGAGTGATATTGTAATTTGTTGCTGTTACATCAAGGGTTCTGCCTGTTTCAATAACTATATTACCTGCAACAGTAGTATTTTGACGGATTTCCCTCGTTCCGTTAAGAACATTATTTTTAATATTTATGTTTTGGAAATTGGCATAATTAACCGGATTATCAAGTCTGATAATCTGAGTTCCTGTACGGTGATAAAAGTTGAAAGTACTGCCGCTTAAATTTAGGGTATTAATAATATTACCGTTATTTGTTAAGTTCCCATAAACATTAACTGTACCATCATGTTCAAAACTTCCATACAGATAAAAATTGCCGCGAATTGTTAATGAATTATCAGGATTAGTATTTCTCCAAAGATTTGCAGCAGGATCTTGAATTATAAGGTCTCCCTGAATATCAACCGGTCCAACCTGCACAACCGTTGAATTATCTTCTGGTTGAATATCAACCCCAAATTCATTAGCTACTCCGGTTCCTGTAATTCGCGCACCTGTAAGTTTCAAATCAGAAAAACCACTTATTACAGGGCGATTTGTTTTTATTAATCCATAATTCATTAAATCGCCTTTAAAAACAGGAACATTAAGTGAATCTGTTGTTCCGAGATTATTTTCACCCGCAGCTCCATTTATTCTCCAATAACCAATAAAAAACGTAGATCCAGATTCTATTAATGCCATTTTCTCTAAGGTAAGTCTTCTTGCCTGTCCTACATTGCCAATAGTTTTTGTTCTCCAACCAGTAGAAAACATACCACTTTTAAGATGAAAATTATTGGCAACACGCATGGGTTTATTAAACATCGATAGGGTATCTGAACTTCGCTCAACAACTACATTATAAAAGTCAGCTGTTGCTTTTGCAGAACCGTTGAAATTACCATTTGCATCAACAATACTAGAAGAAGAACCTGTAAATTTCACTGTACTAGTGCCTGCATTAAATACATTTGCATTTGTCCAACTGCCACCAACATTAAAAGTATGACTTGTCATTGTAAAAGTGCCGGCAGATCGTATTATAAAATCGCCATTCAATGTAAAATCAGAAGCAAGTGTAGTTGTTCCTCCGTATATCCTTAAATCTGAAGCAGTTGTTCCGGAGCCACTTATTGTAGCTGTGTTATTAATATCAATATCTCTAACGTTATCGTTTACACTTGTGGCTGTAGTAGTTCCATTAAAATAAATAGGTGAACCGTAAAGGTCAAGAACTTTGCTGCTTTCAATATTCATAGTAGAACCGTCCTCTGCATTATAAATTCCGTAAACAAGAGTTGATTGATCAGGCCACGAAACACCGCTTGGATTAATTGTATAACTGGCTCCGTTTTTAACATTCAGATTATAAAAGCGAGTTCCGATACTTCCTGCAATATAACGACCTACACCAAGTAAATTAACAGTACTCGAACCTGCAGATTCATTTAAAACCCCAGCATTGCTTATACTCCCGTATATATTCAGAGTGTTTCCATTCAGAGATAAAGTAGCACCTGAGTTTGCATCATGAATTCCAATACTCGCATCAACTGTTAGATTAGAGCCTAATGTTGTAACGCTGGTAAGGGCGGGGTCCCTGTAGAATAAAACATCGGCGCCTATAGTTCCACTTCCTGAAAGTGTATTATTTCTGCGAATATAGACTTCGTAATCCCCTGTAGTTGTACCATAATTGTATTTGGGTGACTCTGTTGTAAGCGTTCCATTAAATGTATTAGTTAATGATTCCAAAGAAAGTCTATTTCCATTTGCTAATGTCAGAGTGGCATTTGCTTGAAGATTAAAATTATTTTTCACAATTACCCTTTCTTCAGGACTTACACCAGATGGATTTAATGTTATGCTTGCGCCTGAATTTATGGTAAGATTATAAAAAGATGTAGCCAACGTACCACCTATAGATTTTCCTGTACCATTAAATATCACAGTACCTGTTCCGTAAGTAAATGCACCACTATTAGTCCACGAGCCATTTATGGTCAATGTATGACTTGACATTACAAAAGTTCCTGTATTTAAAAAGAAGTCGCCATTAAAAATAAAATCATTCATTAATTGTGTAGAGCCGGAACTTATCTGTAAATCGGCATTTATATTTCCGCTTCCTAAAATCTGACCGCCTGCATTGTTAAAACCTATATCTCTTGTTCCATCATACACATCAACTGCGCTCAAAGTACCATTAATTGTATTTGTAGCTCCGGAAAGACTGATTGCTTTCCCTGATGCAATTGAAAGAACAGAACCGCTGTTCAATGTTATATTTCCGAATGTTGCATGAGGAACACCCGATGTTGAATTTATAGTATAATTAGCTGTACTGCTAAATGTGGTTGCTGCAAATGTAGTAGCAGTACTACCGCCTATTGTTTTTCCTGAACCAGTAAAAGTGAGGACTCCACTGCTTCCATCAAAGGTTCCGCCATTATTAGTCCAATTACCTGCTGCAGAAATATTACGAGTATTTGCGTTAAACGTTCCGACTGTGAGAGTGATATCGCCGGAAACATTAATATCGTACCCATCTAAAAAAACTGTTTTACCTGTCTTATTAATAACAATATTATTAAATACAGTTGTTATCTTTGCAATACTTAAAGTAAAATCTGAAGCAGTAGTTCCATTTATTAATTCTATAGTGCCTCCCTGAATATCAACTGTAGAAGTTGCGCTAAAAAACATAGCATCCCATGAAGTTGTTGAACCGTCTGCATCTCCGCAAACATAAAGAGTTCCGCCCAGCATACGAAAAACAGAAGTTGTTGCTACAGAAAGTTTATCGGTTGTTGCTGAACCTGCGCCACTCAATGCTACATAAACAGAACCTCCATCTTGTCTGTATAATGTTGATGCACTCGCAATAAGTTTTAATTCATCCTGAATATAAACAGTACCTCCTGATTCAACAATCAGTTGCCCTGCAGTAATTTGAATATCGTTGATTGTTCCTATAGTCCCGGCAGGTGTTCCAGATGTACCACCAGATAATTGATTGCTTCCTACATTCAAATACCCCCCATTTTTAACTGTAACTATTCCACCTGAATTAATTTGAGTGCGATAGGATGCACCACCTGACTGATGATTAAGGACTCCGCTGATATTAACCACTCCTGAACAATAAATCAAGATTGCCCCATCTACTGTAACTTTTGCTCCTGCATTAATCGTTAAAGACTTACATTTATTCGTTACGGTTGTATTATTTATACTCAACCCAACAGTAGTAATATTTGGATAATTCGTTCCAACAACAGGAATGATAACATCATTCGCTGCAGTTGGAACAACGCCACCAACCCAATTTGTTCCAACATCCCACGCTCCGCTTGTAGTCCCAGACCATGTAATAACTCCGGAACTCGATACCGTATTAAACTGCAGTGCACTCGGATAAGCCGATGCCGTACTATTGCACGAAGTAACCGCCTTCACTGTCCAGTAATAAGTTGTTCCTGCTGTTAATGAGCCTTGTGTTACGTTTAGATTTGTTGTAGTTCCTCGCCATGAGTAACTGCCTTCATAAGTAACCACAGATGTTGTTCCAATAGCCCAATAATAAGTAACGGTTGCTGTACCCGTTGGAGTGCCTGCGGCCCAATTTAGTGTTGCTGTTGTTTGACCAATTGCTGTGGTACTCATGCTTGTTGGTGTTCCTGGGGTCTGGCAGGGAGTTGTAAAATTACCTGTTGCTGCATAAGCAGAAGGATTGTTGCTGCAACCTGTTACAGCTTTAACAGTCCAGTAATATTGAGTATTCGAGGCAAGCCCGGAAATAAAAGTGCTTGTTACGGGTGAAGTAGTAATTCCTCTTTGGGTATAGTTGGTTTCATAATTTACAGTAGAATTTGTGTTTATTGCCCAGTAATAGGAAACGGTCGGTGAACCTGCTGTTGCATTTGCTGTCCAGTTCAATGTTGCATCTGTAGGATTCAAAGGAGAAACAGCATTTAGAGTAGGAGTTCCAGGTGTGGTACATGCTTTGAAATTAACCGCTGCTGCATAAGAAGAAGCAGTGCTGTTGCAAGAAGTTACAGCTTTTACTTTCCAGTAATAGGTTACACCTTCGCTAAGACCAACTACATTAACACTTACTGTCGGCGAAGTGGTTGTGCCTATTTGTAAATAATTAGCTTCATACGTTACACCCGAAGATGTTCCCAATGCCCAGTAATAAGTAACAGTTGCAGTGCCTGCCGGAGAGCCTGCAGCCCATGTTAAAGTAGCACTTGTTGCAGTGATGTTGCTTGTAGTAAGACTTCCAGGTGTACCGGGCGTAACACAGGGAACAACATTAACTTTATAATCTTCAGCTTCTCCCCAACCGTAACTATTGCATGGGTCAATATCTGTGGATGACCAAACCGCTCTAATGCGCAATCGTTTATTGCCACCAGTTGTTCCCGCAGGTACATTAAAATTAATAACAGCAGCGCTTGATGCTGCAACATTAACAATCTCTCCTATTTTTTCATTCGCATCCGAAAAATCGCCATCTGCATTGTAATCAATCCATGCAGCTACAGTTTGACCGCCATAAGTTCCGACAGTAACAGTAAGAGATTGTGTTGCCCCCTCATAAATATTAGCTGCTGCAATGCTGGAATAATAATCGTAATAGAAATTACCCGGCGCTCCTGTTGTGTTATCAATCGTACCAAGCTGAACCTGATTTATATAATCCCCGGAACCGGTTCCATAAGAATAATTAGGAGTACAGAGCGATGGAGCAGTAACACATATAGTAAATGTAGGAGTTGAGGAAACATCTGAAAAATAGTGATAAACTCTGACATAATAAGTTGTCCCATTTGTAAGACCTGTAAGATTTATTGTTTCGGTTTCTCCTGTATTAGAAATATCCGAACATGCGACGCTAGCACCACCACAACCGCCTGAAAATACTTCAACGACTGCATCAAAACTTGCAGAACCTACTACTGTTATTGTGTGATAATTTGCAGTTGTAGCTACAAATTTATACCATACATCATCATCTGCTGTACCGACACACCCAGCTTGTGATTGAGTAGCTCCGCTCACATTGCCTGTTGTTGCTCCTCCACAGGTTTCCCCTGAAAAAACTGTTAAAAGCGTAGCTTCAGCACAATTATCATTTGCCGGACTTGCTGCACGCCATACTAAAGTTGTAGCCGTTGTATTTGTTGCGCAATAATATTGTGTAACCAAAACTCTTACTGTTGTTGTAGAAGTTGCTGTCCATTGCAGTTTAGGAAGGATTCCTGAATAATCATCGCTGTAACAAATAGAAGAAGAACCATCACTGCTTAAAATAGTTAACTGCGCATCATAACTACAAGATCCACCATCTTCAGTAAGTAAAGACCATTCATACGTTACACCAGATGTAACATTATAAACTCCATATTCTCCTGCATAAATAATTGTACTTACGGCAGTCCATGAGCTGGAAGTTGTCGTTTGTGTTGCGCTTGGATATTGTGTTCCCCCCGAACACCCTCCTGACAAACACTGCCCCTGAGAAAATAAATATTGAGGGAATAAAAACAACAAACCTATCAAAAATACAATGCGGAAATTTTTAGCTTGAAAAAACATAAACAATAAAAATTAAACGGTTCTAAACTTTATACGTTTAAAAACTTAAAAGTTACATGAAACTACGGGTTAATTACCAACAAATATAAACATATTGGGTGTCTAAACAAAAAAGTTTAGAATTAATTCAAAACCTGGTATTAATTTTTATGTGGGTTTGAAAATGGAGTAGGAAATCCCCGCAAACCTGTGAGCCTGCCTGACAGCAGGTTAGGGATAGCCTCCGCACAAGCAATCCCGCAATACCTCACAGGATTGCTTACGTACTCATACTTCTCCATCTCCATCTTATAAAATATTAAAAAAAATATTCCCGATTATTCAGAAAAAAATTGCAGTTTTCTTAAATTTCATGTAGGTTTGCAGCGTTTAATTTAAAATTGTTCTTTATATGGTTAGCAGGAGGTTGTTAAGAATTAAAGCCATGCAGATGCTCTACGCATTTCATCAATCAGAAAACCCTTCGCTCTCAAAGTTCGAAAAGGAGCTGTTCTTCAGCATTGACAAAATCTATGAACTGTACCATTTAATGCTTCTCTTAATTGTTGATATTTCTGATTTTTTTGATGAAAGATCAGAGCTTTCTAAAAACAAACACATCCCTACTGAAGAAGAAAAAAATCCCAATACAAAATTTCTCGACAACAAAATAATTAAACAAATTGCAAATAATAAAAAACTGAAAGAATATTGTAATTCCAACAAATTAAACTGGAGTAATTACCCCGAACTCATAAGAAAATTTTATCAGGAAATTAAAGATTCTGATGCTTATGCGCAATACATGAGCAATCCTGAAAGCTCCTTCAAATCAGATAAAGAAATAGTAGCTAATATTTATGAAAACATTATTGCAACATCTGAAAGTCTGCATGAAATTCTGGAAGAAAAATCTATCTACTGGAATGATGATATTGAATTTGTTGTAAGCATGATTATTAAAACAATATACGAATTTCGTGAAACACAAAGTGAAGATGCAAAATTACTCCCACTTTTTAAAAATGATGAAGATAGAGAATACATCAAAACTTTGTTCCACAAAGCAATTATGAATCACAAAGAAAACAGCGAGCTTATTGATCAATTCACAACAAAATGGGATTTGGAGCGCATAGCATTTATGGATATTATCCTTATGGAACTTGCTTTAACAGAAGTTACAGAAATCAGCTCTGTTCCTATAAAAGTTTCCATTAACGAATACATTGAAATTTCTAAATACTACAGCACGAATAAAAGCAGTATCTTCATAAACGGAGTACTTGATAAAATTATTGACCATCTGAAAAAAACAAATAAAATAAAAAAACTGGGAAGAGGGTTAATGGAGAAATAGTACTGTAAAATCGTTCCATGGAACGATTCTACAGTACCAAATATTAATTTTTCGGAAGCCTTCTCCTTCCGCAGGGATGTTTACAATTCGCACAATTTCCATTACAACCCCCAGGTGAGATTTTAATTTCCTGCTGAAATTCTTTAAAGATTTCTCCATGAGCAAATGCAACAACTGCACTCCATTCGCTGTATAATTTTGATTTTTTCCATGCCCGGACTTTGCAGTATTTGTAATCGTTGGTTTCAGCGCCCAAAAAACAAGTAAATGTTGTATCTTTTACAATATATTGTTTACAAGAATTGAAATTCAAATTGTCTGAAACCCAAAGTTCGTATTTTATTTTTTTACCTGAATTTGTCCATGTGAATGTACAGATAGAATCTGCAACAAAATTAACTGCCGGCGACAAAACCAGAGGTACGGGAATATTTTTATCAAGCTCTGTTTTGTTATTTTGATATTTGGAAGTTAACGAAAGAAAAAAAGAGGAAAAAATAAAAAAATACGAAATAAAAATAATGTGCTTCATAACCTTTGTTTTTAAATGATATCATGAAGATGCAATGCTATTAAAAATCCATAAATGAAACACTATCTAGTATCCGTCCATAAAGTCAGTGTTTGGTTCAGAATGTTCGAGAGCAAGCCTGCCTTGCCGGTAGGCAGGGCTTTCGCAGTGTTGAAAACCAAGGAGTTTACTTTTGTAAATGACTGTTTTCAACACAAGAGTAACGCAGCTATCGGACATTATGGACAAACACTATCTAGCCTTTTATATCGTGGCGATAATAAACTTTAAATGCAAAATTACAATAAACTTTTAAAACTTTCTACTGAAGATAGTCAGTTATCCATTGCCATGCTGGGATTACTTTTATGCATAAATTATCTTTTTTAAAATTATCTGTTTGACTTTGGGTAATAATGTATGCTTCTTTTTTGTTAAAAAATTTCATAGCCTCAAATAAGCCGTTTACTTCTCGCTCAATATTTAAACTGTTAATTTCTGAACATACCTGATATAATTCTTGGGGTATTCCTCTTTCGGCAGTTATAAAATCACATTCGCCTTTACCCTGAAAATAAAAAATTTCGTTTCCTATTCTTCTTAAATGCAAATACACTAAATTCTCAAGGATATGACCTTCATTTTTCGAGAAAATAATTTTATTTTGATGATAAATCCCTAAATCTATTACGTATATTTTTAACGGATTTCGTATCTGTTTTTTTAAGGAATAATCGAATAATGGTACAAATTCTATCAAATAAGCATCTTTGAGATAAGAAAAATAATCTAAAATAGTTGTGCTTGATTTTATACCAAACATTCCTTTTAACTTATTGGCTGATGCTAAATTGCCAATATTCGACAATAAATAAACCGTTAATTGCCGTAAGGAATTTACATCTCGAATATTGTGCCTAATAGCAATATCTCTTATTATAATATCGTCTAATAAATCATTTAGATATTTATTATAATTGGTACGCAGATAATCGGGCATTCCTCCTTTTTGAGTGTATGTTTTAAATGTTTCTTCGCTTGGTTTCGATTTTTTAAATTGTAAAAACTCTTTGTACGAAAATGGAAATAATTCAGTAGAAAAATGCCTTCCCGTAAGATGTGTACCTAATTCTTTACTCAGTAATGATGCATTTGAACCTGTTATATAAATCAGAAAATTCTCACGCAGTAGCATATTTACAAATATTTCCCAGCCCTCTACAATTTGTATTTCATCAAAAAATAGAACTTTTGTTTTACGTGCAATTATTTCGGAATATAATCGCTCTAAATCGTTAGTAACTATACCTGCCAAACGAGGGTCCTCAAAATTCAAAAACAGTCCTTCTTTTGGAAAAAAATGATTTTTAACTTGTAATTGCAGTGTGCTTTTGCCACATCTTCGTAATCCGGTTATAATGCTCACAAATCCCCTTGCTTGGGGGATTTGGGGCAATAACTCACGCTCTATACTTGTATTTTTTGCAGTATAACCGACCTGTTGGCTATCTATTACACTTGCAAATATTTGTTGTGTTATCATATTGTAGGTTTTACCACTGCAAATGTAAGATATTTTTCAATTACAATGGGAGATATTTGTTTTTTTTGTCGGATAGTCTGATTATTTGCTTTTATCTTCCAAGTGTCTTCGTTTTTTGCATTCAGAAGCATTTTTGCTTTTTGGGCTTTTAGTTACAAAAGCGAGATGACTTTGCTGATAACATTTTTTCATATAACAATAAAATACTTTTTAAAATGCAAAAAGAAATTCTATTTGTTCTCTTCTTTCTCATAAGCTTCCACAATATCTTGCACTAACTTATGGCGGATAATATCTTTTTTATTGAAAGGTATAATTGCAATACCAGGAATATCTTTTAATATTTTTGTAGAATGTATCAAGCCAGACATTTTTTTATCAGGAAGATCTATTTGCGTGAGGTCTCCGGTTACAATGAATTTTGAATGTTTCCCCATTCTTGTCAGAAACATTTTTATTTGGTTGATGGTTGCATTCTGTGCTTCATCGAGAATAGCAAAAGCATTTTCTAAAGTACGACCGCGCATATAAGCCAAAGGAGCAATCTCAATGATTCGCTCTGTGATAAGTCCTTCCAGCTTTTTAGGCGGAATCATATCTGCAAGCGCATCATACAAGGGTTGAAGATAAGGATCGAGTTTTTCTTTTAAATCACCAGGTAAAAATCCTAATTTTTCACCAGCCTCTACTGCAGGCCGACTTAAAATAATTTTTTTTACTTCTTTATTCTTCAATGCCCGCACAGCAAGCGCTATTGCGGTATACGTCTTTCCTGAACCGGCTGGACCAATTGCAAAAAGAAGATCGTTCTTATAATAAAGATCAACCAGTACCTGCTGATTTATTGAACGAGCCTTAATCGTACGTCCATTATTTCCAAATAGAAGCGCATCTGCACTATCGTCTTTAAAAGAAGCAAAATCTGTTGAACCAGATAGAAATCGCTCCATCTCTATATCTGAAAGCGAATTATGCCGGACAATATAATCTATCAGAAAATTAATTTTATCTTCAACATTAGAAATTTCTGTTTCCTCACCCATAATGCGTAACTCAGTTCCACGACCAACAATTTTAATTTTAGGAAACGCTTTTTTAAAAAGATTCAGTTTTGAATTATTAATTCCATATAAAGCGATAGGGTCAATTTCTTCAAGATAAATAATTTTTTCTGTCATTATTTTTTCGATTTTTAATACAATTCTTATTCTATTTTATAAATTTGCAAAACACCAAAAATAAACATTATACTTTGAATTTTCGGGATTCATTATAAAATTATTTCTTTGTAAGACAAAATTAATTTGAATAAAAATTGTGGCAAACATTACCCTCATAAGTGACTGGAAAAATAATGATTTTTACGTAGCAGCAGTAAAAGGAAAAATATTGAGTCTTTTCCCGCAAGCCTCTATTATAGACGTTTCTCATCAGGTAGACATGTTCAGCATTATGCAGGCCGCTTTTCTATCAAAAAATTCGTATTCTATTTTTCCAAAAGGCTCTGTACATATCGTTGCGGTTAACCATGAAGGAGACACGCAACGTAACTCTCTTGCTGCCTTTTATGACGACCATTATTTCCTTAGTTCTGACGATGGTCTTTTAAGTTTAATTTTTGAAAGTGAGCCACAGGAAATAGTGAAAATCAACAATTCCTCAACAAATCAAGAGGGAGTTGATACATGCTTATCTTTTCCTGAAATGACTCATCTAGCTTACGCAGCGGCAATGATAGCGCAAGGAAAACAATTAAGTGAAATCGGAGAACCTGTTACAGAATACACAAAGCTACTATCTTTTTTACCGCAGTATGATGGCAATTCTATTACTGGAAATGTTGTGTTTATTGATACATATAAAAATATAATTACGAATATTCCGAAATCGCTTTTCGATCAGGTAGGGAAAGGACGCCGCTTTGAGATGATGCTGCAAAGTTATTATTATAAAATATATAAAATCAATAAAACATATAGTGAAACTATTGACGGAGAATTACTCGCGCTTTTTAATTCACTCGGCATGCTTGAAGTTGCAATAAAAAACGGACAAGCCTCTGATATGCTCAATCTCACTGTCAATTCAAGCATAAATATTAAATTCTTTTCTTAATGCAAAATCTTAACTGGACATCTGAATTTGACGCTGCAATAACTGTATGCGATGAAAAAGCGATTATTATCAGCATGAATGATAAAGCTTGCAAAACATTTGAAAAATACGGAGGAAAAAACCTGATTGGAAAAAGTCTTTATGATTGTCATAATGAAAAATCACAACAAGCCATTAATGAATTACTTTCAAGCGGAAAAAAAAACATTTACAGCATTGAAAAAAACGGAATAAAAAAACTCATTCATCAGAGTCCCTGGTATAAAGAGGGCAAAATTGCTGGATTGGTAGAATTATCTATTGAGATTCCTTTTGAGATGGAGCATTTTGTGAGGAAGATTGATTGATTGATTGATTGATTGATTGATTGATTGATTTGAAGATTTGAAGATGATATGATTTGAAGATTTGAAGATGATATGATTTGAAAATTTGAAGATGATATGATTTGAAGATGTGAAGATTTGAAGATTTGAAGATGATATGATTTGAAGATTTGAAGATGTATTAATTTGATGACTGCTGACTGATGACTGATGACTGTTGACTGATGACTGATGACTGATGACTGATGACTGATGACTGCTGACTGATGACTGATGACTGATGACTGCTGACTGCTGACTGCTGACTGATGACTGCTTCAACTGCTGACTGCTGACTGCTGACTGCTGACTGCTGACTGCTGACTGATGACTGCTGACTGCTGACTGATGACTGTTGACTGCTGACTGATGACTGCTGACTGCTGACTGATGACTGATGACTGATGACTGATGACTGCTGACTGATGACTGATGACTGATGACTGCTGACTGATGACTGCTGACTGCTGACTGCTTCAACTGCTGACTGCTGACTGCTGACTGCTGACTGATGACTGATGACTGATGACTGCTGACTGCTGACTGATGACTGTTGACTGCTGACTGCTGACTGCTGACTGCTGACTGCTGACTGCTGACTGATGACTGATGACTGATGACTGTTGACTATTGACTGCTGACTGCTGACTGCTGACTGATGACTGATGACTGATGACTGATGACTGATGACTGTTGACTGTTGACTGTTGACTGTTGACTGTTGACTGTTGACTGTTGACTGTTGACTGTTGACTGTTGACTGTTGACTGTTGACTGATACGACTGAAGATTATTGCCTGAAATAGAAAAACCCAGTAAAAAAGTTAATAATCAAACTAAATTTTAATTATTTTTATTTTGCTATATCCAACAAACTTTGAATTAAAAATTGAATTTCATAAAATCAGGGAACTGATTAAAGAAAAGTGTCTTTCTGCGCTGGGATTGAAGAAAGCGGAAGAAATGTCATTCATGCACTCGTATGAAACTATTTTAATTTCTCTTCTGCAAACAAATGAAATGAAAACAATATGTAATATGGAAAATTCTTTTCCTGTTACCAATTATTTTGATGTTTCGCATTTTATCTCCAAAATAAAAATTGAAGGTTATTATCTCGAAGCAGAAGAACTTTTCGATTTGCAACGATCGCTTGATACAATAAAATCTATTCTGAATTTTTTCAAAAATAAATCAGAAGAAGAATATCCGCAGTTGCTAAAGCTTTCACAACCAATTAAAGTGCATTCGTATATTTCAGACCGCCTTGACGGGATACTAAATAAATACGGACAAATAAAAGACAATGCATCAAAAGAATTAGCAGAAGTAAGGCGAACACTGCATCAAAAACAATCTACCGTTTCCTCGAAACTTACCAAAATTCTGAAGCAAGTACAGCATGAAGGCTGGGTAAGTTCAGATCTTTCATTAACAATCGTAAATGGAAGAACCGTTATTCCTATTGATTCTACGTATAAAAGAAAAATAAAAGGATTGGTGCATGATGTAAGCGCTACAGGAAAAACAGCTTATATTGAACCGGAAGAAATTGTTGAAATCAACAATGAAATAAAGGAGCTTGAATTTGCAGAACGAAGAGAAATAATAAAAATTCTACTCAAGTTTACAGATGATCTCAGACCTTATTTAGATGATATTGCTGCATCCATGGAATTTCTCGGAGAGATTGATTTCATACGCGCAAAAGCACTGTATGCAATAAGAATTGATGCTATTCTTCCGGCTATTTCAAAAGATCCTGTCGTTTCTCTTGTAAATGCACGCCATCCGCTGTTGCAAGCTTTACTAAAAAAAGAAAAAAAGGATATTGTTCCTTTAAGTTTGCATTTAGATGATGCCAGCAGAATTTTGCTTATATCAGGTCCGAATGCAGGAGGAAAATCGGTTTGTCTGAAAACAACCGGACTTTTGCAATACATGATGCAGTGCGGACTTCTCGTCCCTACAGGCGGAAGTTCTGATATGGGAATTTTTGAAAATATTTTTATAGATATTGGCGATGAACAATCTATAGAAAATGATTTGAGCACCTACAGTTCTCATTTAACAAACATGAAATTTTTCATGAAGAATTGCAATGAAAAAACAATGATTCTGATTGATGAATTCGGTACAGGAACAGAGCCCATGCTTGGAGGAGCCATAGCAGAAGCTGTGCTTGAAAATATATGCAAAACAAAAACATTTGGAGTACTTACCACTCATTACACAAACCTGAAACATTTTGCAGCATTTACAGAAGGAGTAATTAACGGAGCAATGCTTTTCGACAATCAGAGAATGCAGCCAATGTTTCAGCTTGAATCAGGAAAGCCGGGAAGTTCTTTTGCATTTGAAATTGCAAGAAAAATAGGACTTCCTGAAGAAGTTATTTTAAATGCAGAATCCAAGGTTGGAAAAGAACATATTTTTTTCGACAAACATCTGCGAAGCGTATTGCGCGACAAGCGTTACTGGGAAAATAAAAGAATGAAAATCCGTTCTTCAGAAAAACAATTGGAAGAAACGCTGATAACGTATTCCGAAGAAATGGAGAAATTTCAAAAAGAGAAAAAAGAACTACTCAAAAAAGCAAAAAATGAAGCTCAGGAAATTCTGAATTCTGCAAACAAGCAAATTGAAAACACAATACGTATAATTAGAGAAACTCAAGCGGATAAAGAAAAAACAAAAGAAGCACGTGAGGAAATAACAAAGCTGAAAAATAACATCACGCCGGATATAAATCCTGATGAAGAAAAAATCTTACGAAAGATTGAAAAGATAAAAGAAGTCCGGCAGCAAAAAATTAAAAAAATTGAAGAAGAAAATCCAGCTCCCAAAAAAGAAATTCCTGAAATAAATATTACCGATTATCAACCCGGCGATCTGATAAAAATTAAAAACAAAGAAGCTATCGGAGAAATTATTGATAGCAGTGGACAAAATCTTGTGGTTGCATTTGGTCAGATGATTTCAACAATTAAAAAAGACGATGCAGAAAAAATAAGTAAGAACGAATACAAAAAGCACCAGCAAACAAAAAAACAAGGCTCGCATCTTTCTATTCTTGAGTCAATGCATAAAAAAAGACTTGAATTTAAAACCAGCATAGACATCAGGGGTATGCGCGGAGAAGCAGCGATACAGCTCATCACAAACTACATTGACGAAGCGATTATGCTTGATATTTCTGAAGTAAGGATTTTGCACGGAAAAGGGAACGGAATATTGCGGCAATTATTACGCGATTATCTACGTTCTGTTCAGCTTATAAAATCAATTTCCGATGCGCCAATAGAATTTGGAGGAGATGGGATTAGCGTTGTGAAGCTGGGGATGTAAAGAGTTGCAGGTTGCAGGTTGGTTGTTATATTTACCACTAAGACACTAAGGGCACTAAGAAACACTAAGGGGGACAAGTTGTTGCAAGTTGCAGGTTGGGAGTGTTGCAGGTTCTATTCTATTTCAATAATTCATCAACAAGTTCTTTTCTGAAATCTGTAAACACTTGTTTCAAAGAGCTGGAGCCGTTGGTGCCATAATTAACCAAATATGAAAGTGTAATATCTTTATGAGGAAAATAAAAAAGATCGGATGTATAAGCCAAATCGCGACCTCTGTGACCAACCGCCCATTGCGTGGAATCTCTGTCCATAAAATCTCTCACTACGGTTATACCAAAAGAACGATTTTGACCTTCTTCTTCAGGAGTAAAAGTGAGCATCGTGTTTAAAGAAACTTGTGAAAGAAGCACTTTTTCACGAAATAATTTTTCAATAAAAATCTGCATATCATGAACGGTTGCATACAATCCGCCGTAACCATTTCCGCTCCCAGTGTTATAATTCGACATATTCAAAATAGTGCCGTTATTATGCAAATCATAATATCCCTGTGCTACAAATCCCGGTAAAGATTCATGCCAGTGATAATACGTATCATTTAATCCAAGAGGATTAAGAATCTTTTCCCGAAGCAATTCAGCATGATTTCTTCCGGTAGCTTTTTCGATAACCATAACTACAAGCAAAAGATTCGTATTGGAATATTTAACATCCGAACCTGCATCAAAATAGGCATCTTTCCCTCTAACGTATTTTAGTAAATCATCGGGCTTCCAAAATTTTCCCTGATTATTTAATATTTCAAGATAAAATCCTGAATCAGTAATAACATCATATATTCCGGAAGTATGATTGCATATCTGACGGATACTGACTTTATCTGCATTTTGAATGTCTTTTATATCATCTTTGGAAAGCCATTTTGAAATTGGATCATCCAGATTTAACTTGCCTTCTTCAACCAACATCATAACAAGTGCGCCAACAAAAAGCTTGGTAACACTGGCTATTTTTGAGATATGGCAATCTTTCATTTTAACTTTATTTCCAATATCTGCCATTCCAGAGGCACCCGACCACAATCCCTGCTGATTTCTTATAAGCATTGAAATTCCGGGCAAACCCTTTTTTGTATATTTGTCAATAAGCGACTGAAATATTTGTGCCTTTGGATGCGCTGCCGAGACATCGGTAAATTTACAAGTACAATCGCCTGTGTTTTTTATCTCATCTTTAGAGCAGGAAATAAAAAAGAATGTAAGTAAAAAGCTAATTAAAATAAATTGATTTTTCATTTCTCTGTAAATTATTTTTTTGTTTTTGAAAAATTCAAAGGGATACGCGCGCCTATATGAACAGATGTATTCGGAAGCAAAGGAACATATTGTTTTACAAAAGGTATTTGCATCCAAATCTGATAGGTAAAAAAAGCAGAAACATTCGTACCTCTTAATCTGTGCGCAATAGAAAAAGAAGCGCTGGGAAGAATAAATTGCGGTCTGCCAAAGGAGTTGGCATTTTCATATTCTCCATTTTCATCTAGCTTATAAACACCGGTAGCAGGAATAGAATGAAGGTAACCCAAACCTAAACGAGCTTCAAGAGTCAGCCTTATTTTAAAGCAATAACGATAACCTGTTTCTGTATATAATTGTATTCCGTGCTGTGCATACTTATGGTAAAAATAAGCAATCGTTGCAGTTTGAATTATTTGTTTTTTCGGATTTTTGTTGAGTTGAAATTCAGTACCTGCCGAAATTCCGGGATGCAAAGGTAAGGTTAATAACCCGACAAAGCCACTTCCTGGCAATTTAGTTCCATTATTAAAAAGGGTAACATTTAATGGCAGACGAAGCGTATCCTGGGCTTTGATAAAACTAAATGGGAAAAAAATAAAAGCTAAAAGTACAATTTTTTTGGTCATGGTATAATGTTTATCTATATTTCAGGTTACAGGTTGCAGGTTGCATAGTAACCGTAGGTTGAGCTGCCTGTGGCGCTTTGCGACATCGAAACCCACGGTTTACCCTCTGACTGAGCGGAGTCGAAGTCAGCGAAGTCAAAACCCACAATTAAACTTTAAAAAAGCTCATTTTTTCTTCCATTATCTGCGACAAGCCGCATAAATTATCGCTCATACCCCATAGCAACTCCCGGTCTTTTTTATTAAAACAACAATTCTGTGCACGAATTTCTTTTTTCTTTGAAAAATACTTACCGTTTACATTGGTAATTTGTTCAGATATAGCAAGCCATATTCCTGTTTCAGCAGCTTTTTCAGGAGTTCTCATGAAAGGTCTGAAAAAAGAAAACACAAAACCAACAAAACCTTTAAGTTCTTTCGCGAATCCAGTACTTACAATACCGGGGTGATAACAATTTACAGTAACATTTGTTCCCTGTAATTTTTCAGCAAGCTCGAATGTGAACATAATATTTGCCAGCTTAGACTGGCTGTATGCTTTCATAGGAGTATACCCCTCATGAAAATTCAAATCATCAAAATTAATTTTCCCAATCCTTTGCGCTTCTGATGCAACATTTACTATACGAGCAGAACGAGCTGCTTTTAAATTGTCGAGTAATAATCCGGTAAGTAAAAAATACGCAATATAATTTGTAGCAAAAGTTTTTTCCAAACCATCAGGAGTCATCTCAAATTTTTGAAATATAGCTCCGGCATTATTTACCAATACATCAATTACAGGATAATCTCCTGATATTTCTTCTGCCAGCCGTATTATGTCTTGCTGTATAGATAAATCTCCAACATATAAACGCACATTCGGATTTTCAGTATCTTCAATAATGTTGAGCCGTATCATCTCACCTTTATCTCTGTTTCTGCAAACCATAATAACGCTTGCGCCCAAAGAAGCAAGTGTTACGGCTGTTGCTTTCCCAATGCCCGATGTTGCACCGGTTATTACACAAATCTTTCCCTGCATATTTTAAATTTTCGGCAAATATATAAAAATGAATATTGAACATCTCACGTTTCATAGAATATTGCATAAAAAATTGCACAAATCATTTAATGTATATATTTTTACCTTATAATAAATAACCAATGCGCGTTCAAACAAAAATATTATTGCTGATCATTCTCGTTTTCCTGATATTTATTATTTTCCTTTTAGGTTTTCTCTATTTAAGGAACGAACAAAATAATGCTATTGCCGAAGAAAGGAAAGAAAGACAGAAAACAAATATCAAAACAGTAATCAATCTTCATACAAAAAGTATGGCTGAAACTGTAAGTGATTATGCAGTATGGGATGAAATGGTTCGATTTGTAAATAAACCTGATGATCTTTGGGCGCAAGATAATTTATTGTATACATTAAAATTTTATCATATTGATGCGATATGGGTTTACAACGAAAAATACGAACTAGTTTATCATGTAAACCAGATAGTGGGGTTCAGAAATAAAACCGTACCTGTTCCTATAGAAGCTTTGAAAAAAATACAGAAACAAAGAACATTCATTTATCACAGTTCTCTGCATCCGTCAAATATTCAGATTTGCGGTTCATCCATTCATCCAATTAAAGATATTAACCGGTTGACAGAACCAAAGGGCTTTCTGCTTATGGGAAAACTTTGGAATAATACGTATATAGATGAATTATCAAAACTAACAGGTACCCGGATTTTCTTTAAAGATACCCGAAAAAATAAATTATCACATTTGAAAACTGATTTTGTGAATATCTATCCCTTGCACGATTACAAAGGAAATAAAATTACGGATGTCGTTTTTATTAAGGATAATCCCTTTCTTAGCATTCTGCAAAAAGAATCCTTTACATTTATAATTTTCTTTTTAATTCTTGCAGTAATTATGCTGAGTCTTTTTGTTCTGACTTTTCATAAAATGGTAAGCATCCCATTGGGAAAAATATCTAAAAGCCTTACAAAAAGTGATATCAGCCTGCTTACATTAAAAAATAAAAAAGATGAATTCGGACAAATTTCAGGATTAATAAAAAAATTCTATGAACAAAAAGAAATTCTTGAAGAACAAATACAAGAGAATATTCTGAAAACAAAACTTATTGAAGAAAGCGCACGGACTTTTAAAAATTTCATAGAACAATCCTCAGACGGAATTCTGATTTTTGATCAGTCAGGATTACTGATTCAATATAATTCTGCAATACTAAAATATCTTGAAAAGGATTCTAATTCTATCGCTGAAATAAAGATGTGGGATTTGCATAACAAAATGATTCATGAAAAGCTGAATACAAAAATAATGGATCAGAATTATCTGGAAAAAATACAAAATGCCCTAAAGAATAAAGAAGCAGATTTCTTTAATTTCCGAAATGAAATTTATATTGAAATCCCCCCGGATAAGAGGCTTTTTGCAACTCAAACCATTTTCCCAATTGTTACAGAAGATCAATTTTTGGTAGGAATGATAATCAGGGATATTACCAAATTAAAAGAAGCAGAAAATGAAATTATTCGAGCCCTTTCCAAAGAAAAAGAATTGCATGAATTAAAGACTCAGTTTGTATCTACGGTTTCCCATGAATTCAGAACTCCCATGACTATTATCTATTCCAATCTCCAATTAATGGAAAGCATAAAAGATAAAATGAGTCCGGAGGAAATTTCAAAAAGTTATTCGAGGGTTTATACCGCAATAAAACAAATGACTCAAATACTCGATCAGGTTAATCTGGTAAACAAAGATATGGCAGGAAAACTGATTTACAAACCCTATGCTGTAAATTTAGAAACCTTCGTTAAGCAACTCGTTGATGAATTATCATCCCTCAGTCAAAAAGTAAAAATAGAACTTGTATTTAAAGAAGAATTCGGAGTGATATATTTTGACCCCACTCTTACTCAGTACATCATTATGAATTTGCTTTCAAATGCAATTAAATTTTCATTACAATCAGATACAGTTTTATTCATAATATCAAAAATAAACCAATCTATACATATAGAAATTACAGATCATGGAATTGGAATACCGAAAGAAGATCAGCATCGCCTTTTTGAAGCCTTTTTCAGAGCAAGAAATGCAGCAAATATAAAAGGAACAGGACTTGGTTTATCCATAGTAAAAAGAAGTGTGGACATTCATAATGGTGCTATTAATTTTGAAAGCGAAGAAGGTGCAGGTACGAAGGTTACTGTAATTTTACCGTTTGGAGAAAAAAGTGTGGATGAAAAAATAATTTGATGATGATTTGATGTGCTGATGTGTTCTGAGTTTAAAGTTTCAGGTTTAAACTGTAGACTGAGCGGAGCCGAAGCCAAAGTTTCAGGTTTCAGCTTTAAAGTTTAAAGTTTCGGGTATCAAGCCGCAGGTTGAGCGGAGTCGAAACCTGAGTTTAAGCGGTGACTGAGCGGAGTCGAAGACACCGAGTGTTAATGTGAAAATTTGAAAATTAGTTACACAAAAAGATAAAAAAAAAGTAAAAAACAGAAACCAATAAGCAACCTTTTAATAAAATTAACGACTATTATTAGTGTTTGTCATAATGTCCGAGCATCGCACCAGCTGGCTCAAACAACCACCGGTTGTTTGTCCTGTTATGCTCATAATAAAAACCAGTCATTTACATCAAGTAAACTCCTGTTTTTTACTATTTCACAAGCATTTCGGCAAGCTCAATGTATCACCTTGAACTCGAACATTCTGAATCAAACACTATATTATGGACAGACACTAATTTAAAAACAAAAGCTATGAAAAAAGTTCTACTGATTGAAGATGACAAAGACCTGTGTGAGACGATTTCTCTGTTTCTCGGGAATAATGAATTTATTGTGTATACGGCTTCTGACGGTATTCAGGGAGTGCAGGAGGCGGTAAAAATAATACCGGATATAATAATTTGTGATATTGCCATGCCAAATCTTGATGGATATGGAGTTTATGAAACGCTTAGAAACATAAACATAACGACTGCAATTCCCTTTATTTTTCTTACTGCAAAAACAGAGGTTCGAGATATTAGGGCTGGTATGAATTTAGGAGCAGATGATTATATTACAAAACCGTTTGAGCATATTGATTTACTACAGGCTATTCAGATCAGAATTGAAAAACAAAAAAAATTAAATGCTATAACAGAAAAAAAATTCCTGAGTATTCTGGATAATCCAATCAACGGCGTTTTTATTTTTCAGAATAAACAACTCATTTATGCAAATAACAAACTGGCTGAAATGCTGAACGAAGACCCGGAACAAATAAAAAATGATTCCCTTGATAATTTTATTGTAAATTATATCCATAAAGATAACAGACCGGAACTGATTAAATATTTTCAGAAAGCCTCACTAAATGAAGCTGAATCAACACTCCTACTGGTAAATATTCTACATAAGAATAAAACGCATAAACTTTACAATCTTTTCTTGAAAACAACAACAATAAACGATAAAGCTTCTGTTATTGGATATGTGGTTGAAGCTGTTTCCAAAAGCGAAAAAGATGACGATAATAAACTCGCAGAGGTTGATACAGATTTAATTTCCAGCAGAGAAAAAGAAGTGTTGCTTCTTATTTGTCATGGTATGGTAAATAAAGAAATTGCCGATAAATTGAATATCAGCAAAAGAACTGTAGACAGGCACAGAGACAACCTGATGAAAAAAACCCATTCACGAAATACGGCTGAATTGCTTATTAATTCGATCAAACTGGGACTTGTAGAATTATAATCTGCCGTTACGCAAAATGATTTTTATAAATCAGTCGGAAGCATGAAGCTCGAAGTCGGAAGCACGAAACAGCTTCAACTTCCAGCTTCCGACTTCCGACTTTAATCTCAATTTCCACAATTTGCGAAACATAAATTATAATTAGTCTGTCTATAAAGTCATTGTTTGATTCAGAATGTTCGAGAGCAAGCCTGCCTTGCCGGTAGGCAGGGCTTTCGAAGAATTGAAAACCAAGGAGTTTACTTTGGTAAATGACTGTTTTCAATTCGAGAGTAACGCAGCTATCGGACATTATGGACAAGCACTAATTACAATTCGCCCTTTACAATTTTCTGACAAAAAGGATATATGTTTTCATTTTGTTGTATCTTTATTCCTTTAAGTCCTGCCTTTTTGCCAGCCGTAATATCGCGTTCGGCATCGCCTATAAAATAAGACTGCGAAGCATCAATATTAAAACGGGATATAGCTTTTTCAACTAATAAAGAATCAGGTTTTCGACACAAACATTTTCCATCAAATTCAGGGTGATGCGGACAGAAATATACTTCTTCTATTTTTATTTTCTCTGCCAAAAATAAATTACACATAAATGTATTTACATTCTCTGCATCTGCAATAGAATAAAGCTTTTTAGCGATACCACTCTGGTTAGAAATTACAATAAAAATAAATCCACAATCACGCAGCAGTGAAAGTCCTTCGATAACGCCTTCATTAAGTTTCAAATCATCAGGATTGGAAATATAATATTTTTCATGAACCCAATTTAGGGTGCCATCGCGATCTAAAAAAACTGCTTTATTTTTCATCAGAAAATATTTGATTACAAAGTTGTAAAAAAAAACTATGCAACAAAGGAATTTTTGTAATTTGCGAACAAAATCAAAATCAGGAATTGAAAAAGCTTATACTATATTTCCTATTTGCAATAATACCTTTTGCACTTATTCATGCGCAGGACAGTCTGCAAAAAAAAAAGTTTCCTGTCATTGAAACAGCAATACACACGGGCTATCTGATAAAAAACTATCCCCATCTTCCAAACTCAACAAATACTTTTTCTGCTGAGATTTATGCAGGAATCCAAACTTATGGAAACAAAGAATGGAACAGCCACTTTCGTTATCCTCAGGTTGGAATTTCACTGCTTTATAATTATTTCGGAAATGATTCTGTTTTTGGCAGAAATATTTCCGCGCTCCCGAATTTTACTTTCAGGCACGGAAAAGCTGATAAATTTCATGGAGAATTAAGACTGGGACTTGGAATTGCCTACTTTACAAAAATCTATAATATTCGGGACAATCCTACAAATCTGTATATTGGTTCACGACTTACCAATGTTTCACACGCATCCTATAATATTGTAAAATTCGTTCATCCTTATCTGGCAATAAAAACAGGCATTTCTGTATTTCATTTTTCAAACGGACACTACCAACTTCCGAATATAGGAATGAACATTCCATCATTTAATCTTGGTCTAAAATATTTTCCAAATAAAATGCCGGTAATAAGAAACAACAAAATTGACAGTTTTGATAACAAATGGTTATTTAACGCAAGGCTTGGCATAGGCTGGCACGAATTCGGCTATTCCACATACCCTGCCGGAGGACCTAAATATCCGGTATATTGTGGAACATTTTACGTTTCAAAAAGATTTACAGCAATCAACAAACTTAAACTTGGTTTATTTGTAAATTATTACACGAGTTTTTATGATTTCATTACAACGCAGGAAATATACAAAAACAAACAAGGTCTGAAATCCAGCGTAGCTTCTGTTTTTATAGGACATGAATTTGTGTCAGGGCATTTTGGATTTGTCGCAGAAGCCGGAATAAATATCTACAATCCGTTTTTCAATAAATTTATACGTTTGTATACCGATAAACCAGAACTCTCTTCAATATTGAAATCAATATCCAACAATAAACTGGGATTTCAGTATTATCCCATATCCTCATTAAAAAGCGGTCATAATAAATTATACATCGGCGCATATATAAAAGCAAATCTGGGGCAGGCAGATTTTTTGGAGTGGAGTGTGGGGTATAGTTGGTAATTGGGAATTGTAAAATCGTTCCATGGAACGATTCTACAGTCCCAATTCAACTATTGTTTCTTTACGATTAAATTCAATTCGTTCAATTGCAATTCTGAAATAACAGATGGTGCGTCAATCATAACATCACGACCTTTATTATTTTTTGGGAATGCGATATAATCCCTTATAGAATCGGAACCTCCGAAAGAAGAGCAAAGTCTGTCGAACCCAAAAGCAATACCCCCATGCGGTGGTGCTCCGTATTTAAAAGCATTCATCAGAAACCCGAATTGTGCTTCAGCTTCTTCTTCAGTAAAACCAAGAATTTTAAACATTTTTTGCTGTAATTCTTTATTGAAAATACGGATAGAGCCTCCACCAATTTCGACGCCATTTATGACAAGATCGTAGGCATTTGCATTCACTGCACCCGGGTCTGTTTCGAGCAAAGCAACGTGTTCAGGTTTTGGAGAAGTAAACGGATGATGCTTTGCAAAATACCTGCCCGATTCTTCGTCCCACTCTAATAATGGAAAATCAACAACCCAAAGAGGCGCATAAATAGCTGCATCACGCAATCCGAGACGGGAACCCATTTCGAGGCGCAGCTCGCAAAGCGCTTTTTGGGTTTTTTCTTTCTGCCCTGCTACAACCAATAACAAATCTCCGGGTTTCGCATTAAAAGCAGCAGTCCATTTTTTTAACTCTTCTTCATTGTAAAATTTATCAACAGAAGATTTAATAGTGCCATCATTATTGAATTTTACGTAAATCAATCCTGTTGCTCCAATCTGCGGTTTTTTCACAAAGTCAGTGAGTTCGTCTGTCTGTTTTCTGGTATACTCTGAACAGCCTTCAGCGCAAATTCCAACGACCAATTCTGCATCATCAAAAACTTTAAAACCTTTATTCTTCACGATATCATTTAATTCAACAAAACGCATCCCGAAACGGACATCAGGCTTATCACTTCCATAATACGTCATCGCATCAGAATAAAGCATTCTTGGAAATTCATACAAATCAATATTTTTTATTTTTTTAAACAAATGCTTTATCAAACCTTCAAAAGTATTTAACACATCTTCCTGCTCAACAAACGACATTTCGCAATCAATCTGAGTAAACTCCGGCTGTCTGTCAGCGCGCAAGTCTTCATCTCTGAAGCATTTCACAATCTGAAAATACTTATCATAACCGGCAATCATTAACAATTGCTTGAAGGTTTGCGGCGATTGAGGCAATGCGTAAAATTCACCTTCATTCATGCGGGAAGGAACAACGAAATCCCGAGCGCCTTCGGGAGTTGATTTGATCAGATAAGGTGTTTCAACTTCAAGAAAACCGACATTATTTAGATAATTTCTTGTTTCCATTGAAAGCTGATGTCGCAGAAACAAAGCCTTTTTGAGAGAATTTCGTCGCAGGTCAAGATACCTGTATTTCATCCTTAATTCTTCGCCACCGTCGGTATTATCTTCAATTGTAAATGGTGGGATCTCAGAAGGATTAAGCACTTTAATACTTTCAACTTTAATTTCAATTTCCCCGGTTGGAATATTCAAATTCTTTGAGACACGCTCTATTACAATACCCTGAATCTGCACTACATATTCTCTTCCAAGAGTTTTTACCTGACTGATCAAGCTTGGATCTACAGAACCCTCGTCAAAAGCAAGCTGTGTGATTCCATAACGATCGCGTAAATCCAGCCAAATCATTCCGCCTTTATCCCTTATACGCTGTACCCAGCCGCATAAAGTTACTTTTTCATTATTATTTTTTAATGTTAATTCTCCGCAAGTGTGTGTACGATACATAATATTTCTTTTGTTAAATTTTTATTCAAACATGCAAAAGTGCATTTTTTTTTTTAATTATACTTCGATAAGTGCAATAGCCTGAAAAATTCATTAAACGTATTTAAGGAAGAAAAGGAGTAGGAGATAAAGGAGGAAATAGTGTAGTGCTTCGTTGCCACGGCGACAAATTCAGCGTAGCAGAAAAGGAGTGGGAAAGATATGTTAAAAGACAGCTTTTAAAGTATTGTTAAACATACACATTTTTATGATACATGTTTTTTAAAATTTCTAATTTAACCGCCGGAAATTATTTAATAATCAAATATTTTAATTATCATGAAAAATACTATTGATCTTAGTAAATATGGTATTTCTGAGGTTCAGGAAATTTTTTATAATTTATCTTATGATGAATTATACAAGCACGAAACAAATCCGGCTCTGGAAGGTTTTGAAAAAGGTTTTGTTACAGATACAGGTTGTGTGGCAGTAGACACGGGTGTATTCACAGGTCGTTCGCCAAAAGACAAATACATCGTAAAAGAAGACGAGTCTAAAAAAAATGTATGGTGGACAAGCCCAACTCGTAAAAGTTCAGACAACAAGCCTATTTCAGATGATGTATGGAAGCATCTTGTAGGTTTATCTCAAAAACAACTCACAGGAAAAAAATTATATGTAACCGATGCCTTTTGCGGAGCCAATCCTAATACGAGACTTAAAATAAGAGTTATTACAGAAGTTGCATGGGTTCAACATTTTGTGAAAAATATGTTTATCCGACCAACAGAAGAAGAACTCAAAGATTTTGAGCCCGATTTCGTGATGCTGCATGCCTGTAAAACAACAAATCCTTTATGGAAAGAACAAGGATTGAACAGCGAAGTTTATGTCGCATTTAATATTAAAGAAAAGATGGCTGTTGTTGGAGGATCTTGGTATGGTGGAGAAATCAAGAAAGGCTTTTTCTCTATAATGAACTATTATCTGCCTCTGAAAAATATGGCCGCCATGCATTGCTCTGCTAATATGGGCAAAGATGGCGATACAGCAATTTTCTTTGGTCTATCCGGAACAGGAAAAACAACCCTCTCCGCAGACCCGAAACGTTTGCTTATTGGAGATGATGAACATGGCTGGGATAATGAAGGAACATTCAATTTTGAAGGCGGTTGCTATGCAAAATGTATAAACCTTAGCAAAGAAAATGAACCCGATATTTACAATGCAATAAAAAAAGATGCGCTGCTGGAAAATGTAGTTTACGAAAAAAACACAGGGAAAATATTGTGGGCAGACGGTTCTAAAACAGAAAACACACGCGCTTCTTATCCTTTGTATCATATAGAAAACATTGTAAAACCCATATCAAAGGGCGGTCATCCGAAAAATATTATTTTCTTAACGGCAGATGCTTTCGGCGTACTTCCACCTGTTGCAAAACTGAACTATGACCAGACAATGTATCATTTCCTTAGCGGCTATACAGCTAAAGTCGCAGGAACAGAAAGAGGAATTAAAGAACCTTCTCCAACATTCTCGTCCTGCTTCGGAGCGGCATTTCTTCTGCTGCATCCAACTGTGTATGCGCAACAATTAGCTACGAAAATGAAAGAACACGATTCTTCTGCATACCTTGTAAATACAGGCTGGATTGGGGGGCCTTACGGTGTAGGAAAACGTATTGATATCCCTTCAACCCGCGCTATTATTGACGCTATTTTAGATGGCTCATTAATAAATGAAGAATATGAAGAAATGCCGGTTTTTGGCCTCATGATTCCCAAAAAAGTTAACAACGTGAAAAGCGAAATCCTGAACCCGCGTAACCTGTGGGCTAATCCAGCAGATTGGGATGCATCAGCGTTAAATCTTGCAAAAAAATTCATTGCAAACTTTGAAAATTTCACAGACAATGAAGAGGGAAAACGTTTAGTAACAGCAGGACCCAAAGCATAAATGACCACAAACGCTGTTTATATTAATTATAACGGCACATTCCATAAAGCCGAAAACCCTGTTCTCTCTCATAAGAACAGGGCTTTCTGTTTTGGAGATGCCGTATTTGAGACAATGTTTGCATATCAGGAAAAAGTTTATTTTTTTTCAGATCATTTTGAGCGATTACAAAAAAGTATGAAGCTCCTGAAAATGTCTATTCCAGATAATTTCAGCGAAGTTTTTTTTCATGAGGAAATTTTAAAACTGATGAGAAAAAACCGATTTTACAAAGGAGTCAGAGTGCGTTTAACTATATTTCGAAATGATGGGGGGTATTATACCCCTTTGAGTAATGAAATTTCATATATAATAGAAGCAAGCCCTCTTGAAACAATTAAATATAAAACACAAACAAAAGGGCTACACATCTGCCTTTACAATGAATCTTTCAAGCCGGAAAATAATTTTAACAGCATTAAAACCGCAAATTCCTTATTCTATGTGATGGCTGGTATTTTCAAAAAAGAAAAAGGATTTGACGATTGCATTCTCATAAACAAACAAGGACACATTGTGGAGGCTTTAAGCTCCAACCTTTTTTATTGCAGAGGGAAAAATATCTTTACTCCTCCCCTCTCCGATGGCTGTGTTGAAGGGATCATGCGAAAACAAATTATAAGAATAGCGCATAATAACGAATTTCAGGTAAACGACACGAATTCCTTTACTCCAGATGTTCTAAAAGAAGCAGATGAAATTTTCCTAAGCAATGCAGTTCAGGGAATCCAATGGGTACTTGGCTATGAAGACAAAAGATACTTTCACGATGTATCAGCGTTTCTTTTTGAAAAACTGAAAGCTGAATTTAATTCTTAATCTGTTTGTTGAAATGCTCTGCTAAAATCTGTAGACCATTTTCCTTCATAACAAAATGACTGATTAATTTTTCTGCTCCTCTAACCGCTTCCTGATTCGTTAATGAATGATTTTTTATCTTAGGAAGAATTGCTTTAAAAGAAATTCCTGTTAGCCTGCATGTATTTTCCATCAACTCGTAAAACAAAGCCTTGTCTTTAATTTCACCTAATTCACGAATTAAAACACTCATGCCCATGTATGCGCCGGTATGAATAGTTATTGGAGAAATTCCATCCTGACAAGATTGTTGTTTATTAAAAGGATTACTTTTTTCTTTAGGAGTAATATAACCTGAAAGCTGACTTCCTGTCTTGTATTTTGAGAATTGTAATCTTCCCTGCAAAGCAATTCTGTAAATTGGAAACCAGCGCAACCTTCTTCTCACTTCATGAACACCTTCTTCCGTGTCATTGATATTGATTTCGCCACTTCTTAATTTCAAATCCGTTTTAATTGCCTCATCCCTAAAAAAAGCAAGCATTTTTGCATTTTCTTTTGCATCATTTTTAGACCATTCTGTATCTTTTAAAAGATTTAAAACCTCATCACAACAAGGAGAAGCAAAACTGCTTCCGTGCAAAGGAACGACCCATCCATCAGAATAAAGACGATTTTCAAGTGTTCCAAGCGTCATTAAAAATTTCTCATTAAGGTATTTTAAAATCTTTTCGTTCAGCTTTAATTCTTTCGACAAATTAAGAAAACCAGACCAATAGTCATAAGCTCCAAAACTGTCTTCAACAGACTTGAAAAGCTTCAGTAAATTTTCAAAAATGACACTATTTTTTCCTATTTTTCGATGTATTCTCGAAAGACCTTCCATATAAAAAAAAGGTGTTCTTAAATCCTGCTGATAAAAATAATGACCATACTGCCCATGTATATTGTAGGAATGCTCTTTCCCTTTTTGGACTACAGTATCATTAATTTTTGTTAATTGCGTAACATAAGAACTGATGAAATGTTTGTTATTTGTTGCTTTCATATTTTAAAATTTTTGATATTACATGTACTTTACCTCTAAATAATTCTTTCGAACGTAAAATGATTTTTTTATTAGCGATTTTTTTATTAGCCAGAAGTCCTCAGTCCTCAGCCCTTTTGACTGCCTGACTGCCGACTTTTTTAACTGCCAACTGTCAGCTTCCTCTTCAATTTGTAAAGATAAAAAAATACCATGAATAAATAAAATCCTAATCAAGACAAATTATTACTTTTCAACAATATAAACATTTAATACAAAATTTTATTAAATAAATTTTGTATGCTATAAAATATTATTATTTTTGTCATAAATCAATTAATAAATTGACAATGATTCGTACTTTTAATTTGGGAATATTCCTTATTATAATATTAGGCTTCATTTCATATTCCTGTAAGAAAAACACAAATGACAGCCCTGATAATCTAAACAATCAAACAGAGCTGCAAAATCCGACAACACCTCTTTACCCTTTTCCTGCTGATGCTTCCGTTGATCAGATACTGATTACACTTTCTTGGACAGCTTGTACTGACCCACAAGGCGATGCAGTGGTTTATGATTTATATTTAGGAAATAATTCGAACCCTCAGCTTTTTGCAAGTGGAATTACAGAAGCAACGTATGAAATTTCAATATTGCAAGCAAATACAACGTATTACTGGAAAGTTGTTGCTAAAGATCAGCAAGGAAATACAACACAGAGCAATGTATGGAATTTTCGTACCAGCCAGTACACAGGTTCAGGAACAATAAGCGACCCACGCGATAACCATTCTTATCAATATCAGCAAATAGGCGATAAAGTATGGCTGAAAGAAAATATCTCTCTCGAAACAACTTCTGGTTCTTATTTTTATAATAATGATGCAATTTATTCAGAATACGGAAGATTGTATGATTTTGAAACGGCAAAATCTGTTTGTCCACAAGGCTGGCACATTCCCTCTGAAGAAGAATGGATGCGTACAATTAATTATTTGGGAGGAACAACTGTTGCTGGTGGGAAAATGCGTGAACAAGGAACTTCCCACTGGAACGTTAATCCAACAGAAACGGACAACAGTAGTAGCTTTACAGCATTAGCTGGCGGATTGAAAACAAATACAAATTTTATTAACATTGGCTATGAAGCCTCTTTTTGGTCATCCACAGAAGGAGCAAGTTCTGCAACCTATTTCAGTATTGACCATATTGATTCTGACATTCAGAAAAAATTTACTTTCAAATCGTATGGTATGTCGGTAAGATGTGTTAAAGATTAATGACATTTTGATACATTTTCAAAATCCTTTTCTGAAAAATTCTATTACGTTTTTACTTCAATATCCAAAACCGGAAACAAACAGAGCAACCATTCTGTATTGCATTCAGCCTATCGAAATATGAATTTTTGGGTCAGCTAATGCGGATGATTGGCGTTTTTTTGCAAATACTAAAAATATTACAAAGCGCGTAAAGTAAGCGTAAATGTTGCATCTCCGGAAGGTAAAGGATTGTTTGCTTTTGATGCGGGAATAAGATATTCCAAAGGATATTATTATTTGTTCACGGCTTCTTTGTTTGAATCAAAATATACAGGAAGCGATGGTGTTGAAAGGAACACGGCATTTAACGGAAATTATGTTTTCAATACACTTGTAGGAAAAGAGTTTAAATTATCGGAAGACAAATCTCTGGTGCTTGATGTGAAAGTAACGTTTGCCGGAGGAAAAAGATATACGCCTATTGATGAAGTTGCCTCATTAACGCAGGGGGGTAATTTTACAACAGTATATTTTGAGAATCAAGCTTACAGCAAACAGTTTGAACCATATTTGAAAGCAGATGTTAAAATCGGGTTTAAACTCGATAGAAAAAAAATAACTCAGGAATGGCAGTTTTTTATTGAGAATGTTACCAATCAGAAAAATGTGCTGATGCAGTCTTACAGCAAATCAAAACAGGCTATTGTAAATACATATCAATTGGGAATATTTCCAATGATGCAATATAAGTTGTATTTTTAAAATTTTAATTTCAGAACCTTTGTTTTATATAACAAAAAAAGATTTTGCAGATATGCTTCAAATTGCACAAGAAGAGGGATTCCTGTTACATTCTCAAATGAAATAATATGAATGAGACAAAAAAAATAGCTGTTTTTGGTGGTACAGGTTTGTATGGAAGTAAAGTTGTGGAAAGTTTACTGCTGAAAAATATTCAGGTCAGAATGTTAACTAGAAATTCACAAAATATTGCGAAATATAAGAGTAAATCGGTTGAAGTGATTGTTGGCGATGTTCTGAATACAGCTGATATTATTCATACATTGGAAGGCGTTGATGGAATTGTTATTTGCTTGTCTGCCATGACCAGTAAACTTATTCGAAAAATGCGACAAATAGAGAGAGATGCTGTTCTTGAAATCATGAAACAGGCAAAAATTTTCGGTATAAAAAGACTGGTTTATATGTCGGGTTATGAATTAAGAACCGATGTATTAAAAAAATTGAAAATCGAAAAGTTTGGTGATATAAAAATTGAAATGGAGGAGTATATCAAACAATCCGATTTTAATTGGACAATTCTTGGCGATGCGCCCTCTTTCGATTTATTTTTTGCTTTTTATAAAAATGGAAAAATGATGGTTCCCGGAGGTGGCTATAAATCAGTTCCTGCGATTTCCGCTGTTGATGTAGGTGAAATAACCGCACAGGCAGTTTTACGAAACGATCTGGATAAGCAAAGACTCAAACTTACCGGACCCACTGCCTATACTTTTCCTGAAGTAGCGAAGCTCATTTCTGAAATTATTGGTAAAAAAGTGGTACACAAAAAAATTCCGTTAGCAATTATTTGTTTCGTTTCTATTATACTCTTGCCTTTTAACCCTTTTCCCCGATACTTATATCAGGCATTAAAAATGTTCAACAATTTTCCGGAAGACCTTGCTACAAAAGTTCCGCAGGATCATCACCTGCTGCGACAATTGTTCGATTACGAACCAATAACTTTGGAAATGGAAATTAAAAAGCGACTTCTCTCTTAAATTAAATGTTACCAACAAGCCAAGGAAAGGACAGGGTATAATAACTCATCAATTTATGAACTCAAAAATGGTTAAGTCTGAATATATACTATAAAAAGCTATGAAAAGGTTATCTGTTTTTCTTGTGTTAAGTTTTTTGTTTCTTTCTTATGTTGTTGCACAAACCACATATTTCATTGATTTTTCAATCGGAAATGACAGTTGGAATGGTACTTCTCCTTCGTCAGCCTGGCAGACATTATCAAAGGTAAATGCAACAAGTTTTCAACCAGAAGACAGTATTTTATTTAAACGAGGAGAAAGTTGGCGGGGTCAGCTAGTTCCGGTATCAGGCAACGCTTCTGCAAGAGTATATTATGGTGCCTATGGTTATGGCTCACTTCCGCTTATAATGGGTTCTGAGAACATGTACCAGACATCCGACTGGGTCTTGGAATCATCGAATATATGGCTATGCACATCAACTGCTTCTACGGATGTTGGTAATATCATTTTTGATAATGAAAGCCATGCCGGAATAAAAAAATGGACAGTAAGCGAACTTCAGGCTCAAGATGATTATTACTATAATCTGGCAACAGGTGAACTAAGAATGTATTCTGTCGGTAACCCTGCAAGCGTGCATACCGTTATCGAATGTGCTTTGAGAAACCATGTGATTAATCAAATAGGCAGATCCTATATAACTTATGAAAATCTTGCTATAAAATATGGTGCTGCACATGGCTTTGGCGGTGGCAACACATCAAATATTACCATTCGGAACTGTGAAATATCATGGATTGGCGGTGGTGATCTGAATATGAATGGTCTGATCAGATTCGGAAATGGGATTGAATTCTGGAGCAACGCATCCAACCATTTGGTAGAAAATAATAAAATATGGCAAATCTATGATACAGGTGTTACGAACCAGAGTAATTCATACGCTGTTCAAGAAAACATCATATACCGTAATAATGTTATCTGGAACTGCGGAATGGCTGCAGTAGAGATTTGGAACCGACCTTCATCATCCATAACCAGAAAGATATGGTTTGAAAACAACACATGTGTTAATATGGGGCATGGTTGGGGCATGCAGCGGCCTGATTACATGGGCTTCTGTTATGCTGCATGGTCCAATACTTCACAAACAGACTCTGTTTTAATCAGAAACAATATTTTTGTAAATCCGTTGAGATCCTTCTATGTTTTTAATGAATTGCCAACATTTCTATCAATGAAATGCGATTTCAACTGCTATTACGAAAATAATACCACCGATACATTTTTATATAATTACGGTATCACTGAAGCTGTGTTTATGCAAGATTTTACCACCTATCAAACCAACACAAATGATGACTGGAATAGTATTCTCTCAAACCCGCTCTTGGTTGATGAGATAAATAATAACTAACATTTCTCACTTCAGTTTTGCAGTTATAAACATTTGATTGTTAATAAATTAGCTTCCATATTTGCATAATTTTGTGTACTTTTATATTGCTAAACAAAAAAGACACAAGCAATATGGAAGCT
>Ga0209417_1001789_pt1 | contig 37803 bp, 39 predicted proteins | sample RifGroF2_FD_184002 | JGI IMG/M metagenome (GOLD analysis project Ga0209417, IMG submission 184002) | Groundwater microbial communities from Rifle, Colorado, USA - Groundwater F2 (SPAdes) (version 2) | ecosystem: Environmental > Aquatic > Deep subsurface > Groundwater | place: Rifle, Colorado... | reverse complement strand
AAAAAGTGATGAGAGGTTTGAAACAAGATGAAGGTAATACTCCTTATAAGTTATTTTAATTACCAATATAGTTTATAGCCATTACAATTTCCTAATGAAACGAAAAAAAGCCGCCCTTCGGAGAGGACGGCTTTCGATGCGATTGCGTGATTTACTTGATTTCGCCTTCGGCAACGGCTCCGAACAGAGCTTCCAAAACCTGGAAGTATGTGGCCGTCTTGATCGAGACGCCGGCGCAGGCGTCAATCAGGGTCGTTCCGTCGAGCGAGACGCCGCGATCCGCGATCGGGGCGAGATCGCCGTTCCAGCCGTTTTCGAGGATGTAGGCGGTGATCAGGTTGGCCTGTTCATACCATTCGAGCGTGGACTTGTCGGCACCGGCAGTCCAGACGCCGGCGGCGAAGGTGTACTTCGTTCCGGTGTTTTTCATGCCATAGGCATCGCCGAGTTGCTGCTTCGTCTGGGTTTTCCAAACGAACGTTCCGGCGGCGGTGTCCTTGGTCGGTTGAAGCGTGTCGAGTTTGAGTTCGCTGACGACGCCCTTGGCGCTGACGATCATCGAAGCGCTGTAGAGATCGGTGCCGGAGCAGACGATCGACTGGAATTTGCCGAGTTTGGCATTTGCGACGGCTTCCGCGGCGAGCGCGACATAGCCGGAATCGGAAATCGTGACGCCGACGGCGGCCGGGAATTCACCTTCGACGAGAACGATCGAGTCATAGCCATTGGCGAGCCAGTAGGCTTCGATGACTTCGGCCTGTTCGAACCAATCGAGTTTGTCGTTGGCATCGAGCCAGGTGATGTATTCCTCATGGGTCGGGGTCGTATCCGTTGCGGCGTAGGTATTATAGTGCATGTGGTAATTGTAGCCGAGTTCCTTTTTGGTCTGCGTGTTCCAGGCCCAGCTGTAGACGGCCGGATCGCCGGTCGCGGTTCTGGTTCCCTGACGGACGTCGATGTCGTAGCCGACGATTTCGCCGTCTTCGATGGTCACGGTCACCATCGTGACCTGCGGCTTGTTGCTGGACACAGAGGGCAGGTACGCGGTAAATTCTCCGTCGACTTTGAATTCACTGGTATTGCAGCCAAGCAGTGTGAACGATCCGATTAAAACGAAAAGCACTAAAATCAATTTCTTCATGTCATTTCCTCCTATGATTGAAATCCAAAAACATTATATTACATAACCGCTTCGAATGCAATCAATTTTTGACACCCGGTGAGCGCAGATGCGCGCAAAAAAACGAGGCGAACAATCATTCGCCTCGTTCGTTCATTTCACCTCGGCGGGAACCGGTGTTCCGGTCTTGAGGGCTTCGAGATACTTGTTGAGGATTTCGATTTCTTCCTTCTTGATCGGCTTGCATTGCGCCGGAACGGCTTTGCCCGAAACGAGCGCTTCGGCCATGCCCTTGCATCCGGGATAACCGCAGGCGCCGCAGTTGTAGTTCGGCAACAGATGCTCGATGTCCCGGACCGTGTGATCTTCCTCGACGCCGAATTTCCAGGCGACCAAATAGATCAGAAAGCCGAGGATCATGCCGAGGCCGCCGAGAACCAGCGGCGGGATGAGAATACCCATATTAGATCAGGCCTCCGAATCTTGAGAAGATGATGGCGAGGAGCGCCGCGAGGATCATCGCGATCGGAATCCCCCGGAACGCCTTCGGTACCGGGTTCAGTTCGAGCTTTTCGCGGATGATCGCGTAAATGTACATGACGAACAGGTATCCGAGCGGAATCGCCGCGGAGTAGACGAGCATCTCGGCGAAACTGTAGTCGCGGGTGATGTTCGTGATCGCGACGCCGAGGACGGCGCAGTTCGTGGTGATCAACGGAAGATAGATGCCGAGCGCCTTGTACAGGGCCGGCGAGAACTTCTTGATGATGGTCTCCATCATCTGGACGAGCGCGGCGATGACGAGGATGAACACGATCGTCTTCATGTAGCCGATGTCGAGCGGCTCCATGACGTAGCGGTAGATCGCCCACGTGGCCATTCCGGCGAGGATGATCGTGACGACGACGGCGAGCCCCATGCCAAGCGACGAGCTGCGCTTCTTGCCGACGCCGATGAACGAGCAGACGCCGAGGAACTGGTACAGAAGGATGTTCTCGATGAAGAACGCGGTAAACGCGATCGTTAACAGATTGGTCATTTTTTCACCCCTGCGGCGGCGAGTTTCGCCTTTTCCGCCTTTGCGTTCGCGCCGGCGGCGAGAACCGCCAGGATCAGCCCGAACATGACGAAGCCGCCGACCGGTTTCGTGAACATGTCGATCGGGGTGATGCCGAGGAAGTCATAGATGAAGTGAAGATCGAAGACGAGATCGGCGTTCCCCTGGGTCCAGACCGTGATCATCCCGGAGCCGAGAATCTCCCGGAAGAAACTGATGATGATGATCGCCATCGTGAACCCGAGCGCCATGCCGGCACCGTCGACCACCGAATCGAGCGGCTTGTGGTCGCTTGCATAGGCTTCCGCCCGGCCGAAGATGATGCAGTTGACGACGATCAGCGGGATGAAGACGCCGAGCGTCACGTACAGCGGCTGCAAAAACGCCTCCATCAGCATCTCCGTGATGACGACGAGAGTCGCGATCAGGACGATGTAGACGGGAATGCGGACCGGCATCACGAGGGCGCGCAGTTTCGGTTTGAAGGTGACGAGCGAGACGAGCAGATTCGAGAGGATGAGGACGAAGAACAACGCGATGCCCATGCCGACGGCGTTCTCGACCTTGGTCGTGATCGCAAGCGCCGGGCAGGTGCCGAGCACGGTGACGAAGAGCGGGTTTTCCTTGATGAAGCCTTTCAGGAAATTGTCTCTGACAGCCTTGATGTCCATCGTCAAACCCCCAGTCCTTCAGCCGCGATGCGGGCGGCTACCGCTGCGAAGCAGGCGAGCACGCCGCCGCTTGTGACGGTGGCTCCGCCAACCGCGTCGAACGCGGTTTCATCGCCGACCAAAGCGTCGGTCATGCCGAAATCGAGGTTGCCCAGCACCAGGCCGAGACCTTCCGTGCCGCCGGTGCCGATGAAGGCGTACCCTTCGACGGTGCCGTCCGCCTTGACCGCGATCAGCATCGACACATCGGATTTGTATCCCATCTTCGCCACGCCGTAAACGGCGGCGACGACGGTGTCGGTTCCTTTGGTTTTCAGGACATAGATGCTTTCGATGCCGTTTTCGTCGACGATCACTTCGGTGACGTCGTAGGCGGTATTGATGTCCGGATAGAACACTTCGAGCGCGGTCAGCCTTTCACGCAGTTCGTTTTCCGCGATGATCGGGGCGGTGATGGCGTTCACGACGCCGAGCAACAGCCCGGCGATCATTCCTAGAACGAGAAGAACGAGTCCTGAGGTCAGTCCTTTTTTCATGATCAGTCACCTCCGCCGATCTCGATGAGGAACAAGTCGAGGAGCGCGATCAATTTCTGCATCGCGGCCGACGTCACCGTCGCGCCGGCGATGCCGTCGATCGTGACTTCGTCGGCGAGATACTGGTCGATCATGTGATTCTCGACATAGGGGGCTTCACCCAACGCATGGTTATACAATTCGTTGTAGTCTTCATGATAGGATTCGTCGGAATCGACTTCATACGATACGATGCCGTCGAGAGTGGCGTTGATGACGAACGTGACGGTGATCGCATCGAACGAATAGCCGCGCGACCGCATCACGAGTTCGCGCGAATCGGCATCGTATTCGACGAACGACACGTTCGCACTCACGGTGCCGGCGTTGGATGCATACGCCTGGATCGCCGACTTGACGTCGGCTGCGGGTTCGACGCCGGAAACGAGACCGGCGTACGTGAATGTCGAGTCGAGATAGACGACGACGTTCGTGTCATCCTCGCCGTAGGTGACATCGGCGATGAACGGCATTGCGACGAACGTGGCGGGATCGAGATTGTAGGCGACGGAATTCAGGGTCATGACGATTGTCGGAATCTCGAAGCCGAAGTCGGCCGCATATTGTTCGCGGGCGAAAAGCAATGCGATTTCGAAGGATTTGCTCGAATAGGTGGCCCCGGCGACGGCGTCGACCGTGAGGGCGATATCGTCGAGGGCTTTGTTTTCGAACTGGGCGAAGAAGGCCGTACCGAGGGTACCGTAGTATGACGGGGTCTCCGACTGGGCGATCACCTTGACGGCGACGACGGTGTCGGTCGCAAGGTCGAAGGCGAAAGCGACCTGCACACCGGCGAATTTTCCATAGGATGCGACGACGTAGATGACGCCGACGGCGGTGTTCACGTCGCCTGCATAGAGCTTGTAAGCGGCGATGACACTCGGCGTGAAGTCGCCGCGGCCGTCCGCGAGGGGATAGGATTTCAGGGCGATGTCGGCGATATTGAATTCTTCGACGCGCGTCGCGCCGTCGAACATGACGAGCCATTCGGCGTTCGCGCCGTCATTGGCGCGCGCTTCGATCTGCGCGGTCATGTAGCGGCTGTAGACGCCGCCGAAGACGAAGACGAGGGCGAAGAGGAGGACGATGCCGGCCATGAGGCCGTGCTTGGCAAGGATGTTTTTCATTTAGAACAACCTCCCGACCGTCGGCAGGATCCAACCGGACGCGGTGAACATCCCGCCGGCCTTGAGCACGCCGTAGAGGGCGATGAGCAGGATCAGCGCGACGAGGATGATGCCTTTGATCGTCGCCTTGCTGATCGGCTTCTTGACTTTCGGCGCGCCTTTGACGAAGATTTCCTTGCCACCGAGTTCAGAACGGATGATCGCGGTCCAGTTGTCGATCGGCATCGTGAAGATGTTCATGAACACGATTGCGGTCGCGACGCCTTCCGCGAAGTCGCCGACGAAGCGGAACAGCACGGTGAAGACGCCGAGGAAGAGCGCGAAGACGACCTTGCCGAGCGGGTTGCGCGGCGTGGTGACCGGTTCGGTCGCCATGAACACGGCGCCGAAGATGAGACCTCCGGAGAGAATGCTGTAAAGCGGGAACCAAACCCCTTCCGCACCGGCGATCATGCCGATGAACCAGGAAAGGACGAAGACGGTGCCGACAAAAATGACCGGGACGAACCACTTGATCACCTTGCGGGCGACGAGCCAGACATAGGAAATGAGAATCGCGAGCGCGCTTGTTTCGGCGAGGGCGCCGGGGATCGTGCCGACGAAGAAGTCGAGAAGGGTTCCATACGGCGCGACAAGCGCGTTGTAGGAAAGGCCTTCGCCTTCGATGAGCGCGCCGAGGGGGGTTGCGCCGCCGACCGCGTCCGCGAGGACTTCGGAGGCGTTCAAGGCGCCGCCGGCGTTCTGGATCACGCCATAGAGCGTGAAGGCGACCGCGACGTAACCGATCAAAGCAGGGTTGAAGATGTTGTAGCCGAAGCCGCCGAACAGCATCTTCGCGACGAGGGTCGCGGCGATGCAGCCGAAGATCAGGACCCAGACCGGCGTGTAGAGCGGCAGGATCATCGCCAGCAACAATCCGGGGATCGCGGCGTAGGAGACGGACAGTTTCTTGCCGAGCGTCTTCATCGTGCGGACCGACTTGTCGGTGATGACGAAGAACAATGCTTCCAGCAGGGTCGACATCAGGCCGCCGATCAGGATGAAGACGAGCGGGTAGAACATTTCCAGGAAGGAGATGTTGCCGTCGAGATAGACCTGGAGGCCGTTCTTGTAGAAGGCAAACAGGATGACCGGCAGGAGCGCGATCAAAAAGTCGCGCTGGATCGCGCCGGTGCCGAAAGACGGGTTGTCCGTCATCCGGAGATAGGGGGCTTTTGCATTGGCGAATCGTGCCATGTCATCACTTCCTCAGAAGCTCTTTCGCCCGGAAGACGAAATCGCTGATTTCAATGTGCGAGGGACAAACGTAGGAGCACAGCCCGCACTGCATGCACTTGGATGCGTTGAGCGACCGGACGGCGTCCTTGTCGTTCATCTCGAATGCGCGCTGGATCTCCGTCGGCGCGAGGAAGACCGGGCAGACGTCGGCGCAGCGGCCGCAGCCGAGGCAGGCCGGATGATTCCGCTCCGCGGGCATCGGTTTGACGATCACGGAGCCGAGCGTATCGTTGACGATCAGTTCGTCGATCATGATCGCGCGTCCGGTCATCGGACCGCCGGCGATATAGTATGATTTGGCCGGATCGAGGCCGTCCGCGTAGCCGCCGCAGAGAGCGATGAGTTCCTTGACCGGCGTGCCGATCGGCACGAGGAAGTTCTTCGGTTCCTTGACGCCTTCGCCGGAAATCGTGATGGCGCGGGAGATGAGCGGGATGTTGTGTTCGACGACGTCGGCGTAGACGATCGCGGTTCCCGAGTTGTTCACGATCGCTCCGGCCTCGACGGGCAGGTTCGGATAACTTCTGCCGGTGACCTGCTGGACGAGGTATTTTTCCCAGCCGGCCGGATACAGGTCCTTGACCGGAAAAAGCGTGATGTTCGGATAATGCGAAAGAAGCGGCTTGAGCGCTTCGATGATCCCGACGTTGTAGTTTTTGAAACAAATCACACCGCGCTTCGCATCGGCGGCGCGCATGAAGTATTGGAGCCCCTTCAACAGTTTTTCCGGATACTTCTCGATCATCACGTAGTCGCAGGTGATGTAGGGTTCGCACTCGACGGCGTTGATGATGACGACGTCGATCGGCGTTTTCGCCAGATACTTGACGTACGTCGGAAAACCCGCCCCGCCGAGACCGGAGAGACCGGCGTTCACCATCTTATTGACGAGTTCTTCCCGCGTGAAAAGCGAGGGGTCGGGTTCCGGACGGATCGCATCGTCGAGCGCGTTCTGGTGGTCGTTTTCGATTTCGAGCGCATCGACCATGCGGCCCGACGCGTGCCAGACCTTTTTGATGGCGGTTACCTTGCCCGAGACCGATGCGTGAATCGGCATCGCTCCGAAGCCTTCCCTGAGGGCCACCGTCTGTCCGATCTTCACCGTGTCTCCGACTTCGACGGTCCGCTTGAGCGGGCTGTTCTGCTGGATCAGGGGAAGGTAGACGAAACGCGGATTCAGGTATTCGTGCATGGGCGTCGTTTTCGACATGTGCTTCTTGCCGTCGATGCGGATGCCCGTCGCTTTATTGAGAATCATCGCATATCCTCCTGTATGTACATTTCATGCTTCATCACTCGTTCGTTTGAAAGCCAAATGATATTATATCATAGCCGCCTGCGGGCGATGCAACTATTTTTTGTCGTTCGCGGATGAAGTCGAAGCAAGCATCTTCATGAGGCCGGACGTCTCCGCGGCGGACAAGTTCCGCCAGATCCCTTCGGGGAGCGAACCGAGCGAGATGTTCATGACGCGGATACGGGTGAGCGAAACGACGTGACGGTTGAGCGTCGCGCACATCCGCCGGATCTGCAGGTTCAGTCCCTGGGTGAGGATGATGCGGAAAGTCGTCGCATCGAACGGGATGACCTTGCACGGCAGGGTGGTCGTCTTCTCGTGCTTGACCGGGTTGTAGATGACGACCCCCGCCTCCATGTCGCGGACGAACGCCTCGTCGATCGGCACATCGACGGTGACGACGTATTCCTTTTCATGGGCGTGTTCGGCGCGGAGGATCCGATTCACGATCTGCCCGTCGTTGGTGAGCAGGATCAACCCCGTCGTATCCTTGTCGAGCCGACCGATCGGAAAGATCCGCTCTTTATGGCCGATGAACGAGATGATGTTGTCCTTCTTCTTCGCTTCGGTCGTCGTTTCGATCCCCGCGGGCTTATGGAAGGCGATGTAGACGGTCGGCCGGTCGTGCTTGACGGGCTTGCCGTCGACGGTGATCTTGTCACCCTCGGCGACGTCCATCCCGATCACGGCCTTGACGCCGTTCACGGCGACGCGGCCGGCTTCGATGAAGCGGTCGGCTTCGCGACGGGAACAGAAACCGGTGGAACTGATATAGACATTGATTCTCATGGGTTCTTCCTTCTCGCGGCGAGCAGGCGCAGGACCGCGGTTTCTCGTTTTTTCCAAGGGATGGCGGGATCGTCGGGGACACGGTCGTTTTCGTCCGCGGCCGCATCGGGCGTCATCCAGATCGGTTCGTATCCGTGTTCGATCTCGTACGCAGAGAGCCGTTGGACTCCCGGGGTCGGATGGACCGTGCAGACATAATAATGCGATTCGTTGCAAAACAGTCCGTTTCCCCCGTCGCCTTTCCCGTATTCGCGCGTCACGCCGAACGGCTTGATGCGGGTTTTGAGTTGATAGCCGGTTTCTTCGGCGGTCTCGCGGGCGAGCGCCGCGAACGCGCGCTCTCCCGGTTCGGCGCCGCCGCCGGGGAATTTCCAATCGCCATATTTGCGCGACTTGATAAGCAGGACGCGGTCGTCGTCCCAAATGATGGCGCGATAGGCCTTGCGGGCCCGATGCGGGATCGCAAGGTCGAGATCCGGCGAACGGACGATTGTGAACAGATGTTCCACGTCAGGCGAAATAGGCGCGGAGGAGGCCGGCGACGCGGTCGAGGTCCGCTTTCGTCACGTCGAGATGGGTAACGAAACGGAACGTTCCCTCCCAGGGAAGGATCTTGACGCCGTTTTGGAAGAGGTGGTCGAGCAAGCCGTGCTTGCGCTCGTCGGCGATGTCCCAGAAGACCATGTTGATGTCGCGTTCCGCGGGATCGACGGTGATGCCCGGAATCGCGAGCAGGAGTGTTTCTAGATACGCCGCATGCTCATGGTCGACCACAAGCCGTTCGGTCATCTTCGACAGGGCGACGATGCCGGCCGCGGCGAGGAACCCCGCCTGGCGCATCCCGCCACCCATCAGTTTACGACGGTCCTTCGCCCGTTCGCAGAAGTCGTGCGGTCCGACGAGGACCGTGCCGACCGGCGCGGCGAGCCCTTTCGAGAGGCAGATCGAGACCGTGTCCGCATAGCAAGAAAGCGCCTTGACGTCGCAATGAAGCGCGGCCGCCGCATTGAAGATACGGGCGCCGTCGAGATGGACCGCGAGTCCGTGGCGTTTGGCGATCGTGAATACTTTTTCCATATACGCAGGGCGAAGCGCATGGCCGTTGAACGCATTCTCCATGCAGACGAGTTTCGTTCCCGGCGTGAAGCGGGACTTCGCCTTGATCGCGGCTTCGAACTTGACGAGGTCCCAGACCCCGCCGTCGCCGTCGAGCGTGAACAACTGGACGCCGGCGATGATCGACGAGGCGCCGGATTCGTGGATCACGATGTGGGCGTTCTTATCGAGGATGACTTCGTCGCCGCGGCTGCAGTGGGTGAAAAGGGCGAGTTGGTTGGAAAACGTCCCAGAGGGGACGAAGACGCCGTCTTCCTTGCCGAAGCGAACGGCCGCGAGGCGTTCGAGCTCATTGATCGTCGGATCGTCCTGGAAGACGTCATCGCCGACTTCGGCGCAATACATCGCATCGCGCATTTCCTGGGTCGGCTGGGTGACGGTGTCGCTGCGCAGATCGATATACTTCTTCATGGCGCGCTCCGGACGATCGACTTCTGATATTCTTTCGACAGGAGCATCACGGTCTCAAGGAACGTTTTGTAATAGTCCGCGTACGGCGAGCCCGCGATGCGGCTCAGATTCGCGGCGATCACCTGGAGTTCCCGTTCGCGGTCGTAAACGGACAGATCGTGAGCGATTTTGACGTCCGCGATCGATCGGACGGTTTCCATCCGGGCGATGAACAGGCGTTGCAATTCCTTGTCGATTTCGTCAATGGATTGACGCAGTTGCGCGATTTCTTGCATGATGAATCCTCCCAAGCGGATGATTTGCGGTCAAAAATTATTATAACATAAAAAACCGGCCTTGAGGCCGGCTTCCGAACACCGAAAAGAAAAAGTCCCGACGGCGTCAGGACTTGATCGATTTGAGATGTTTGTGGATCGTGATGCCGGCTTGCGCGCCGTCCGCGACGGCTTTGGCGACCTGCGCGAGTCCGCCGATGCAGTCGCCTGCGGCGAAGAGCCCTTCGATGTTCGTCATGAAGTCAGCGTCGACAACGATCTTGTTGTTGTCCATCAAGGCGCCGATGCGGATCGCGAAATCGGACGCCGAAGCCGTTCCGATCGCCACGAACAGAACGTCGAGCGGATACTGCGACGTCGATGTCGCGATGCCCGACAGGCGGTCGGTGCCGAGGATCTCCACGAGGGGATCGGCGACGATCTTGACGTTTTCGGGGGTATGGACGAGTTTCTCGCCGTTGGTGAAGACGGTGAGGTCTTTCGAAAAGTTGCGGAGTACGTCAAGCTCTTCGAGCATGAACTCGCCGTTGCCGACGATGCCGATTTTCTTCTGACGATAGAGGAATCCGTCGCATACGGCGCAGAAGGATATGCCGCGCCCGACAAAGTCGTTGTACCGGCGGACCTTCAGGTTGGTCCGGCTCATGCCGGTTGCCAAAAGAACCGCTTTGGCGGTGTAAACGCCTGCGGCGGTCTTGACGCTGAAGCCGTCGCCCGCTTCGATCGCGAGGACTTCTTCCTTGCGCACCTTGACGCCGAGGCGTTCGGCCTGGGCCACGCCGCGGGCGATCAATTCCGCGCCGCTGACGGCTTCGACGATGCCGTAGTAGTTCTCGATGGAATCGGCCTTCCCGAGGGCGCCTTGGTCTTTCATCAGGACGAGGACGTCGCGTTTGAACCGTTGCAGGTAGATGGCCGCGGAGATCCCCGCGGGACCGCCGCCGACAACGATGACGTCGGCCATGATTACAGTCCCAGTCGCTTGAGGATGTTTTCCTTGCTCATGAGACCGACGACCTGGCCGGCGGCCTTGCCGTCTTTGAAGAGCATGATGGTCGGAATCGAGGAAATGCGGTACGCATTGGCGAGGGCGGGTTCGTCATCGACATTGACCTTGCCGACCTTGACCTTGCCGGCAAGGTCGACGGAAATCTGTTCGATCGTCGGGCCGAGGGCTTTGCAGGGGCCGCACCAGATCGCCCAGAAATCGACGATGACCGGGAGTTCGGATTGAAGGACTTCTTGCTGGAAATTGCTGTTCGTTAATTGGATTGACATTGATGGATTCTCCTTTGGATTGATCTGTTGTTTCCGAGCCTATTGTACCAAAGAAAGCCGAAAAACGATATCGATTTGCTTGTCAATGCTTAAAAGCCTTCTTCTTCGGGAAACAGCTGCATCTGTTCGAACGGATTCTGCTTTTTGCCGAGGAGGAACTTGTAGTTTCCATAGATCATGTCCGCAATGTCGGAAGCCGACATGTTCGTGGTGTCGATCACCATGTCGACATGTGCGATATGCGTCAAATCGAAGCGTTCGCGGTCCGAAGCGAGCCGGCTTTCCGCTTCTTCCTTGGTATCGCCGCGATACCGCATGCGTTCAAAGCGGACCGATTCGTTCGTCTGAAGATAAATGGCGACGATCGTGCAGACACGCAATTTGGCAAACGATGCGAGCCCGCGCGGTTCGAGGATGATGAGTTTGTCGTCCCGAAGCTGATGGAGCGGTGTGCCGTAATGAAACCCATTGTAGATCGCGGTCTCGGCGAAATACTTGGTCTCGACGAGGCGGTCGAACTCTTCTTCGGTCACGAACTGATAATCGAACCCTTCGATCTCGTTCACTCGTTTCGGACGCGTGGTGCAAGTCACGACGCGCGAAATCGGATATCTGTTCAGCATGATCTTCGCCGATTCCGTTTTTCCCGATGCGCTCGGACCGAGCAGGATCAACATATGTGCCACCGCCTTTAAACCGTATATTAACATTATATATCATACGCCGGATCCGGTGTATTCGGCAAACGAAATTTCCGATGATTTTTCGTTTCGCGGAAAGCGACGTTTGCATGAAGGGCGAAATCGTAGTATAATACGTCCGATAAGCAATCGGGAAGGAGGAGATCGCCATGGTGATTCATTCGGATCATACCAACATCAAGAAGAAACGCAAACTCCCGCCGCTGCTCATCATCATCCTCAGTTTCCTCGGGATCATCGCCCTCGGCTCGATCCTGTTCTCCTTGCCCATCGCGGTCAACGAAGGGCGTCTTCCCTATCTTGACGCGCTCTTCCTCTCGACCTCCGCCATCTGCGTGACCGGACTTTCGACGATCGCCGACCTCGGCGCGACGCTCTCCGTTTTCGGCAAGGTCGTTTTAGCGCTGATGATCCAGATCGGCGGACTCGGCATCGTGACGCTGGCAATCTACATTCTCACGATCCTCGGCGTCCACATCGGCGTGATGGAACGCGTCGTCGTCCGCGAAGCGCTCAACCAGACTACCTTGCAAGGCATGGTCAAACTGGTCAAGGCGATCGTGTTGACGTCGCTCACCTTCGAGTTTGTCGGGATGTGGTTTTCGATGATCGTCTTCGTGCGCGACTATCCGTTCTGGCAAGCCCTCGGCATCAGCGCGTTTCACGCCATCTCCTCGTTCAACAATGCCGGCTTCGACCTGCTCGGTTCGAGCAGCCTGATTCCCTACGCCGACAACATCCTGCTCAATTTCACGACGGCCATCCTCGTCATCTGCGGCGGCATCGGCTTCATCGTCATCTTCGATTTCATGAAGAAACGTTCCTGGAAACAACTCACCAATTATTCCAAGATCGTCATCAAGACCACCGCCGTCCTGCTCATCGCCGGGACGTTGATCCTGAAGTTGACGGAAGGATCGAGTTTGTCCTGGATGCAGGCGTTCTTCCAAAGCTTCACGGCGCGCACCTCGGGCTTCTCGACGGTCGAGATGACGCGCATATCCATTTCAGGCGCGTCGATTCTGATTCTGCTCATGTTCATCGGCGCCTCGCCGAACTCGACCGGCGGCGGCATCAAGACGACGACCGCGTACGTGATCATCAAATCGACCTTGGCGTTTTTACAGGGAAAAGCCCCGCTCACGAAGAACCGCCGGATCGACGACGAAACCCGCATCAAGTCGTTCACCCTCGCCTTTCTCGCCCTCGTTTCGATCTTCGTCGCGTTCCTCGCCGTCGAGGCGTTCGAACGCAACAGCCCCCTCTTCGAAGCAACCGCGACGAACGTGCTCTTCGAAGTCGTCTCCGCCTTCGGCACGGTCGGCCTCTCGCAGTCCGTCACCCCGTATCTGGCGTCCGGATCGAAGATCGTGATCACCGTGATGATGTTCCTCGGCCGCCTCGGTCCGATCACCATCTTCGGCTTCTTCAACCGGAACTGGGGTCATCCCTATGCTTCCGCGGCGGAATATCCGCAAGAAAAAATGCTCATCGGCTAAATCGTCCCGAAGTCCGCTTCGGGATTTTTCAACCGCCGGGAAGGAATAACCATGCGCACCTACGTCATCGGCTCCAACGAACACCATCTGACTTTCGAATCATGGTTCCGCCGACGTCTCGCGGCGACGATCCCGGGCACCGCCGGCGCCGCCCTCGCGGCCGGCCGGTTTTTGTTGAACGGCGTCAAACTCGTCGACCCGCGTACCGTCCTTTCGACCGGCGACGAAATCACCGATGTCCGGTCGGAAAGCGTCGAGAAGATCCCTCCCGCGTCGCTTTCGGTCGTCTATGAGGACGAGGATCTTCTGATCGTCGACAAACCCGCCGGGATGCTTTCGCATCCGGAACAGGGGATGCGGGAAGCCGACGTCCTGACGGCCCTCAAGTCGCTGCGCGAAGCCACCGGCTACGCCCCCGGCAACCGGCTCGACTTCAACACGACCGGCCTTCTGATCATCACCAAGCATAAACTCGCGGCGGGACGTCTGGCCGCCGCGATGCGCGAGAACCGCGTCCACAAGAAGTACTACTGCGCCGTATCGGGATACCTTCCCGAACCGGAAGCGACCCTCTCCGCCTATCTTCTGAAGGATGAGGCGAGTGCGGTCGTCCGCGTCGCCGACGTGCCGTTCGAAGGGGCGAAACCGATCGCGACCTGGTACCGCGTGCTGTTCGAGAAGGGCGACATGAGCCTCCTTGAGATCGAGCCCGTCACCGGCCGGACCCATCAAATCCGCGCCCACATGGCCTTCGTCGGCCATCCGGTGATTGGCGACCCGCTCTACGGCATCGCTTCCCTGAACCGCCGCTACGGCCTCCGCCGGCAAGCCCTCTGTTCCCGCTCGCTTGCCTTCTCCTTTGCCGAACCCGACCATCCGTGGCATCGGCTCGATGGTCGCACGTTCATCAAAAAAGACGTCGATTTTCTCGACGTCCTGCATTTTGGGCAGCCTTGACGGCTGCTTTTTTTTTGGTCAGCGGATGACGACGCCCTGGCAAATGACATGGGAAACGACCCCGGCCGCATCGAACACGACGAGGTCGGCGGAACCGCCGATCTTGATCGCGCCGACGGCGCCTTGGCGCCCGAGGAGCGCCGCGGGGGCCTTCGTCAGCATCCAGACGGCGTCGGTGACGGGAATGCCGAGCGAAAGCAGGTTCTGCAGGAGAGCATCCGATGAAACGATCGACCCGGCGAGCTTGTCCGTCCCGGCGACGAAGGCCGCTTCGCGGACATCGACGTCGATGCCATGATCGGCGCCGCCGAGGCGAAACCGCCCGGCTTCCATGCCGGCGGGGGAGAGGCAGTCGGAAACGGCGACGAGCTTTTCCTTGCCCTTGTTCCGATAGGCGAGCAAGACGAGTTCGGCGGGGACGTGGCGGAGGTCGGCGATCACTTCGGCGTAGAACCGGTCTTCGAGGAGGGCCGCTTCGACGACGCCGCCCTGTTTGCGGCCGTCGCGTTCGCCCGCCTGCGACATCGCGTTATAAAGATGCGTGACGCTCGTGAACCCGTGGTTGGCAGCTTCGAGGACGGTCGTCGCGCACGCATCGGAGTGTCCGCACGAGGCGTTGACGCCGTGGCGATGAAGATACTCGCCGAGGGCGAAGGCGCCGTAAAGCTCCGGGGCGGCCGTCATCCGCAAAAGACAGGGATAATCGGCGACGAGGCGCTCGTATTCGGCGGGATCGGGATTTTTCAGATAGTCGGGGTGATGCGCGCCGGCCTTCTTCGTCGAAAGATACGGTCCCTCGAGATGGGCGCCGAGAATGCGGGCGCGGATCGCGCCTGATTCGATCGCGGCGTCGCAGGCGGAAAGGAACCGCTTCAGATCGGCGATCGGCGCGGACACGGCGGTCGGGACGATCGCCGTCGTGCCGTGCCAGAGATGATGTTCGGTGGCGGCGATGAACGCCGGGAGGGTCGCTTCCATGAAGTCGCGTCCGCCGCCGCCGTGGACGTGGACGTCGACGAACCCGGGAGCCACATAGGCGCCCTGGGCGTCGATCGTGACGTCGGCGTCCGATGCGGACATACCGAGCGCTGCAAAACGGCCGCCATCGATCAGGATGTCGGCCTTGATGATGTCGGAACCGAGGATGCATTGACCGTTTTTGACGCGGATGGTCATCGGCCGTTCCTCCTCAAAGATGGAATCGCTTGCGGATTTCTTCCTTGATCGATTTCGGGAAGAAGAAAATGATGACGAGCAGGATGAACATCGCCGCTCCGAAGGAGGCGATCGACGGCCACGCGAAATCCTTGGGGATGGTCCCGACCAAGACGAAGACGAGCGGGATCAGCGAGAAGACGAGGATCGTGAGCAGATAGACGATGTAGTCGCGGTGGTTGATCCGCTTGATCCAGATGATGAATGAAATCGCCAGGTTGCAGGCGAGGAGGGCAAGCGGCGTGACGTAGCGAAGCGCCCAGCCCTGCGGGCCGTCGATGAACTCGTCGAAGCCGTTCAGGATCAGGATCAGCACCGTCGTCAGAAAGGCGATGCGGAAGGCGATGTTCTGCTTCGTCAGGATGCCGTAGCGGACGAGCAGCCAGAAATACAGGATCGCGCCGATCGGGATCGGACTCCACCACTGGTCACCCGGCATGCGGGTGAACAGATTGACGAAGAACAATGTGGCGATCGAAACGAACGTGACGAACAACAGGACCTTTTTCGTGATGGGCAGGACCTCGCGGTGCGAGGGGATGCACTCCGGGTAAACCTCGGCGAAGTTCGGCTCGTCCTCACCCTGGAGCACCTGATGGCAGAGCGGGCAGTACTTGAAGTGGGTCCGGATGTCGACGTTGCACTTGTCGCAGTGTTTCATAGATATTCCTCCACGAAATTGCTTTCGACTTCGACGTCGATCCCGCGGGCGGTGAAATGGCGGAAGAATTCGCGTTCGGCGTTGGTTTCGAGGATCGACCGCGTGAACGTGATCTTGAACTTGTCGCCGATCGACATGATGCCGATGTTCAGCGTGTTGTATTTACCCGAATAGACGGCGCAGGCGACGTTGTCGATATACGGTTCCATCGACACCGGAATCTCGAATTTGCCCATGTTGGACATGCTCAGGGTGTTGAGCGAGAGGCCCATGATCGCGTATCCGATCTTGAGTGCATAAAGTTTGATGAAGTATGGCGTGGCGCGCAGGAAAACGTTCTTTTCGAAGTGGTAGTTTTCCGACATCTTGCGCTGCAGTTCGGACTTTGTCATGCCGGCGGCGAACTGCTTCTTGACGAGTTCGAGGATCTCGTCGAAGGTGATGTCGGAGCGGTTCATCCGCATGTCCGACTTCGCGAAGATCGAGAAATTGCGGAGCGTCTGCGACGGGAAGTGCCGGCGCAGGTTCACCGGCACGAAGATCTTGACCGGTTTCTGGTTTTCCTTCAAATGCTCGCGGTACTGGATCTGCGTGACGTAGATGACATGCATCATCAACGCCGCGAGATATTCCGTGGCGGTCGCCTGGCGGGAGCGGGCGAGCGATAGCATCTTTTCGGTGGAAATCGTGCCGGCAATGAGGCCGATGTAGTCGTTGGGGATCGGCGTCCCCTTGACGAAGAACGCCTTGTCTTCTTTCACATGGGCGTGGTTCTTCGGGTCGTAGTAGGTCGCCTGGCTGTCCTCGTATTCCGCTTTCGTCGGCTTCGAATCGCGCGTCAGGATCAGATTGTCGGGGGTGATTTTCTTGCCGATCGACGTCAGATACTCATAGAGGATCGTCTTCACGAACATGATCGCGCCCGATCCGTCCGCCAGCGAATGGAACATCTCGAGGACGAACAACGGACCGCGATAGTAAATCTGGAAGAGATAGCCGTTGTGTTCCTTCGGCAAGAGGCTGCCGCAGACGATATGCGGGAGCGGCTGGACCGTGAAGGGCGCGTCGTTATAGTCCAGGTATTTCCAAAAGAAGCCGTTTTTCAGACGGACCTTGAAAAGCGGATAGCGTTCGATGGCGGCGTCGACCGCCTTTTGGAGACCTTCCGGGTCGATCGGTTCCGTGAGGGCGATTTGGATCCGGAAGGTATTGGTCTCCTTCTTCGTCGAAATGGCCGGGAAGATCTTCGCGGCGTTGTCGAGCCTGAACCATTCTTTGGTGTCGGTCATCGTGCGTGTCGTTCCTTTCGAATCCGGCGCGGATTCCGCGCCGAAGATCGTTTTGATGAAGCCGCCGGTCGCCGACCATGCCTGCTTCGCCTCGGGGACGAGCCCGAAGCCGAGCTGAAAGCCGTGGAACATGCCTTCGTAGCGCATGACCGTGACATCGACTCCCGCCGCGTCCGCCTTGGCGGCGACGTCAAGCGTGTCGGAGAGGATGATTTCGAACCCGCCGACATGCATGAGCAGGGGCGGAAAACGCTCATATGTTCCATATTTGGGCGATACGAGCGGATTGCTGAAGGACGTTGAACCGGCGTAGCGTTCGGGATGCAACGGTTCGGAGCCCTCGCCGAACATCGGATCGCGGCCGGCGTTGGTTTGGATCGACGAACCGGTCATGGCGAGATCGGTCCAGGCCGAGAAGGTCACGATCGCCCCGGGAAGCGGAAGCGACAGTTCGCGCAGGCGCATCACGAGAGAAAGACTTAACCCGCCCCCGGCGGAATCGCCGATGACCGCGATGCGATTGCCGGGCACGCCGTCGGCGAGGATGCGGCGGTAGGTCGCGACGGTATCGTCGAGCGCCGCCGGATAGGGATGGGCGGGCGCGATCCGATAGTCGGGTGAGTAGACCGTCATGCCGGTGCGGTCGAAGATTTCGAGCGCGGCGCGGCGGTAGGTATCGTTGTAGGGATAGATGAAGGCGCCGCCGTGCAGATGCAAGGCGGCTCCCGAAGCAACCGCTCCGGATGACCCCCGCAACACTTCGACGCGATTCTTGCCGACATCGATCCAGACGGCCTCGACGCGCCGCGGATAGGAAAAGCGCTCGGACAGCGTCGAACGGTAGATGCGCCCCAGGGCGACCCGGTCGCGGCGCCTGATGGCGGGGATGGTTTGACCCAGGCGGACGATCCGGCGGGCGAGATTCCCGCGGCGGGTCGCCGCAATCGTGATTTCTTTCATCATGACGGCACTTCCTTGGTTCCTTTGATGTATGACTATTATATCATAACTTGCGCAGTGGGTGCGAAAACCGCAAGCGATTTGTGCGATGCGAAAATCGACGCTACCGGCGCATCTTGCATACGCGATTCACCGGATTTGTACTATAATATGGTCAAGCACCCCTTCTGGAGGATCCCCATGAAAGCATACGAACGCCTGCTGCAGTACGCCGCCTACGACACCCAGTCCGACCATCACGCGACGACCTATCCATCCACCGCGAAGCAATTGATCCTGCTCGAGGCGCTGAAAGACGAACTGCGCGGTTTCGGCATTGAAGCCAATATCGATTCATACGGATACGTCATCGGCACGCTTCCCGGCAGCGCCGGAGTGTCCGCTCCGACGGTCGCCCTGATCGCCCATGTGGATACCTCGCCGGATGCCTCCGGCAACCACGTGAACCCCCGCATCGTCCAAAAGTACGACGGAACGCCGATCGTCCTCGATCCCCGCAAGAACCTCATCCTCGACCCGGCCGTCTTCCCCTGGCTCAAGGACAACGTCGGACAGGATCTGATCGTCACCGACGGATCGACCTTGCTCGGCGCCGACGACAAGGCCGGCGTCGCCGAGATCATGACGGTCGTCGAACGCCTCATCGCCGACCCGACGATCCAGCATGGAACGATCAAGATCGTCTTCACACCCGACGAGGAAGTCGGACAGGGGACGACGCATCTCGACGTATCGGCCGTCGGCGCCGACTTCGGCTACACGCTTGACGGCTCCAAGGTCGGCGAGATCGCTTTCGAAAACTTCAACGCCGCCGGCGTGACCGCAAGCTTCATCGGCAAGTCGGTCCATCCCGGATCGGCCAAAAAGAAAATGCTCAACTCGATCCGCCTTGCCTCCGAATTCGACGCGCTGTTGCCTTTGTCCGACCGTCCCGAACTGACGGAGAAGTACGAAGGGTTCAACCATCCGACGGAACTGCACGGGACCTGCGAGAAGACGACGGCTGAGTACATCGTCCGCAACCATGACGCCGCCTTGTTCGAACGCCAAAAACAGGACTTCCGAAACGCCGCGGCGTATCTGAACCGAAAATACGGCGAAGGCACCTGCGTCCTCGAGATCCGCGAACAATACCAGAACATGCGCGGGTTGCTCGAATCCCGGATGGAAATCGTCGAGTTCGCCCTTGACGCGATCCGGAAAAACGGTCTTGAACCGATCGTCGAACCGATCCGTGGCGGCACCGACGGCGCCCGCCTCACTTATATGGGACTGCCCTGCCCGAACCTCGGCACCGGCGGATACAATTACCACGGGCCGTACGAATACGCCTCGATCGACGAGATGGACCAGGCCGTCAACGTCGTCATCACGCTTCTTTCCGACATCGCGGCTTTGAAAAAATGATATCAATCAGAATGAAGAAGACGAAGCCGGCGGCTTCGTCTTCTTATTTATGGTAGGTCTGATGGTGAAGGATCGTGAAGGCGCGATACAACTGTTCGATGAAGAGCAGCCGCATCAGCTGGTGCGGGAAGGTCATCGGGGAAAACGAGAGGAGCCGGTCGGATGCGTGCTTGACGGCCTCGGACAAACCGAGCGATCCGCCGATGACAAAGCAGATCCGGGAGGTCCCGCGGTTGGCCGCTTCGCCGATCAGATCGGCGAACGCGGGGCTCGACAGCGGTCCGCCTTCGACGGCGAGTGCGATGACGAGGGTATTCTTCGGAAGCCGCGCGAGGATCGCCGCCCCTTCCGTCTCGAGCACCTTCGCCGCTTCCGCAGGCGACGGATCATCGGGAATCTTGACATCGGCGACTTCGATCGAATCGAAGGTGCAGAACTTGGCAAGGCGCTTCGCATATTCGGCAACGCCCTCGCGCAGATAATTTTCTTTGAGCTTTCCGACGGAAAGCAGCGTGACGGCGATCATCGTTCCGCCTTCTTCGCCCGCGGATGGCTTTTCGCATAGACTTCACGCATGCGCTCCGTGGATACCTTGGTATAAATCTGCGTCGTCGACAGACTCGCATGACCGAGCAGTTCCTGAACCGTGCGGAGATCGACGCCGTGGTCGAGCAGATGCGTCGCGAATGAATGGCGGAACGCATGAGGCGACATCTGCAGCGTCGACGCCTGACGTTCGAGTTCCTTGGTCAAAATGTCGCGCACGCCGCGATCGGTCAGCGGTCCGCCTTTGAAATTGACAAAGAGGGAATGGTCGTCGATCGCGACGGTGCGGGTCCGGAAGACCGGACGAACCAGCACGAGATAGTTCTTCAGTTTGTCGATCGAACCGTCGTGCATCGGCACATACCGGTCCTTCGACCCCTTGCCATGGACCAGCAGGGTCTTGGTTCCGAAATCGAGATCGGTCGTCTTGAGGCCGACGAGTTCGCCGACGCGGATTCCCGAGCCATAGAGCAATTCGAACATCGCCGCATCCCGGCGGCCTTTCAGGGTCGTATCGTCGATTCCGTCGAGAAATCCGACGATTTCGTCCTCATAGGCGAATTTCGGCAAGGTTTTCGCGACTTTCGGCAGCGCCGCTCCTGAAAACGGATTTTCGTGGACCGCGCCGTCCTCAAACAAAAGCCGGTACAGCGTGCGGACGGAGGAAATCTTCCGCCGGATCGATCCCGGCGTATAGGTGCCGTGCAGATGGGCGATGAAAAACTTCGCGATGCGGTCGGTGACGTCTTCGAGGGTGCCGAGATCTTCATGTTCCAGAAACCCGACGAGCGTCAAAAGATCGTCCAAATACGCCGTCACGGTGTGCGGCGAATAGTGCTTCTGATCTTCCAGATAGCTTCGGTAAAAATCGATGATCTCACGGTTTGTCAAGGATGCCGTCTCCGATCATTTGACGGATCGCAGCGAGCGCGCGTTCGCCATAGATGGTCTTTCGCTGTTGTCTTTGCGTTCTGGTTTCAAGTGGAGGAAAAAGCCCGAAATTGGCGTTCATCGGCTGAAAGTCGGAGATCGCCGTATTGGCCAGATATCGCGCCAAGGCACCGATCACGCTTTCATCCGGGAAAGCGATGGGATCCCAGCCGCGGATCTGCCTCGCCATGTTCAGGGCGGCGGCCAGGCCGGATCCGACGCTTTCGACGTAGCCCTCGACGCCCGACAGTTGTCCGGCGATGTAGATGCGCGGGGTTGTCTTGACGCGATAGTACCGGTCGAGAATCTTCGGGGCGTTGAGAAACGAATTGCGGTGCATCACGCCATAGCGGGCGAACCGGGCGTTTTCGAGTCCGGGGATCATCCGCAGGATCCGGCGCTGTTCGGGGAAGGTCAGATGGGTCTGGAATCCGACGATGTTGTACAGCGTCGCGGCGGCGTTGTCGCGGCGAAGCTGGACGACGGCGTGGGACCGCTTTTCATGCGCGATCTCCAGCCCGACCGGCTTCATCGGTCCGTAAAGGAGCGTTTCACGACCGCGTTTCGCCATTTCTTCGAACGGCATGCACCCTTCGAAGACTTTCAGTTCGAACTCCTTCGCCTCGACGCATTCGGCCTTGACCAGTTCGTCGTACCACATATCATATTCGGCTTTCGTCATCGGACAATTGATATAGGTGGCTTCGCCTTTGTCGTAGCGGCTTTTGAAATATGCCTTCGACATGTCGATCGAATCGAATTCGACGATCGGCGCGGCCGCATCGTAGAAATAGAGGGTGTCTTCGCCGGTCAGCTTTTGAAGCGCCTCGAACATCGCGTCGCTGGTGAGCGGACCGGTGGCGATGATGACATGTCCGTCCGGAATCGACGTGGCTTCTGCGTCGATGATTTCAATCAGCGGTTCGCTTCGGATCGCAGCCGTCAGACGCTCGGAAAAACCGAGGCGGTCGACCGCGAGGGCGCTGCCGGCGGGGACCCTGACTTCGTCGGCGATCTTGATGACGATCGATCCGAGCAGACGCAGTTCTTCCTTCAGGATGCCGTTCGCGTTTTGAAGCGAATCGCTTCCGAGCGAGTTCGAACAGACGAGCTCGGCGAATCCGTCGAGCATGTGCGCCGGGGATTTCTTGATCTTCTTCATTTCGACGAGCCGGACGCGGATGCCCCGTCTTGCGAGTTGATACGCCGCTTCGACGCCGGCCAGGCCGGCCCCGATGACGGTCACGAACGGGGAAGTCATACAATCACCTGCTTCGTTCCCATTATACCAAAAAAGGGGCCATTATCCCAAGTAAAAAAGCGGTTGCCCGCTCTTTTACTTGGTTAGTTTGACGATGACTGGAACGCGCGTGAGGACGACGGACCCGTTTACGACCACGACATGCTTTCCGCCGAGGACGTTGCGGTGCTTCCCATTCGGCAGCGGGACGGCGACGGACCCGGCGGATTGACCGAGGTTGAAGATCCCGACATACGCTTCGCGATCGTTTTCAAATGACGTGATCGCGACGCCGTCGATCTCCGGAATCGTGATTTGATACTTGCCGGTCGCGAAAACGGGGCGCTTCTTCAGCTTGATGAGGGTGCGGATGAAATCGGAGATGTCATCCTTCTTGACGACCGGATCGCGGTCGAAGAGGTCAGGACGGGCGTCGGAGGAATACTCCGCGCCGGCATACACCATCGCGCTGCCTTTCAACATGAAACAGAAGGCATGCCAGTTCTGGATTTTCGCGGGATCGTTTCCGACCCAGAAGGCGATGCGGGGATTATCGTGGTTTTCGACGTTGTGCATCTTCACGTAGTTCCATGGATAGATTTCCTCCTGGCGCTGAAGCGCTTCGAGGAATTCGCGGAGCGGCCGCTTGCCTTTCAGATACCCTTCCATGAAGGGTTGCGCGTCGTAGTCGTAGGCCATGTCGAAGGCCTCGTAGATCTCCGCTTCCGACCAGGCGTTGAAGCCGCGGTCGCGGATGTATTTCACGAATCCGCCGTGCACCGACTCGGACAACCAGACGACTTTCGGATTCACCGCGGCGACGACTTTGCGGGCGTACTTCCAGAAGGCCACGGGGACGAGGCTCGCGACATCGCAGCGGAACCCGTCGACGCCGCGTTCCGCATAGAACCGAAGCGTATCGGCGAGTTCGACCCAGAGCGCCTTGTCTGAACCAAAATCGAAATCGGTGACGTCCCACCATTCACCGACACGATTGGCAAACTCGCCCTTCTCGTTTTTGTAGAACCACTCCGGATGTTCGGCGAGCAACCGCGAGTCGCGCGAGGTATGGTTGTAGACGACGTCCATCATCAGCTTCATGCCGTGCGCATGGACATCGTCGACGAGCGCCTGAAAATCGGCGAGCGTGCCGTATTCGGGGTTGATCGCACGATAATCGCGGATCGAATACGGGCTTCCGAGGGTCCCCTTGCGGTTCTTGACGCCGATCGGATGGATCGGCAGGAGGTAGACGAAATCGGCGCCGAGGTCGCGGATGCGGGCGAGGTCGCCGCGGAGACCGGCGAAGTTTCCTTCCGGTGTATGGTTGCGCACGAAAACCTGATAAAGGACGAGATTTCTCTGTTTCACGGAAGTTTGTTTCATGTTGGGCTTCCTTTCTTGCCGGACGGCGGCGTTCCAAAAAAGAGTATACACCATTCCAGACGACATTTCGAGTCCGTCGTGCGGTTCATGGGATGTAAAAGGTTGCATATTGCGTTTCTCGGTGTTTCCGCCTGTTTCGCTGTTCGACGGAGAAGGTTGAAGGATGATGTGAAAATGGCGTTACACATCAGGAAGGATATGACGTGCCGTATGTAATTTTTCGTCAAACAGGCCTTTTTATGCTTTTCTTCCCTATGAAAATGGCGTATAATGAAACCAGTGATTTATGATAAGGATGTGAAACCATGGCAACGATCAAGGATGTCGCAAAAATCGCCCACGTCAGCGTCGCGACCGTCTCGCGCGTCATCAACAAAAAGGGGTATGTGAACGAAACCACCAAGGAACTCGTGCTTGACGCCATCAAGGAACTGCAGTACGTCCCCAACGAACTCGCCCGATCGCTATTCAAGAAGCAGTCCCGCATCATCGGCATCATCGTGCCGCATCTCACGTCCTATTATTTCGCCGAACTGCTCGAAGTCATCGAGGACATCACCGTCAACCACAACTACCGCCTGATGGTTTGCAACTCGCAGGACAACAAGGAACGCGAAACCCGTTACCTACAGGTGTTTCAGCAGTACAACATCGACGGCATCATCCTGATTTCCAACACGACCCGCATCCAGGACTACAAGAGCCTGAACATCCCGATCATCGCGATCGACCACAAACTCACCGAAGACGTTCCCTCCGTCACTTCGAACAACGTGATGGGCGGCCGCCTCGCGGCCCAGAAACTGGTCACCTGCGGATGCAAGAAGATCATCCACTTCCGCGGACCGTCGGTACTCATGCCGGTCCAGGACCGTACCGCCGGCTTCAAGTCGGTGCTCGAGAAGAACAAGATCTACAACTTCAGCTTCGACCTCGACTTCAAGAACCCGTCGCAGGAAGACATCCAGAACGTCGTCAACTCCAACCTTGATTGCGACGGCATCTTCTGCGATTCCGACATCATCGCCCTGAACGTGATCCAATCCCTCAAGAAAGCCGGGCGCAGCGTTCCCGACGACGTCCAGGTGATCGGTTTCGACAACATCGAACTATCGCGCATCTTCTCCCCGAAACTGACGACGATTGCGCAGTCCTCCGAGAAAATCGGCCATTACGCCGTCGAAACGCTCGTGAAACTGATGAACAAAGAACCGATCGAGCGGTTCCACCAGCAGATCGACGTCACGTTGATCGAACGCGAAACCACCAAGTAAACGAAAGTCCGCCCTCAAAGGCGGACTTTGTCATTTTTTGGTCTGTTCTTGAAGAAGTTTTTCGAACCGTGCAAGCGTATCGTCGGAGATGTTGTGCTCGATCCCGCAGGCTTCCCCTTCGGCCACGTGTTCATCCACGCCGAGGACCTCGACGAGCAGCCGTTTGATGACGAGATGCTTCCGCAAGACGTTTTCCGAGGTGACGATCCCGGCCGGGGTCAGGCTGATGTCGCCGTAGGGTTCCTTCGCGACGAGGCCGTTGGCGATCAGGGTGTTCACGGCGCGGTTGACCGATGCCTTCGCGACGCCGAGCTTGTTGGCGATGTCGACGCTCCGCACGTTTTTGCCGCCGAGCATTTCGATCGCTTCGAGATAGTCTTCCAATGATTCGCTGAAACGCGGACAGATCGTCGTCACGGAGTTCACCTTTTTCTGGATGGGATAAAATCATTATAGTACGGACGCCGCGCATAAACAAGCGCGGCGTCATTTTTCATTGACGACGTTCGTCTTCGCAGGCCCCCGAAGCCGAGCAGCCGTAACAGGATGCGCAAGAGCCCTTGCGGCGGATCGCGCCGCGGATCGTTCCGAAAACGATGAAGGCCGCACCGATGAGAAACAGTGCGGTGAAGATCCCGCCGCTGCCGAGCGAACCGATCTGGTAGATCGCGAGCGAAACGAGGTAAGCCACGGCCATTTCATAGGCGAGGATGAACAAGAACCACTTCCACGCGCCAAGTTCCTTCTTCATCGCGGCGAGCGCGGCGATGCACGGAGCCGAAAGCAGGGCGAACGCCATGAACGAATATGCCTGAAGCGGCGTGAATGCGGCGCGGATCGCCGGGTACAGAAGCGCGCCGTTGACGACGGCGTCGCCCGCGACGCCGTAGAGGATGCCGAGGGTGCCGACGACCGATTCTTTGGCGACGAAACCGGTCAGAACGGCAACGGTCGCACGCCAGTCGGTGAAGCCGATCGGACGGAACAGCGGCAGGATCGCCTTTCCGATCGCGCCGAGCAGACTGTGCTCGATTTCCTCCGCCGCAAGCAAACGAAACACCCCGTCGACGGTTCCGAAATAGGAAAGAAACCAGATCACGATGAACGCTCCGAGCAAAACCGTTCCCGCTTTGACGACAAATCCCTTGACCCGTTCCCATGTGTGTAGAAAGGTGTTCTTCATAGTGGGCATGCGGTACTCGGGAAGTTCCATCAGATAGTTCGCTGAGGCGCTCTTGAGCACCGTCTTCTTGAACAGCACGGCCGAGAACAACGCGACGAGGATGCCGAGAAGATACATCGAGAACACGACGTAGTAGGCGGATGCGGCGAACAGGGCGCCGGCGATGACGCCGTAGATCGGGGCCTTTGCGCCGCAGGAGACGAACGGAATGATCATCGTCGTGATCTTGCGGTCTTCCGCCTGGTCGAGCGTGCGCGTCGCGGCCATCGCCGGGACGCTGCAGCCGAAGCCGAGCAACATCGGGATGAACGATTTTCCGGACAGCCCGAATTTGCGGAGCGCGCGGTCCATGATAAAGGCCGCCCGCGCCATGTAACCGGTGTCTTCAAGGACCGAGAGAAACAAAAAGAGAATCGCCAGCTGTGGCAAAAATCCAAGGACGGCGGCGAGCCCGCCGAAGACGGCGTTGTTGACGAGACTGGTGACCCATGGAGCCATTCCGAGAGCGTTGATGCCGTTTGCGACCAACCCGAAAAGCAGATTGACGAGAAAAACGAAGCCATCCGTCACGGCGGTTCCGAGGGGACCGAAGGCAAGCCAGAAGACCGTGAACATGATGATCAAAAACAGCGGAATGCCGAAGAAGCGGTGGGTCAGGACGCGGTCGATGCGATCGGTCGAGGTGAGTTTCGTCACATCCGCCTTTTTCATCGTATCGCCGACGATGGCGATGATTTGATCATATCGATCGTTGGGGATCACCATGTCGAAATCGATCGTCGAGGCATTTCGCGCTTCATCCAGGAGCGCCGTGAGACGTTCTTTCCGAGTATCGGACAGGACTGTCTTCGCAATCGCTTTTTCACCGTCCTCGATGCATCGGACGGCGGTCAAACGGTCGCCCGTGACAGCGGCGAACCGCTCGATGAGAGCTTCAATCGATGGCGAATAGAGAGCTCGAGGTTCCGGCACCGCCCAGGCGTAGGTGCCGATCCGGCGGATCAATTCGCCGAGACCGGATCGTTTCGATGCGGTGATCGGAACCACCGGGACGCCGAGACGCTGTTCCAGCTTCGCGATATCGAGCCGATCCATCCGCTTTTCGACGATGTCCATGCAGTTCAGGGCGATGATTACGGGGACTCTCGCGTCGAGCAGCTGGAATGTCAGGAATAGATTGCGTTCGAGATTGGAGGCATCGACGATGTTGACGATCAGGTTCATTTTGCGGGCAGCGATGAAGTCGACCGTGATTTCTTCCTCGAGCGATATCGTCGACAGCGAATAGATGCCGGGAAGGTCGGTGACTTCCGCGTCGATGTCGCCGATCGAAACCTTTCCGGCTTTTTTCTCGACAGTCACTCCCGGCCAGTTGCCGACATACTGATTGGAACCGGTGAGCCCGTTGAAGAGCGTGGTCTTGCCGCTGTTCGGATTGCCGACAAGGGCGATTTGAATCGCGGCTTTTCCGTCGGCGGCCGCGAATCTGCGGCGACGACCGTTTCCGTGACCGTGAGATTCCCCATGCTCAACGGCCGGTTCGACGCAATCAACGCATCCGACCCGCCCATGGCGTTTTTGGGCGCCGATGGTTTCATGGTCGTGGAAAGATGGTTTCGCGCTTGGTTTTTTTTGTGCTTCGCTCATGCTCCCGCCTCCTTCCGCACCACTTCGATGTGGCGCGCCTCGGTCTTCCGAAGCGTGAGCAGATATCCTCGGACGATGATTTCCATCGGATCGCCGAGCGGTGCGAGTTTCTTGACCGCGACGGTCGTACCCGTCGTCAGTCCCATATCGATGATCCGCTTGCGCAGATTGTCGCAGCGGATCTCCGTAATCACGCAAACTTGTCCCGGCTTGATGTCCTGTAAAGTCATATCGATTCCCTCTTTATAGTTAGCGTGCGCTAACTCACATTTGAAAAAATAAGGACTACTTTGTTAGTCTACGCTAACATTATAGTCCTTACCCATGACAATGTCAAATCGCTTTTGCGGCGATTCGTCGGAAAGGAACCGTTTTCTTCAACGATCCCGATGCTCCGCTTCAAAGGCAAGCAGCATTTCCTTGAACGATTCGCCGCCGCCGTAAAGGCCCGTCGCGCCACCGCTTTTCACGACGCGGTGACAGGGAACGAGCAGATGCATCTCATTGGCGGCCATCACGCTGCCGACGGCGCGGAAGGCGTTCGGATGTCCGGCGGCGCGGGCGATTTCGGCGTACGAGCGAGTCTCGCCATAGGGAATGCGCGTGACCGCGATCACGACGCGTTTTTGAAATTCGGTGCCTTCGATCGTAAACGGCAAGTCGAGACGCTTGCGCTTGCCGGCATAGAATTCGTCGATCTGGCGCGCCGCTTCCACGGCAAGCGGCACGGCCGGGTCCGTCGTCGGTCGGGTGTCGCCGACCTTGATCGCGAGAATTTCATGGTCGTCGGTTTCGATCCCGACGGGACCGTGGACGGTATCGTGGCGATAGTGCGACATGGCTAACGTTTGGGGATGTCGCGCGTCGCGATGAGCGCGACGCCGGTTCCGCCGAGATCGGCGACGATCACCTGGCCGATCGACACGGGCGCGTCGATGCGGATCGTCTTCAGGCATTCCATGCACTTCCTGATGTCGCCCTTGGGAATGTCGGTGGCGGTTTTTACCGGTGCCATGGCGTAGATCCCGCCGTCGACCGGAAGGATCGAGGTGATGATGCGGCGGGGATCGACGACTTCTTTGGCCGCATAGAGTTCTCCCTTTTTGCAGGTGGCTCCCGCGATCGATTTGATCACGCCGTTTTCCAGCGTGACCTCCATCTGGCAGCCCATCGGACACCCGATGCAGGTCAGTTCTTTTTTTTCGCTCATCGGTGTCACTCCTTCTCGACCAAAATGGTGATTTTTTTCAGTCCGGGGCGCGTCAATAGCCATTTGGCGGGAATCAGGACTTCTTCCATCTCGCCGGGCGTGAGGATGCGCTTCTTCAGATGTTGGACCCGTTCGTCGTCAAGCAGGACCGAGAGATAGCTGTCCCGGTAGACGTTGTCGGTCCGGAAGCGGATCGTCGTGATCGCCGTCGCCGCCGCCGGATGGACGCGCGACGGAACGGTATAGCGGACGCCGAAGCCGGTTTCGATAGCGACGGCGGAGGATCCCTTGTCGAGGCCGCGGATGAAACGGACGGCATTTTTGCCGGCGAGTTCGGCTTCCGTCGAGACATGGTCGACGAGGTCGTGGACGTGGAGGACGTTGCCGGCGGCGAAGATCCCGGGAATGGTGGTCTCAAGACTTTCGTCGACGATCGCCCCCTGGGTTTTCGGATTGATCGCGACGCCCGCCTTGCGGGTCAGTTCGTTTTCGGGGATAAGCCCGACCGAAAGCAGGAGGGTGTCGCAGGAAACGAATTCTTCGGTACCGGCGATCGGCATGCGATTGTCGTCGACGGCGGCGACGCTGACACCTTCGACACGGTCTTTGCCATGGATTTTCGTCACGGTATGGGAGAGTCGGAGCGGGATGTCGTAGTCGTCGAGGCACTGCACGATGTTGCGTTTGAGACCGCCCGAATAGGGCATGATTTCACAGACCATCCGGACTTTCGCGCCTTCGAGGGTGAGCCGGCGCGCCATGATGAGGCCGATGTCGCCGGAACCGAGGATGACGATCTCGCGGCCCGGCATGTAGCCTTCGATGTTGACAAAGCGCTGCGCGGTCCCGGCGGAAAAGATCCCGGCCGGCCGGGCGCCGGGGATGTTGAGCGCGCCGCGCGGACGTTCGCGGCAGCCCATCGCCAAAATGACCGCCTTGGCCGCAATCCGGAAGAGACCGTCGGTCTCGTTGATCGCGGTGACGATGCGATCGTTCGACAGGTCGATCACCATCGTATCGAGTTTCGCTTCGATCTTGCGTTCTTCGACTTTTCGCACGTAACGGGCGGAATATTCCGGACCGGTCAGTTCTTCTTTGAACGTATGCAGGCCGAAGCCGTTGTGGATGCACTGGTTCAAGATCCCGCCGAGGACACAATCGCGTTCGAGAACGAGGATGTCGCGTTCTCCGGCGTCATAGGCGGCGATTGCGGCGGCGAGCCCGGCGGGTCCGCCGCCGATGATCACGAGGCTTTTCGAAATCATCTCCGCCACCTCACAAATCGTCCTTGTCGAAACCGACAAGGAGCGTGGAATGTTGATCGTATTTGGCGATGTCACGCGGATCGAGGCCGCATTCCGTCGCAAGCAGATGCATCACCCGCGGCGAACAGAACCCGCCCTGGCAGCGCCCGGATCCCGCCCGCGAGCGGCGCTTGATGCCGTCGATCGTGGTCGCGCCGAGCGGACGGCGGATCGCGTCGAGGATTTCCGCGGCGGTGACGAGTTCGCACCGACAGACGATCTTGCCGAAGGCCGGATCGCGACGGATCGCCGCCGCCTTATCGTCAAATGACATCGATTCGAAGCGGACGACGGGGGGCCGTTTGCATAGCGGCGCCGACTTCAGGGACACATGGAGCGCTTCCGTGATTTGCACGGCGAGATCGTCGCCGATCGCCGGGGCGCTCGTCAATCCGGGGGACTCGATGCCGGCGGCGTTATAGAAGCCTTTCGCGTCGGGCGCTTCGCCGATCACGAAATCGCCGCCCTTTTCCGTCGCGCGGAGTCCGGCGAAAGCCGTGATGACGAACCCGGTCGGAACCGAAACAACGCTTTGCTTCGCCTTTTTAACGACTTCCGCAAGCCCTTCCGCGGTCGTCGATACGTCGTTTTTATCGTCGATGTCGAAGGCCGTCGGACCGATCAAGAGATTGCCTTCGGCGGTCGGCGTGACGAGCACGCCCTTGCCGAACTGCGTCGGCAGTTGGAAGATCGTATGGTCGACGAGCGTGCCGACCTGTTTGTCGAACAGACAGTATTCGCCTTTTCGCGGTGTGATCGAGAGTTTTCGGGACGACACCATGTTGTTCAGTTCATCGGCGCGGACGCCGGCGCAGTTGACGACGATCTTCGCTTCATAGACGCCGCGATCGGTGGAAACCCGGTAACCGTCCGGAATCGGATGGATGCCGCTGACGAGCGTATCGAAACTGAACTCAACGCCGTTCACGGCGGCGATTTCGGCTTGGGCGATCGTCAGTTCGAACGGATCGACGATCCCTCCGGTCGGTGCCAACAAGGCGCCTCTCACCTCGCTGTTCAGGTTCGGCTCGAGGCGTTTCGCTTCTTCGGCGGTCAAGATGCGAAGGCCGGCGACGCCGTTTTGCGTCCCCTGTGCGCGCAGCGCCTCGAGTTTCGGGAGGTCTTCTTCCGCGAAGGCGAGGACGAGCGATCCGTTGTTCCGGTAGGGAATCTGATGTTCATGACAAAACGCGGCCATCATGCGGCTGCCGCGGAGATTGTATTTGGCTTTGTTGGTTCCGGGATGCGCGTCATAGCCGGCGTGGACGATCCCGGAGTTGGCTTTGGATGTTTCCTCGCAGACGTCGTGATTCTTCTCGAGCACGATCGTCTTCGCCTCGTAGGCCGACAAGGCCCGCGCGACCGACGCGCCGATCACGCCGGCGCCGATGATGATGATGTCATGCATGGCAATCTCCTTCGGGCGGACGAGGTCCGCCGTATCCGCCGCGATGCCGCGGGGAATCTTCACTGATTCAGTTTGTTCTCCGTCATGAAACGATGCACGGTTTCAAGATATGCGGTCCGGTTCTTGCGAAACGACTCCGCATGACGGGCGCCGTTTCCGGCAATCCATAGCATTTTCGGGGAATGGCAGGCTTCATATAGCAGCGTCGCGTCGGATGTCGGCACGTAACGGTCAGCCTCGCCGTGGATGAACAGGATCGGCACGGTCGCGCGGGCGACGGCGTCGATCGGCCGGACGGAAGCCGGATCGACATGGGTGACTTTTTTGAAGATCCAGGCGGAAATCGGCAGCGATGGCCAGAGCGGAATGAATTTGGCGCGTTTCACGAGATGGCGGAATTGCCCGTTCAGCGTCGCGAAGGCGCAGTCGGAAATCACGAAGCGGACGCGCGGATCGTCGGCCTGTTCAAGCAGCGCCGTGACCGCTCCCATCGATTCGCCGACGGTGCCGAGATCGAGATCGCCGCCGAACCGCGCGAACGTGTCGTCGATCACGGCGCGGAGGTCGTCTTGTTCCATCCCGCCGAGGGTGCAGGATTTCCCGCCCGACTCGCCGTGATACCGTTCGTCGTAGAAGACGACGTGATAGCCGAGGTCCTTCATCATTGCGGCGTATTTGATCGAGCCGAGATGCGTGTAACTGAAGCCGTGCGCGATGACGGCGAACTTGCGGTTTTTCTTTTCGGCGGGATCGTCGCAGGGAACATAATACGTCTTCAGCCCGTAGCCGTGGGGGGAGGGGACGATGTAGGATGTTTTTTCCCAGGCGTCGTACTGCGCAAGCAAATCCGGTGTCCGTTCCTGTTCAAAAGCGCGCGTTTCCAGAAGCGACCAGCGGAACGGATGCATGCCGCCACGGGCGATGCGATATCCAAGAAGCAGGAAGGCGACGGGGATCGTCGCGAAAAGGATCAAAAGAAGCGTCTCGTACCAGTTCATCGGATCCCCCCTCAGGCGTAGGAGCGGAGCGTTTCCGCCGCTCCGGTCGCAAGCAGGTCGCGACAAAGTGCGACGGCCGCCTTTTCGTCGCGATCCTTCAGCGCCGCAAGCAAAAGCTGCTGCTTCTGGATGAGCACCTTGATGAAATCGAGATTATGGAACACCAGCACGACCAGTCCGTCGGCGATGTAGCGGAAATTGCGGTAGAGGAGCCGATAGGCATAATTGTCCCCGAGCGAAACGATCGTCTCGTGGAACACCAGATTGAGTTTCCAGTACTTCGCGTAGTCGCGCAGCGGATTGTTGAGCCAAAGCAGCGTCCGGTCCGCGACGCGGATCAGCGGAGCAAGCGAGATCCGCGGATTGTTGGTGATGGTCTTGACGGCGTCGAGCGTGAGCACCAAACGCAGCGCGAGCGCATCCTGGGTCAGTTTGCGTTGAAGCGGCTTATTGTCGCTATGGATCACGTCGCCGACGATGCCGAGCGTTCCGGTCGTGAGGAAATCGGTCACGACGATATGATGCCGCGGCACGACGCGCACATATCCCTGCGCCGAAAGCGTGCTCACGGCAGCGTTCACGACGCTTCGCGAAACGTGATGGGCAAGTGCGAGTTCGCGGAGCGGAAGGAGTTTGTCCCCCGCTTTCATGCGGCCGCCGATGATCTCGTTCTTCAGGACGGTGACGAGCTTCGATGTCATGTTTTCGGCTTTTGCCATCACGGAACCTCCTTCATCGTGTCAATAAGTGGTCATACCACACATTAATTATATGCCTTCCCCATCGCGAAAACAAGCGATCAAGCGGTGATTGCTTCAAGTCGCGAGAATTGGCTTGACAACGGTGTTTTTCTTCGCGCGGGCGGCGAAGACCTTTTCCAGCCGGAAGAGCAGGATGACGCCGGCGATCAAGAGAAAGCCGCCCTTGAACGCATCGGACAGGTTGAGCGCCCACCACACGCCGGCCTGGGCGAGCGTCGGGATCAGGAGTTTGGCAAGCGGGATCCGCAGAATGTTGCCCGTGATTCCGGAAAACGACGGTATCTTCGAGAGCCCGACGCCGTTGAACAGTCCGCCGCCGATCGCTTCGAGCATCATGAACGGCTGCGCGAAACTGATGAGCGACAGATACTCGGTCGAGAACGCGACCGTGTCGGATTCGTCGACGAACAAACGGACGAGCGATTCCGCCCGGAACGCGAAAAGGATCGCGATGAATGCCGCGTATGGCATCAGGATCGCACCGAGCCCAAGCGTGCCGCGCCGGATCCGGTCGAATTTGCCGGCGCCGAAATTCTGACCGACAAAAACGGTGATCGCCGTCTGGAACCCGCCGCCGATCATCCAGGTGAACTGTTCGATCTGCGATCCGACGCGCGACGCGGCCATCGCGACGGTGCCGAATTCAACGAGGATCAACCGCGCGATCAAAATCGAAATGACGGTGAAAAACATGCTCTGAACCCCGGCGGGGAAGCCGATCCTGAGAATGTTTTTGATCGCCTTGCCGTTGATCTGGCGCGGATGGACCAGAAAATAGCGCTTCGAATAGGTAAAATAGAGCACGAGATAAGTCGTCAGCGTGCATGCCTGGGCGATCACGGTCGCCATCGCGGCGCCGGCGACGCCCATCCGGAAGACGAGGATGAAGATCGGGTCGAGGATCATGTTCATCACGAGTCCGACCGCCATCACGCCGAGATTCACGACGGTCTTCCCAAGGCCTTCGTAGATCGCGCCGAACCCGGCCGAAACGAATTGGAAGAGAAGCAGTCCGCCGCAGATCGACACATAGGTGATCGCGAGGCGTTCGGTCTCCGGATCGGGAATGGCGAAGAGGCCGACGATCGTTTTGCGGAACGTGAACGCGAACACCGAAAACAGGACGCCGAGCACAAGCGCGATCAGAAGCCCGTTCGTCGCATGGCGTTCGACGCCCTCGTGGTCGTGCGCGCCGGTCGCATGGGCGACCTTCACGCTCGTGCCGATCTTGGCGATCAGGATCAGCCCGAAGGCGAACCAGGTGACATATCCGCCCGTGCCGACGCCGGTGATCGCGCTCTGCTCGGAAAGACCGATCGCATCGACGCGGCCGATCCAGAACATGTCGGTCAGGTTGTAGGCCATCTGGGCGATCGAAGAAAAAAGCACGGGTAGCGCGACGAGAATGATTTTTTTCAGAATGGAGCCTTGGGTAAGGTCGTTCGCTTTCATGGGACCACCGCCGTTAGGACCATTATATCACGTGCGTCATGAGCCGAACAAAAAAAAGGAAACCCCGAAGGGTTTCCCGGACGCTAGGGTCGCGCCTCGATATAGTAGGTGGCTTCCATGTCGGAAATCGACAGCGCGAGCGCGAGCGGGAACTGCTCGAACGCCTGCGAGACGTTCTGCTTCTCGCCTTCGGCGGAGAAGCCCATGTGGTAGCGGATCGCGAACGCCTCTTCGCGGGTCAGCTTCATGAAACCGGAGATGATGTAGACCGACTTTTCGCCGTGGCCGTAGGGAAGCTGGTCGCTGTAGTCATAGGACGGGACGGACTGCCAATTGCCGTTCTTGTCCTTGACGTTGCGCATCGACTTCTGATAGACGTTCACTTTGCATAGGTCGTGAAGCAGGCCGGAGATCGCGATCGATTCGTCGGTGAAGGCGAGTCCGTATTCGTTCTTGACGCGGGCCCGCAAGCAATACTCCTTCAGGCACGCGTAGACGTTGAGCGAATGTTCGACGAGACCGCCCTCGGTCGACAAGTGAAAGCGCGTCGAGGCCGGCGCGGTGAAAAAATCGCATGCCGGCGAGGTCAGATATTCAAGCAATTTGTCGGCGCCTTCGCGCTTGACGAACTGGTTGTACAGGCCGAGAAACTCGGCCTTGCGGTCCGTCGCCATCTAGAGCGCCTTGCACTTCACGGCCGTCGCCGGCACCTCGTGCTCCTTGTTCTGATACGTGACGCCCATCGTCACGGAGACGACGTTCTCAACCTGATACTCGGCGCCGTTCGACAGGTCCTTGAGGATGTTGCCGGCGAGGATGCCGGTTACCGACGGTTCGCCATACAGGACGAAGAGGTCGTCCTCGTCGTAGCGCTTCGCATTGCGTGCCGCAAGCCCCGTGAGCACGTTCGGTTTTTCCTTCGGGTCGCGGATTTCGAACCGGTACGGATTCTCGAGGTTGAAGCGGTGGCGCAGTTCGTTCTCGAGGATCGTATGTTCGATCCCCTTGCGCGTGTCGGTCACGCCCTTCTCGATCGTCTTGACGACGTTCAGTCCGAGCGTACGCAGTTTCAAAGTCCAATCCTTGATCGTTGTGGCCATGGGTTTCCTCCGTCAATAATTGAGCCGGTACATCGTTTCGATGTATTCCGGTGAAAGTTCTTCCGCGACAAGTTCGCGCGAGCTGACGGTGACGCCGCCCGCGATCGTTCCGTAACACAGGCATTTGGAGATCGGTTCGCCCAACAGATATCCATACAGGAATCCGGCAAAGAAGGCATCGCCGGCGCCGTTCGCGTCGACCAGTTGATAGGTGTTGATGATCGGCTCGTAAAGCATCGGTCCGTCCGCCGTCTTGGCGGCCGCGCCGTTCTTGCCATGGGTGACGATGACTGCCCGCTTCCCCGCGGCGATCCATTCGTCCATCAGGCGCAAATGATCCGGCGTTTGGTCCGACGACAGGAAGATCACCTCCGAGGCGGCGATGAAGTCGTCATAATACGGGTTGCCCGGGACGTAATCGTGCAGATCGGTCCAGATTTCTTTTTTCTGTTTCATGATCAAAGGAATCAGCTGCTTCGTATAGGGAATGATGTTGAGGACGATCACGTCGTGACTTGCGATCAGCTGCTCGAGCCGCGCTATGTCGACGGCGGGAATCTTCCGCTCCGGCACGGTGAAGATCGACAGCCGATTGCCCTCGCCGTCCATCAGATTGACATGATGGTCGGTGACGGGAACATCATCATAGATGGCGATAACGCCGCGGGCTTCGAGGAATGCGCGGATCGCGCGTCCGTCCGGATCGTCGCCGATCGTCGCATGCAGGGTGTTCGCAACCCCGAGTTTGGTGAGATTGAGGGACTTGCCGGCGCCGGTCGATCCGACCGCGCGCCAACCCGTGCCGAACACCGTCCGGCTCGATCCGTCGGGCAGACGATCGAGGCGGATGATTTCATCATAGGATACGCCGCCGAGAACCAGGACTTTTTTCATGGGGAATCCTCCTAGAACAAGCCGATGATGCGGTCGCCGACGACGTCCATTTCTTCGTAGGCGCCGATTTTGGGCAACCCGGGCATCGTCATCACTTCGCCGGTGAGGGCGACGAGGAATCCGGCGCCGATCGAGGGTTTAAAGGCGCGGATGGTGATCGTGAATTCGTGCGGACGGCCGAATACCTTCGGATCGTCGGAAAGCGACAGCGGCGTCTTCGCCATGCAGACGGCGAGATGCTCCCACCCGCGGGCGACGTATTGGGCAAGCTGCGCTTCCGCTTTTTCGGAATAGCGGACCTCGGCGGCGCCATAGACGGTCGTGGCGATTTTTGCAATTTTCTGCTTGATTCCGTCGGTGAGCGGATAGAGCGGCCCGGCCGCCGGATCGACTGGACCGTCGGCGAGTCCGAGGACGATCTTCGCAAGGTCTTCCCCGCCTTCGGCGCCGCGGGCGAAGACGTCCGAGATCGCCAACGCCTGATGGCGCTTGGCGGCCCATGCGGTGATCACGGCGAGTTCTTCGTCGGAGTCGGAGCCGAAGCGATTCAGCGCGACGACGGCGGGAACGTGGAACGCGGCGACGGTTTCGAGATGCTTTTCAAGATTCGGAAGTCCCGCGGAAAGCGCCCTCGGATCCGGCTTGGCAAGATCGTTCTTGCCGGCGCCGCCGTGATGCTTGAGGGCGCGGATGCTGGCGACGACGACGACCGCGGACGGCATCGTGCCGAGCACGCGGGTCTTGATGTCGATGAATTTCTCCATCCCCAGATCGGCGCCGAAGCCGG
>Ga0209417_1001783_pt1 | contig 37836 bp, 37 predicted proteins | sample RifGroF2_FD_184002 | JGI IMG/M metagenome (GOLD analysis project Ga0209417, IMG submission 184002) | Groundwater microbial communities from Rifle, Colorado, USA - Groundwater F2 (SPAdes) (version 2) | ecosystem: Environmental > Aquatic > Deep subsurface > Groundwater | place: Rifle, Colorado... | reverse complement strand
TATATCCTCGCAAAAACATCCCAATATTTTTTTGACCTTATATTCGCTTATCTTTCGTTTGTTCATCGGCACTAGCAGTATAGTTTATCTTATACTGCTAGTCAAGAGCCAAAATCAATAAGTCGATTTCACCATTTGGTGAAATTTAAATTAGAACACTCATGACCATGCAGGCGTCAATTAGACAGGCAACGCAACCGATATGACTTATTTTTCGCTAATGATTGAGGCCAGCGAGGCCAAACACTTTTGCTTGCGAAATGCAAAAATAGTGTGTATCTTGGTATTTCTCGGGGGTTTTATATGAATCTTGAGACTGCAGTAAGCATAGTCCAGGGCGTCATTGTGACGTCGATAATGTTGATTGTGCCATTTTTGGGGACGGCGATGGTGATTGGCATCGCTGTGAGTATTTTTCAGACAGTGACGAGCATACAAGACCAGACTTTGACCTTTGTGCCAAAGTTGGTCATTTTGGGGGCAATCATATTTCTGGCCTCGCACTGGGCCTTGCGGGAGTTGATGGAGTTCACCTACATGTGCTTCCAAAAAATTCCAGGAATGGTGCGATGACGTTTCCTATTGAAGATATCTACTTGACCATCATTGGATCATTGCGAACCGTCGGTGTTTTTATCATGATACCGGTGTTTGCTGGCAGAATGATACCGAGTCGCGTGCGGGTATTTTTGGCTCTATTGATGGGAGTGCTGATTCTGCCAACGTTGCAGGGAAAGGGTCTATTGCCGCCGACATTTGCCGACCTGACGATTGCTTTTATGAAAGAGATCATCGTTGGATTGATGATGGGTTTTGCGATTCACATGGTGTTTTTCGCGGTGGAATTCGGGGGTGAGATCATGGCATCGGAAATCAGCCTGACGCGTGGGTCGACGTTTGACCTTCAGACGCACGAGCACCGTTCGGGAATTGCCCTATTACTCTTCAACTTTGCCATGCTGCTCTTCTTCATAACAGGCATGCACAGAGAGATGCTGTATGCAATTGTAAAGAGCTATGAATGTGTACCTTACGGTCTTTTCGGCAACGGTTTTGGAAACATCGAACTGATTCTAAAAGCAACCTCAAACGTCTTTCTCCTGGGCGTCAGAATGGCGGCCCCGATGATTGCTCTAAACTTCGTTGTCACAGTGACTTTTGCAATCTTGGGAAAAGCAGCTCCCAACTTCAATGTGTTTGTAGTCAGTTTTGCCGCTCGCATTTTGGCAGGATTAATGCTATTATCTCTAGTTGTGGGACTCCTGACACAATACATCCTCACGGATATGCGCCAGGGCCCAACACTTATGCTGAAATTTTTACTGAGAGAATAGGAAAACCAGAGAGTAAAAGACCTTCGCGAAAGGGCCTATAGCCAGGCCCGAGGAGTGAGGGCGACGGGAGCGTACGTTGGTACGTGACCTAGCCCGAGCGACGAGAACGACGCTATAGGTCTTTTTCCATCGTTCTTAAGATTATGGCGGACGAAAGCAACAAGACAGAGCAACCAACAGGAAAGCGCATCGATGAAATGCGCGGTAAGGGGCAATTCCCAAAAGCCCAGGAGATCAACATTGTTTTCACCCTTGCGGCTGTTTTCACGATTTTCGTCTTTAGCGGCAAGGAGAAGGGCATGCAAATTTACATGTATGCCAGGAACATTTTTTCGAGTCTCGCCGACATACAGATCACGGAAGAGAGCGCCTTGGTGATCTTTTCTGACATGGTGCTTTTTACGGGGGAAATAATCCTTCCCTTGCTCTTTTGGTGTACGCTTGCGGCGATACTTGCCGGCGGGCTGCAATCGCATTTTCACATGTCGAATGACAGACTGGGCATCAAGTTTGAAAACATCAATATCGTCAAGGGCTTTCAAAAGTTGTTTTCGTTTTCAAAGTTTGTCCAGGTGGGTATCGACATGCTCAAAGTGTTGGCGATTGGCCTGATCATTTACGGCGCGTTGGTACAGATCCGTCACGATCCGATCTTTTACACGCCCGTCCCAGTGGGTCACGTTGGCGAATTTCTGCTAAAAATCTTACTGATGATGCTTGTACGCTTGATTGGTGCGATTGGCGTGATTGCGGCCATTCACTACATTTACCATTTCAACAAGCACAAAAAAGAGAGCATGATGACGCGCGAAGAGGTCCGCGAAGAGCACAAGGCGTCTCAAGGTGACCCGAAGATCAAGATGGCGCAGCGAAAATTGGCCCTGCGGCTGATTCAAAAGCAGATGCTTCACGAGATTCCTGTGTCGGACGTCGTCGTGACGAACCCAACGCACTACGCGGTTGCACTCAAGTACGAACGCGGAAAGGACAAGGCTCCCATCATCGTCGCAAAGGGCGAAAATCGCTTGGCCCTCCTGATCAAGCGCATCGCAAAGGAAAACAACGTCCCCATCGTTGAAAACAAGGTTGTCGCCCGCGTGCTCTACCGCATGGGCCAAGTCGGCCTCCCTGTCCCCTCCGAGCTCTACGAAGTGGTCGCAAACATCCTCTCCTTCGTCTACCGCACCTACAAATCTTACTTTTATTACCTGAAATTCCGCCGTGAAGAACAAGCAAATCAACGTTAAGCGGGAGGTCTTTTCGGGAAACCTTTTTTATAGAATAAAAAAGGCTTCCCGAACCCTTCCAAAAAACACTTTTTAAGCGAAACACAGAAAATACTCCGTATTTTTGTATTTCGCTAGAAGCAATATGGCTAATACTATTAACAAAATCGAAGAAAAGGCAATGAGTGCGCAACAGGCGCAGGGATTGGCGCGTATTCTGAAAAATACCGACCTGGCTGTCACCTTCGGCCTGTTTGGCATAGTCTTGTTGTTGGTTTTGCCTGTGACGCCCATGCTCCTAGACTTGTTGCTGGTAGTGAGCATCGGTATATCGCTATTGGTTTTGCTGATCGTCATTTACCTCAAAGAGCCCTCCGAGTTTTCCGTCTTTCCGACGCTCCTGCTCGCCATCACGCTGTATCGATTGGGGCTGAACGTGGCCAGTACGCGACTCATTTTGCTCGACGGTTTTGCGGGCAACGTCATCAACGCCTTTGGCAACTTCGTGGTTCGCGGCGATTACGTTGTGGGAGCGGTCGTGTTTTTGATTCTCGTGGTCATCAATTTTGTTGTCATCACGAAAGGTTCTGGACGCATTGCAGAAGTCGCTGCCCGATTCACTTTGGACGCGATGCCAGGCAAGCAGATGGCGATCGATGCCGAGTTGAATTCAGGAATCATCAACGAGATTGAGGCCAACGAGCGTCGCCTAAAGATCCAGAAAGAAGCGGACTTTTACGGCTCCATGGACGGTGCCAGCAAGTTCGTCCGCGGTGATGCCGTTGCTGGCATTTTAATCACGTTGATCAACGTCATTGGCGGTATCGCCATCGGTGTCTTTCAAAAAGGCCTGCCCTTGGAGGAATCCCTACACAAGTACACATTACTCTCGATCGGTGACGGCCTCGTTTCGCAAATCCCGGCCCTGATCGTTTCCGTTGGCGCCGGTATTCTGGTCACGCGCACGAGCGAAGGCACGAATTTGGGTCAACACCTCGGTAAACAGATCATTTTGTACCCGCGAGCGGTTGGAGTTGCAGCTGTCATGATGATGATTTTTGCCCTCTTCCCTGGCATGCCTGGATTTCCGTTTGGAGCGTTTGCCGTCTTTTTGGCGATCGTCGCTTATTATTTGAAGAAGAACGGTATGGGTCAAAATAGGAGCTATCAGGACCTCGAAGATGCACTGGCCGGCAAAGAGTCAAAGCAAGAAGAGTCCAGCAAGCTCGCCGACGCCGCGCCGACATCGGGATCGGTCTCTGACCTCGAAAAGATGATCAAGGTAGAGCCGTTCACCATCGAGCTGGGTTATGGATTATTGAGCTTGGCCGACCGTCAAGAGCAGGGGGAGCTCTTGGAACGCATTACGGGTGTCCGGCAAAAGTTTGCCCGCGACATGGGTGTGATCTTGCCCCCAATTGCCGTTAAAGACAACCTCGAGCTCGGTAACCATCAATACGCTTTTCTACTACGCAACCGCGAATTGAAGAGGGGAGAGCTCATGCCGCATCGGTTCTTGGCGATGAATGTCAATGACAGCACGTACGAGATTCACGGTTCTGAGACCGTTGAGCCTGTCTTCGGTCTCAAGGCGTACTGGATCACGGAAGACGAGAAGACGCGCGCCGAAATGAACGGTTACACGGTTGTCGACGCCTCCTCTGTCCTGATCACCCACCTCTCGGAAACGCTGAAAGAGTCGGCTGACCTCCTCATCGAACGCGAAGATGTCCAAAAGCTAATCGAGCTGACCAAGGAAAAGAACCCCACACTCGTCAGCGAGCTCATCCCGGAGCACGTCAACGTTGGCCTCATTCAACGCGTCCTGCAGAACCTCTTGCACGAGAAGATCAGCATCAAGAATTTTTCGATTATTTTGGAGACAATAGGGGACTTTGTCGCTTATACTAAGAACCCAGATGAGCTCTCTGAACAAGTCCGTCGGCGTCTCGGGGTGTACTTCATTCAAAATTTTGAAACCGAAGGCCACATCCTCAAGGCACTGACCCTCGACCCTCGACTGGAACAAACGCTTATGGCACAAGTCAAGAAAACACAATTCGACGTCGTGCTGATGATGGACCCCGTGTTGACCCAAAAGCTGCTCCAAGATATGACACCGCGTATCCAAGACATGGCTGAACAAGGCATGGAGCCAGTACTGATCACGACAGCGGAATTGCGGCTAGCGTTCAAGCGTTTCTTTGAGCCGAGCTTCCAGAAGTTGAACGTCCTTTCCTACCAAGAGCTTCCCAATAACATTCAAATCCAAAACGTGGGCATTCTAGCCAACCCGCTCGACAACATCGCCGATGTTGCTAAGCGGAAGGTCGCCGTGCCCGCAATAAATTAACAATATGACTACACCTAATCCTGCTGCTTTAGAGGGACGCAAATTCCGGTTTGTCGTCAAGTCGGCTGACGAAGCCGTCCGCCTTATACGTGAACATTTGGGAGAAACGGCCAAAGTTTTGTCGGTCAACCAAATTCAGGGAAAGGGCCTGGCGCGCTTTGTCGCATCTCCGCGGCTGGAAGTCATTGCAACGGTCCCAAAGGCAGAGCCCAAGGTGGCGGCACCAGCACCGACTCCAGCGCCCGTCACAGAAAAGAAAACAGAAGTGGCCGCCGTCAAAGAGACCTACGAAAACGCATCGAAGGCATTTGAGAAGATTTCCAAAGAGGCAAATTTCAGCAAAGACAACAACCTCAAAAACTTCGACAAAGATGATCGCCTCATCCGCGACGCTATCACGCAGCAAAAGAGTCTGGAAAAGGTCCTCGAAAAGGTCGGCTTTGACACCTCTCTATTGGCCAGCTTTAAGAGTCTCAAGCATTGGGATACCCTCAAACAGCAGTCGATCAGCCACGGTCTTATGGAAGTCGCCGACTACCTCCACAACGAGTACAAGGGCCTCCAGCACCGCCCGCTCGGCAAGCGCATTGCCTTTATAGGTACTCCGGGAGCGGGCAAAACGACAGCCCTCTGTAAACAGTTGTCGCAAGAAAGAACGTCGCAGAAAATGAAGGTCCAGGTCTTGAGGCTCGAGAGCGACGTGGCTGACATCAACGATTCCCTCTTCATTTTCTGCGACGTTCTCGGCGTCAAAGTTTTCCGCGAGGGCATTGACGCGCAGCACCTCGACAAGAGCCAGTTGCTCTACATCGACACACCTGGAATCGCCCTGAATGAGGAAGACCGCATTGTGACGCTCCGAAAACAGCTGGACTCATGGGACGTAGACAGCCGTGTTTTGGTCATCAACGGCCTCTATGACAGCGCCCAACTCAAACGTCTCTACGACCTCGGTGCAATGTTGCAGGCCACACACGTCGTCCTCACGCACCTCGACGAAGTGAGCAATGCCACCCGACTCTGGCAATTTGTCCTGCGCGGCGGCCTAACGCCTCTCTTTATCAGCCACGGTCAAAACCTGACGGGAGACTACACCGCCAACGTTGAGGCCTTTCTCAACCAGAAGACTTTTTCTTCCCTATTGGTAAAATAAATGGAGAAAATTAATAAATATTTTCTCGTTTTGGGCGGTTTTTTGGGCTTTATCCTGACGTTTATTGTCAGCTTTTCGGTCGACAATGACATCGTTACCGTCGTGCGAAATTCCACCATTGGTTGCATCGTCGGTGCGGTATTGACGCGTTTTCTGGAGATGATTTTCTGGTCGGCCGTCCGCTCGTCGTCCGCTCGCAAACAACAGGATCAAAAAACCTTTGAAGAAGTCGAAGCAAAGCCCGCTGCAAAGCCAGAAAAGCCGTCTGCTAAAAAATGACATTGCCAAAGCATTGAGAAGAAATATAATTCAAACAAATGGATTCACTCAAACAAAAGCTGTCGATTGCCAGCAGCAGCATTCTCAAAAGCATACGAGCGGTTGAGGCGTACAGTCTATCCAAGGTTGTTAAAAAGCCCAATTGGGAACTCGTTGACAGCTATTTGCCATTGCTGAAATCGATTGTCGGCCGCATGCGCATCTACTTTCCAACGACAGTCGACATCGATGACATCTACAGCGTTGCGTTGTCGGGCCTCATTACGTCGACTCAGAACTACGACGAAGCCAAAGGGACCTCTTTTGGAAGTTACGCCGCCCTCAGAATTCGAGGCGCGCTCTTGGATGAATTGCGTCGCATGGATTGGATGCCGCGGGCGGACCGCAGTTCAACAAAAAAATACCGCAAGGCCGTCGAGTCGCTCGAACAGGAGCTGAAACGACCCGTCACGGATCAAGATATTTGTGAACATTTGAGCCTTTCGGTGGCAGAGAACGCCCACATGAAGGCCCTCAAGAGGCCCATGGTGTGCATTCCCCTCGACGCTGCACCCAACAACGGTGAAGATGGCGACGTCGCCTCTCTCCACGAAATCATCTCCGATGCCACTGAACAAGATGGTCGTGACGTCACCGAAAGTCACGAGCTGATCGACCTCCTCCACGAGCAATTGAACAAGTTGCCAGCCGTCGCTAAAAAAGTCTTGGCGCTCTACTATTTGGAAGGCTTGCGGCTGTCTGAAATTGCGGAAGTTTTTGATCTGACAGAATCCCGCATCTGCCAAATTCACTCCGAGGCCATTCAAAAGCTCCGGCAAAATCTCAAAAAGGTAATGGTGACCTGAAATGCTCTTATTTATCGGTTATGTTATTGTTTTGGGCTCCATTTTGGGCGGTTTCATGATCGCCGGTGGCAATCCCATCCTGCTAATGCACGTGTCGGAATTCGTCGTCATCGGCGGCGTCTCGATCGGCGTGCTGATCATTGCAAGCCCCAAAGACGTCCTCAATAACGTCATCCGCGACATCAAGGAGGGCTTTTCTGGCGTCAGCGAGACCAAGGAGGCCTTTATCGATCTCCTCAAACTGCTCTATGAAATGTTTATGCTCAGCCGCAGAAATGGCCTCATCGCCCTCGACGAGCACGTGGGATCACCCAAAGACAGCGCCATCTTTACCCGTTACCCGACCTTTCTCAAAGAAAAAGAACACGTCGATTTTCTCGTCAACGCACTGAGGCCCCTCATCGATGGCAAAATCAAGCCGGAACAGCTCCACGGCGTCCTCGAAGAGCAACTCGATGCCATGGAAGAAGAGGCTGGGGCCGGCATCGGCGTCATGAACCTCGTCGGTGACTCCCTGCCAGGCATCGGTATTGTCGCAGCCGTCTTGGGCATCATCAACACGATGTCTGCCATCGCCGAGGGCCCTGAAAAAGTCGGTGAAAAGGTCGCCGCCGCACTCACGGGCACGTTTTTGGGCGTCTTGGGCGCTTACGGCTTTGTCAACCCACTTGCCTCACGAGTGAAATTCAACCACCGCATGAAGTTCATGTACTACAAGGTCATGCTCGTCTCCATTTCTGGATTCGCCAAAGGCCTCGCCCCCCTCATGGCCGTCGAAGTTGCCCGCCGCAGTCTCGACAAGGCTATTCAACCTGAGGCCAGCGAGCTCGAGGAGATGATGAAGAGCCTCGGTAAAAAACAATAAAAAAGACCGGTATAAAATGGATGCCAAAATGCGTTTCGCGCTCCGCCGACTGCCTCACGTACGTTTATGTACGCTACGGCAGATCGTGCTCGCGCAAAGCCACATTCTTGCATCCATTTTATACCGGTCTTTAATCTAACTAAATGAATACCAATAACGTAAGACCGTTGAAAAATGCGCCTATAGCAAGGCCCGAGGAACGAGGGCGACAGGAGCGTACGTTGGTACGTGACTTAGCCAGAGCGACGAGAACGCCGCTAGAGACCATTTTGCAATGGTCTTACTGTTATGAGTAAGAAAAAGCACAGCGAACACCACGGAGGAGCCTGGAAGGTAGCGTATGCGGACTTCGTTACTGCGATGATGGCGCTATTCATGGTCTTGTGGATTTCTGCGCAGGCCCCGGAAATTGTTTTGGCGACGGCTGAATATTTTAGAAACCCTTTCAGCGCGATCTCTGGAAAATTCTCTGGGATAGTCGGCAATGATCTCGCCCAATCAAAGTCTACAACGGGCGGTGGTGGCAATGCGACTGCCAGCGCTGCTGTCGATATGGCCTTTTTCAAAAGCTTGGCTAAGGGGCTTTCAGAGGCTTTCAATATGAAGGAAGACGAAGTCGATAAGCCCGTTGACATCATTGTTACGAGCGACGGCATTCGCGTCCTCCTTTACAACAAGCCCAAACACCCTTTGTTTGAAAAGGATGCTCTCCAGCTGACGGACTGGGGTGACTTTGTCATGCAAAATATCGCCTGGCTGATCGAACGTCACGAAATGAGTGTTCGCATCGACGGCTACGGATTTCGAAAGCCTGATGCCAAAGATTTTGTACGCAATTTGCAAGCAGCACCAGCAGACCAGAATGGCCCATGGGATTTGGCTCTAGGCCGGGCAAACATCATTCGCAGTTCGCTCGTCTACTATGGCTTGACAGCAGGCAAAATAAAAAAGATCGTAGGTTATGTCGAAACCCTCAAGGAAGGGGAATCCGACGATCAACAACGCGTTATAGAGATCAGTTTACTCAAAAAGTAGCACCATGGATAGTTTTTTAAAAAACAGAGGTAAGGGAAACGTTTTTGTAGCGAAAAAGCTCTCTTTGTCCGCTTCAAAACAGACGCCAGCAGGGTTGAGACCCTTGAGCGAGAAGACCTTAAAAATATCGACTCCTGCCGCATTGGGCCAGGACACTCCAGCCATTCAGGTCGTTACAGAAAACGACATCGTTAAAAAAATACTCATCGACTGCACTTGCGGCAAACATATCGAGCTGCAGTGCGAATACAAAGATAAGGACATGTACCGTTGAAGGCTCTCCTTATGGCACTTTTAGGACAAGTTACATTGGTCTTTTTTATTGAATTCGCTGAAAAATCCCACTAGCATAACTCGCGAAAAGGTATAGTATGATCTCGATTGAATCTGTTTGTAAGAAAATATTTGAAGATAAACACTGGGTTCCTAATCTGTTGATTGGTAGCTTGTTATGCTTTGTTCCGATCGTCAATTTGCTGGCGTTTGGCTACCTCTACCGCTACCTCAAGCAAATCAGGCAAACGCACGATTTCTCTTGGCCGCGGTGGGCTGAATGGGAGCGCTTATTCATAGAAGGCGTTTACTTCTTCCTCATAGCGCTTGCGTTTTTCGCCATTCCCATGCTCTTGGGCCTCTTGACAGGTGCTATTATGAGACACACTCTGCTCGGCTTTGCATTGGGCTTATTCGTTGGAGCGCCCCTGTTTACCTCGGCACTGTACACGTTTCAGGGAAACTCAGACTGGCAAAGTTTGCGCGCCGTCAATGTCATTTTCAAGCGCGTTGTGGCTCATTGGGCGCATTTTATCTTCCCGTCGCTCGCCTTTGTTGGCTTTATGGTGCTCGGATTCCCGCTGTACGGCTTTACGTTTTTCGTCGGCCTGGCGATTTTGATGCCCTATTACACTCTCCATTTCGAAAAAAGTGGCCACGGGCATTAATGAATGGGGAATAAACGTACGCTTGAGGCAGTCGGCACAGCGCGAAACGAGCTTTCACGGCATTTTGCAAGGTCTTTTAATGTATTCCGCGGGAACTATCCTGCACAAAGAGTAGAATGTCGGCAATGCGTCCATTGACATCCGTTAATGGGCGGATGGCGTCCATGGCTTGGGAACGGTTGAGCCCCGAACGGTAGATCAGTTTAAAGGCCTTTTTGAGGAGGCTCTGTTCTTCTTCTGAAAAGCCGGCGCGCTGCAGGCCAACGGTGTTGATGCTCTTGGCCTCGGCGGGTGTGCCATCGACGAGCATGTAGGGCAGGACGTCCTGTACCACTTTCACGAGACCGCCGATAAAGCTGTATTGGCCGATGTGGCAAAACTGATGAATGCCCGTTGCTCCGCCGATGATGGCGTGGTCTTCGATGACGACATGGCCGCCCAAAACGGCTCCCAAACTGATAATAATGTGGTTGCCCAGTTGGCAATCATGTGCAACGTGCGTGTTGCCAAGGAGGTAATTGTTGTTGCCGAGCACAGTAAACTCACCATCTTTAGTCGCGCAATGAACGGTGGTATGCTCGCGGAAAACATTGTTGTCGCCGATCTTCAGGCCGGTCTTTCCGCCAACATATTTTAAATCCTGCGTCTTTCCGCCAATCATTGCAAAGGGGAAAACTTCGTTATTTTTGCCCATTGTGCAAAACCCCTCGACGCTCGCATGGTGATGTAAAACACAACCGTCGCCCAAGACGACCTCGGGCCCAACGTACGCGTATGCGCCAACATGAACGTCTCTTCCCAACTGAGCCCCGGGCTCGATAATGGCGGTTTTGTGAATCATTCACTCAAAAGAACACAGCATTCCAAAATCTTTGACAACAAAAAAATGGATCAAAAGACCGCTGCAAAATGATTCTATGTAGAGATAAAGAGTTTTCCGGTCACTGAAAATTGGGGGCATTCTGTTCTTTTTTTAGAAATAAGCTTGCATTTAAAATCAGATTTTATTTTCTCTCAGTGAATAATGAAAGCAACTATTCAGACACAAGGACGGCAATTTATCGTTTCGGAGGGTGACATTCTCATCGTCAACCGTTACCCCGGAACTGAAAAAGGGCAAACAGTCAAAATCGACAGCGTCGTCGCAATCATCGACGGCGAAAAGACGCAATTTGGCAATCCGCTCGTTGCGGGAGCTTCGGTTACGGCCACGATTTTGGAAAATAAACGCGGTAAAAAGGTCGTTATTTTCAAAAAGAAACGCCGTAAGGGCTATGAGTCCAAACGCGGTCATCGCCAAGAACTTTCGGTTATCAAGATTGAATCTATCGCTTAAGGAGCGCTCACCATGGCACACAAAAAAGGACAAGGTACTTCAAAAAACGGACGCGACAGTCACAGCCAACGCCTCGGCGTCAAGCGCTATGGCGGTGAGTCCGTCCTCGCCGGCAATATTCTCATGCGCCAACGCGGCACTCGATACCATCCCGGCAAAAACGTCGGCCTCGGTCGCGACTTCACTCTCTTTGCACTCACCGATGGCAAAGTTACCTGGGATTCGGACCATCACCGCGTCTCCGTCGAATAGACCTATAGCTCTGCTGACTCAGTCTGATGGAGGTTTAACGCCGTCGACATTTTACAACGATCTTCACAGAAATATGGATCCTATCAGTGTCATCTACATTGCTGGTCGTTATCTCGCTTACCTGCTGATTCTGCTGACTCCACTGGCCGCCCTCGCTGCGTTGATTGGGTTAACCAAAGACATGCCACTGAAGGAACGCCTCCACGTCGCCCGGGTTACGTGTTTGGTCTCCGTCGGGATTTTGTTATTTTTTGCCCTCACCGGGCAGGCTTTTTTCGTCTTATTGGGCATCTCGACACCAGCCTTTAAGATCGCCGGTGGAATCATTCTCTTCTGCTCCGGCATGAACATGGTCCTGCATCGCGACAAGGACCTCGACGACAAGCCACAAAACGTCGACAAAGACATCGCCATCACGCCACTCGCGTTTCCCCTGATCGCCGGGCCAGCTACGATTACAGGTATCTTTCTGCTTCAGAGTGGCAGCGGGTTTGACGGCCAAGCGGGCTTCAGCGGCTGGTTTGACTACACTTTGCTCTGCGCAACCATCACGATCGCCATTTTTCTCATCTACCTGCTCTTTCACTTTTCTATCAAGGGCGCTGAATGGCTCAACGAAACGGCTGTCAAGCTCAGCGAACGGCTCACTGGCCTTCTTTTGCTCATGATTTCCGTCCAAGTCGTCGCCTCGGGCATCTTCGCTTCAGGCCTCATGCCCGCAATTCCAACTCCTTAAAACTATGATCTCAGCATTCTCCTATTTCATCGAAACCTTCGCCACACTATTTGTCGCCACGGGCACCCTGAGCGTTATTCCGCTCTTCATCAGCATGACACCTGAATACTCCGCCGAAGAGCGCATGAAGACCGTCCGCACAGCCATCTTTGTCGCCGTTGGAGTCCTTCTATTCTTCGTCCTCACGGGTCAGTACTTTTTTGATTTTTTGGGCATCAGTATGGACTCTTTCCGCATCGCCGGCGGCATTCTCATCTTCGTCATCGGCTTTGATATGCTCCGCTCGCAAGACCCAAATGATAACATTAAAAAGGAAGGCATTTCTTCCAAAAAAGCGGGCAGCAGCAAAGACCTCGCCATCACTCCCCTCGCCGTCCCCATGATGGTCGGCCCCGGCTGCATCTCGGCAAGCATCCTCCGCAAGGCAGAAGCCGCTAATCAATTTGAGACCATTCTCTTCTTTGTCTGCGTTTTCGTTTTCTTTGCCGCCTTCTACATCCTCTTTCACTTCGCATCAAACGGCGCTAAGTGGCTCCGCCCCATGGTTCTACGGCTCAGTTACCGCCTCTCCGGCCTCGTCCTCACCGCCATGGCTATACAATTTATCATCGACGGCTTTCTCGGCATTAGAGTCTCTTTGGCCGCCGCCGCGAAGCTCGCGGTCCAATGAATGCAATAGGTTCGTTGCACGGCGGATTGCCCAGAAAACCCTTTTTATAGAATAAAAAGGGGTTTCCGGACCTTTCCTAAAAACACCTTTAACATTCGTTGCGCAGCGTGGAGTGAAGCTCTTTATGATTACAATCTTTGCATTTCTTTTAGGTCTCAGTCTTGGATGTGCCTATGGCTTGTGGCGCGTGCGGCATTTCCGCGAGCGGGTGATCCGATTGGAGGTTCAGCAGGAATCAGAAAGGATAGCTTTTAGGGAGAAATTAGAACTACTGGAAGCGAGCAAAGAAAAGCTGGCAGATGCGTTCAAAGCCCTGGCATCAGAGGCCTTAAACCAGAACAGCGGGACATTTTTATCGCTGGCAGAAAAGAGTTTTGCAACCTTGCAAATGCAGGCGACATCGGAATTGGACAAAAAAGAGCACTCCTTCAGTCAGTTATTGAGCCCAATAAAGGAGTCGTTGTCGAAGTTCGACGAGCACGTTAAAGGAATCGAAAAGGAGCGCGTCAATGCCTACGCCCGTTTGGTTGAAAACATCAGGGAACTTTCCGAAACGCACGGGCTGCTACGAAAAGAGACAGCCAACCTCACCAAGGCCCTCAAGGAGCCAAACACGCGCGGTCAATGGGGCGAAATGCACCTAAAACGAGCCGTGGAAGCCGCTGGCATGATCGAACACGTCGATTTCGATGAACAGGTACACTTTTCTGACGGCAACACCATTCAGCGCCCCGACATGGTCATTCGACTGCCCAATGGCCGCACGGTAATCATCGATGCAAAAGTCCCCGATCTCAACCCCTACCTTCAGGCCATCGAGAGCTCCAATAACGACCGTCAGCGCCACCTCAAAGACTACGCCAGCTACCTCAAGGAACGCCTCGTAAAACTTTCTTCCAAGGCCTATCAAAAACAATTCGAAGACACTCCTGAGTTTGTCGTCCTCTTTTTGCCCATGGAAAGCTTCTTCAGCGCTGCCCTCGAGGGCGACCCAAGCCTCATCGATTTCGGTGTACAGTCCAACGTGCTTCTCGCAACGCCCACAACCCTGATCGCACTGCTCAAGGCCGTCGCCTATGGCTGGAAACAAGAGTCCATAACGCGGGAAGCGAAATACATCCTGAACCTCGGCAACGAGCTCTACAACCGCATCGAGGTCTTCACTCGCCATTTTTCCGACATCCGCAAAGGCCTCGAAAAGGCCGTCGACGCCTATAACAGTTCCCTGGCTTCACTCGAACGCAATGTCCTCTCGAGTGCAAAAAAGTTCCACGCGCTCCACTCGTCCTCCTCGACCGAAATCCCCTCGATAGCACCGATAGAGGCTGCCCTCAGAGCCTTCGAGTAAAAGACCGATGTAAAATGGCGCCAAAATGCGTTTCGCGCTGCGCCGACTGCCTCACGTACCTCTATGTACGCTATGGCAGGTCGTGCTCGCACAAAGCCACATTTTTGCATCCATTTTGCATCGGTCTTTTATTGACTATGCAAGTACTTAGCTTTACGGCATTTTTCCCTTCCCATAAAAAGCGAAGCGAAACACAAAAAGACTCCGTCTCTTTGTGTTTCGCTTAAAAAGTGTTTTGGAAGGGGTTTGGGGAAACCTTTTATTCTATAAAAGGTTTCCCCAATGAAGAAGAGGCTACCGGCGGCGGTCGTTGCCGCGGTCTCTATCGTAACCACCACCGCGGCTGTTGCCACGATCATCGCGACGACCACGGTCTCTGCCACCTTCGCGTGGCTTATCGCGGACGACATACTCTTCGCCGCGGGCTTCGCATAGGGCGGCCTTGCGGCTGAGTCTGACACGGCCCTTATCGTCGATGCCGATGCACTTAACGACGAGTTCTTCGCCTTCTTTGCAAACATCTTCAGCGCGCTCGACACGGAAGTCGGCGAGTTCGGAGATATGGACGAGGCCTTCCTTGCCGGGAATGCACTCGACAAAGACACCGAATTCGCGGACAGAGGTGACGATACCGCGGTAAGTTTTGCCCATTTCGATTTCCGCTGCGATGGCTGCCACTTCGCGAATGGCTGCCTCCATGGACTCGTTGTTATTGGAGAAAATGGCTACGCGGCCGCTATTATCTTCGTTGATATCGATTTGGGCGCCTGTAACTTCAACGATACGTTTGATATTTTTACCACCGGGACCGATGAGGGCACCGATCTTGTCAGCAGGAATCTGCATTTGGTGGATGCGTGGAGCGTTCGGATTGAGCTCTTTGCGGGGCTCTGGGAGCGCTTCGGCCATGATGTCGAGGATCTTCATGCGCGCCTCTTGATTTCTCAAGACGGCCTCTTTGGCGATCTCTAATGGAAGGCCCTTAATTTTTAGGTCCAGTTGAAAGCCGGTGATGCCTTCGCGCGTGCCGGCAATTTTGAAGTCCATGTCGCCGAAGTGGTCTTCGCTGCCGAGAATGTCGGTGAGGACGACGTATTTTTCGAGATCACCCTTTTCGTTGAACTGGGTGACCAGGACTGTCGAGATACCTGCAACGGGGGCAATGATCGGAACACCTGCATCCATGAGGGCCAGACAGCCGCCGCAAATGCTCGCCATTGAGCTGGAGCCGTTTGACTCAAGGATGTCGGAGATGATGCGGATGGAATAAGGGAAGTCATCCTCTGGAGGAATGATTGGCAGCAAGGAACGCTCTGCGAGGGCTCCATGGCCGATTTCTCTGCGGTTCGTGCCGATCATGCGGCCGACCTCGCCAACGGAGAACGGCGGGAAGTTGTAATGCAGAATAAAGGACTTCGTGCTGGCTCCGCCGGTGATGGCGTCGAGGTCCTGCGCGTCCTTGGAATTACCGAGAGTCGTGGTGACTAGGGCCTGCGTCTCTCCACGGTTGAAGAGCGCTGAACCGTGTACAACTGGCAACACGCCTGCTTGGCAGGAGATCTGCCTCAAATCGTCAATGCCACGGCCATCGGCGCGCTTATTGGATTCGAGAATATTGGAGCGGTAGGCCTCTTCCATCAACATTTCGAACGCCATACGGATGTGGTTTTCGTCGACGTTTTCCTCGCCCAAAACTTCCTTGACCGCCGCAATGGCAAATTGCTTGACGGCCGCCACAGCGTTTTCACGCTCTTTTTTGCCTGTCAAAAAGAGAGCCTGCGCCAATTCCGCCTCGTGCTTTTTGCAAATATCAAAAATGCGCGTGTCTGGCAGAACGGGCGTAAAGGCGAATTTCTCCTTTTTGACCTCTTCAGCGAGCTCCTTTTGGGCGGCCAAAATGGGCTGAATGGCCTTGTGAGCGAGTTCGAGGGCCTCTAAAAAGCGAGCCTCTTCGAGCTGATCGGCGCTGCCTTCAATCATCATCATGTCTTTTTCATTGCCGACATAGATGAGGTCCAGGCGCGACTCGAACAGCTGCTCATTGGTGGGATTGACGACGAATTCGCCATTGACTTCGCCAATGCGGACACAGCCAATGGGGCCGGCCCAGGGGATGTCGGAACACATGAGTGCGGCCGATGCGCCGTTGACCATGAGAATGTCTGGCTCGTGCATGAGGTCGGCTGACATCAGACTGCCAATCACCTGAACTTCGTTTAAAAACCCTTTCGGAAAGAGCGGGCGTAATGGACGGTCGCAGAGACGAGCGGTGAGGATTTCCTTTTCACTCGGACGACCTTCGCGTTTGATGTATCCACCGGGAATGCGTCCCGCGGCGGAAAACTTTTCACGGTAATCGACCGTGAGAGGGAAGAAGCTCTGGTCTGGCTTCGGTTCTTTGGCGGCAACGACAGTGACAATCACAGAGGTATTCCCCTGTTGAACGGTAACGGCGCCATTGGCCTGTTTGGCTAGGGTACCTGTACTGAAGGTAATGCCTAGCGATTCGACGGTTGTATTATATTTTTGTTTCATTTGTCTAACAATAAATGCACGTGTGTAAGTAAAATTGTTTTTGGACAAAAATCAATGCCCAAAATGCCCCTTGCCAAACTAAAAAAATCAGCGAAACACAGATAATTTCTGAGTTTCGCTAAAAGGAAGAGGAAAAGGTCATGGATGTTTACTTGCGCAACTTGAGCTGCTTAATAATCTCGTTATATTTTTCGAGTGTATTTTTCTTGAGATAGCTCAACAGTTTACGGCGCGTGTTGGCCATGGTTAGGAGGCCGCGGCGCGAGTGGAAATCTTTTTTATGTGTCCGCAGATGTTCGGTGAGGTGGGCGATGCGGGCCGAGAGAATAGCAATCTGGACCTCGCAAGAGCCGCTGTCTTTTTCGTGAGTGCGGAACTGTTCAATAATCTTATTTTTTTCGATCGTTTGTGTCATGTTTTTGAATATTTTGCACAATCTGTGAGCATCGATTTTCGAATGCCGCATTTCTCGCTCGTCGCCAAAAATGCCGTTGTAGCCTTAGCCAGACTGCGGGAGGATTCCTCCTAACGCTTTTGATGTGAGTATTGGGCAATAAACAACACACGTTGTCAATAGAAAAAGTTGACGTCATGTATTCTTGACAGCGTGCGCGGCGTGGCGAGAATCAATTGTAATGAACAAAGACGTTCCACCGGCTCCTTTCCTTTTGCGCGGCCTAGCCCTCTTGATGGACTGCCTGCTCGCCATGAGCCTTGGTATGGTCGTAGTTGTCAGACTTTGGCTGCCGATCAAGCACCCCAACGCCCTCGCCGAAATGCAGGCCTGGTCGCAATCCTTTTTGCAAGCCGTTGCCTCAAAAGCCGATAACACGCCTATTCCAGCGATGTCTGCGACGATGGTGCAAGCTTCTGAGTTTTTAACCCTCGCCTTTTTTACAGTCGTGTTCGCCTACTTCGTCGCCAATGACATGTTCTTAAAGGGCAGTTCGCTCGGCAAGAAGACTTTTCACCTGGCCGTTGTGAACGTCAAGACCCTCGAAACGCCCAACGGCGCGGACCGCATCGCGCGATCCGGAATCAAGGCCCTTTGCTTGCTCTTCTATGTCCCAATCGTGCTGCTGATCAACTTTCTCATCGTGCCACTCTTCAACAAAAACCGGCGCGCACTGCACGACTTTGTTGGCCGCACTCGCGTCATCCATGCACAAAAATTGATAGTTGACAATGATTCTGGCGATTGAAAGCTCCTGTGACGAGTCAGCGCTGGCACTGTTTTCCGAACAAGACGGCATCTGCGGCGAATGGGTGTCCACGCAAATCGAGGCCCACAGACCCTTTGGCGGCGTCGTTCCTGGGCTGGCTGCTCGAGAACACCTCACAAACTTCTTTCCGCTCCTCGAACAACTGCTGAAGGGAACTCCAAGACCGTTGCAAAATGCGCCTCTGGCAAGGCCCGAGGAGCGAGTGCATCGCATTGTTGTGACTCAAGGACCAGGCCTAGCAGGCTGCCTCGCGCTGGGCATCAGTCTGGCAAAAGCCCTCTCCTTGGCCTGGGACAAGCCGCTGTTTGGCGTCAATCACCTCTTGGGCCACGTATTTTCGCCCTTTATCCCACTCTTCGATGCCCATTTTCAAGAAAATCGCCAACGCTACTTTCCGCACCTCAGCTTGCTGGTGTCGGGCGGCAACACGCTCCTAATCTCGATCGACGCCGATAACTCTATAAAGGTCCTCGCCCAGACGCTCGATGACGCCGCTGGGGAAGCCCTCGACAAGGGCGCCAAACTCCTCCACCTCCCCTACCCTGGAGGGCCCGAAATTGAGAGAGCCGCTACCGGCGATTCCAGTAAATACACATTTCCCGTAGCCTTTTCAGAGACCCGCGAGCTCAAATTCAGCTTTTCCGGCCTCAAGACCAGCTTGCGTTATTTTCTGGAAAAATTGCCGCCAGCCACGATCGCCACAGAGTTTCCCCACATCTGCGCGTCCTACCAACAGGCTGTAATCGACGCTCTCACGCTCAAAGTAAAACAGTGCCTCACTCAACACACCTTTAACAGTATCGGCCTATGTGGCGGCGTCTCCAACAACAAGGCCCTCCGATCCGCTCTAAAAGCCATCGGCGATTCCCATAACATTCCTACACTCACACCTTTCAGTCAACACACAGGCGATAACGCCACCATGATCGCCTTCGCCTCCTATATGGCCCCAGAAAAGCTCGTACCATCACAAAAATTCAACTTGGCGTTTCACCCCACCCTGCGCCTTTCGTAAAGCTCATCCAATACAAATTGAGAGATGCCTCCAATGCTTAGCTGTCTGGTGCCGTTAAATTAGGATTCTTTTATGAAAGCAAAACGAGCTTTCACGGCATTTTGCAAGGTCTTACAGGCCTCGTTGGGCCATACAATCGGGGGCACCCATGCAGGTATCGACGAGGTGAGCGGTCTTGACCCACGGGTGGTCTGGCGGGACGAGTTTTGTCTTGCCGGCGACTTCATGTAAAGGGAAAGGCACGCATGCGTTGTTTTTGATGCCAACCATGACGTTGTACGTTCCTTCATTCAACAACTGAGTGGCCGCGGCCCCCAATCGAGTACAGAGGAGTCTGTCGGTGGCGGATGGCGCGCCTCCTCGCTGAACGTGGCCCAATGACGTTACCCTCGCATCAACACCCGTTAGCTCTCTCAGTTGACGAGCGATCCGGTGGGCCTTAGGTTCTTCGATCATGCCATCGCGAATGACTTTAGGCTTGTCTTTTTTCTTGTGAGTGAGTTCCTCAATGGAAACCGCTCCTTCGGCCAGGGCAATGATTGAAAAACGTTTGCCCATCATGCGGCGGTGGTCGATGTGTTGTCCGATGACCGATAAATCGTATGGGATTTCGGGAATGAGAATGACGTCCGCACCGCCAGCGATGCCTGCCCCCAAGGCGAGCCAACCGGCGTCGTGGCCCATGATTTCGCAAATAATGATGCGGTGATGGCTGGTGGCCGTCGTGTGGAGGCGGTCGATGGCCTCTGTCGCGATTCCTAGAGCTGTGTCAAATCCAAACGTTATATCCGTTAGACCGACATCGTTGTCGATCGTTTTTGGAAGCGTCATGACGTTGACACCGCCTTTTTCTTGAAGGTACAGGGCGCCGCGTTGCGTGCCGTCGCCACCCAAGCATACCAAACAGTCAATGTGCAGGCGGGTCAGGTTGGAAACAGCTACATCTGTCATATCGAGCGTTTTATCGCCCATGGGCATTGCGCTCAAACGGTCTCGACTTGAACCCAGCATCGTGCCGCCTTGTGTCAAGATGCCGCTAACGCTCTTGTTATCTAGGTCGACGATGCGGTTCTCTACGAGTCCCCTAAAGCCGTCTTGAATGCCCACCACGCGAATTCCGTACTGAATGGCAGCTTTTGCGACACCACGTATAGCTGCGTTCAAACCAGGACAATCACCGCCGGCCGTCAATATGCCGATGCACTTCGTCTTCATGAAAAAAGACCTGCAAACACAAAACGAGTCTGCGTTTGCAGATCGTAAGCTAATGTTTCTTTGTCTTCTTGGTATCTGCAACCGCCTTTTTAGCGGGCGCTTTTGCTTTATCTGAAGATGCTGGTTTGGCTTTTCCTGTACTTTTCATATTATTGGTGTGTTTGTAGTTTTTGTTGTGTAAGACTAGTCTTACGTTTACAAGTGTAAGGACTGAATCTGCAAAAATCAAATAAAAAACTTAAACATTGCAAAAAAAATAAAAGCTGGCTGTTTTGTATAACATGAAAGCATTTTACCTGACGACTGCAATCGACTACGCCAACGGGGCTCCGCACTTGGGGCACGCTTACGAAAAGGTCTTGAGTGACGTGATTGCTCGCTGGAGGCGCTTGCGTGGCGAACGGGTGTTTTTCTTGACGGGGCTTGACGAACACGGGCAAAAGGTACAGCAATCGGCCAACAAAGAGGGCGTTGAGGCACAGGCGTTCTGCGATCGTGTTGCCGAGCAGTTTCGATCGCTCTGTTCTAAATTGCTGATCACCAATGACGATTACATTCGGACAACTGAAGCGCGCCACCAGGAGGTCGTTACGGGCATTTTGCAGACACTGTTTGACCGCGGTGAGATCTACAAGGCGGAGTACAAGGGCTTTTACAGCACGCGCGCAGAGCAGTTTCTGCAAGAGAAAGACAAGGTTGACGGCCGTTGGCCTGAGATTTTCGGCGACGTGACCGAGGTGACGGAGTCCAATTACTTTTTCCGTCTGAGCCGCTACCAGAGCTGGTTGGCTCAATACGTTGAGTCGCACCCGGATTTTATTTTCCCAAAATACAGAGCTAAACAGGTCCTCGAGTTTTTGAAGGACCCAATCAATGACCTCTGTATTTCGAGGCCCAAGGAGCGCCTGTCGTGGGGAATCGAGTTGCCTTTTGACAAAAACTACGTGACCTATGTGTGGTTCGATGCGCTTATCAACTACATTTCGGCCGTAGGTTATGGAACGGAGCGGTTTGCCGACTACTGGCCTGCTGACTTTCACGTCATAGGTAAAGACATTCTCGTGCCGGCGCACAGCGTCTATTGGCCGATTATGCTGCAGGCGATCGGTGTGCCGATGCCAAAAACGCTGCTGGTGCACGGTTGGTGGCTGATGTCGGGTGAAAAGATGTCTAAGAGCACGGGGCTCACCGTCGACCCTCTCGAAGTCGTTGAACAGGCTGGTCCGGATGCCTTTCGCTATTTTCTGATGCGCGAAATGAACGTCGGCCAGGACAGCGATTTTTCCAGAGAGATCTTCTTGCAACGCTACAACAACGAGCTCGGCAACGACCTCGGTAACCTCGTCAGTCGCCTGCAAAATATGGTCACGCGCTATTGCGACGGCCGCCTTCCAGCATCTACACTCGAAGATGCTCCTGAAGGCGAACTGAAAGCGCTCTGGAAAACGCTTTGCCCAGCCATCCTGTCTGACTTCGACAACCTGCAATTCCACACCGGGCTCGAAAAGTGCTTTCAGTTCATTCGCGCAATCAACCGTTATGTAGAAGTCCGGGCGCCATGGAAGCTAGCAAAATCCGAGGACACGGGCGATCGTCAGCGCCTCGAGGCCTCAATGGCCGTCATCTCAGAAGGCCTACGCCTAGTCAGCACGCTCTTAACGCCAGTCATGCCAAATATCTCCTCAACGACGCTGCAGCTCTTGGGTGCGCTCACGCCCACAGACCTGTCAGGCCTCACATGGGGCTCTAGCTTAGCCGGCAAGACCGTCGGTGAAAAAGTCATTCTCTTTCCGAGAATGGACGCGTAACGCCTCCTCAATCATTAGCTGTCTTGAATCCGTCTTACTGGGGGATCATGCCACCGTCGACAGTAAAGACCTTGCCAGTGATGTAAGATGCCTCATCTGAGGCCAAAAAGGCGACCATGGCCGCTATTTCTTGTGGCTTACCGAAGCGCTTCAGAGGGATCAGTTTTTTCATTTCCTCGACGTAAGCCTCGTTCAACACGGCTGTCATGTCGCTTTCAATAAAGCCAGGAGCCACCACGTTTGCAGTGATTGAGCGTCCTGCAAATTCCTTTGCAATGGTCTTGGTAAAACCAATCATGCCCGCCTTGGCAGCGGCGTAATTCGCTTGTCCGGCGTTGCCCATGATGCCAGAAACGGAGCTGATATTGATAATGCGCCCCCAGCGTTTTTTGGTCATCGGGCGAATCAGCTCTTTTGTCCAATAGAAGCAGCTAGAAAGGTTGGTGCGTAGTACGTCATCCCAATCTTCGAGCGACATTTTGATCAGCAAGCCATCGCGCGTGATACCGGCATTGTTGATCAAGATATCCACTTCGTGTTTGGCTAAAATCTGTTTACAGGCCTCCGTCACTTGTGTTGCGTTGCCGACATCTACCGCAAGGCCCTCCGCGGAGCCACCTTTTCCCAGAATCTCTTTGGCTACTTGATCACAACCGTCGGCCGATCGACTGACGCAAATGACATGTATGCCCTTTTCGGCCAATGTGAGTGCAATCGCCTTCCCTATACCACGGCTGGCGCCTGTTATGAGTGCTACCTGTCGATTCATGGTCTTACATTTCTAATAATAAGTTTTTAAAAAATTCGCAAGAGAGGGCGCTCAGCCAGTCAGCTCAAATAGGCGTCGTGCAGGCGTATCAGGCCGCAAAAAGTGTTATTTTTGTCGACGACTGGCAGGTGCGACAGCTGATTGTTTTGTGGGCGGTTTTCCATTTTTTCTATCGCCAGGCCAACGGGATCTTGAGGCTCGATGCAGGTTGGATGGCTGCACATGAGGTCGCGCGCGCGGGCTGTGTTGAGGTCTCCTTCACGTCGCAGGAAACGTCGAATGTCGCCATCGGTGATGATGCCCAAAAGGGTATTGTTTCCGCTCAAAACGCAGGCGGCACCGAGATTGCGCTCTGTCATGGCAATGACGGTTTCTCGAAGTGAAGTGTCTTGACTGATACAGGCAACGCGATCGCGTGTCTGCATGACATCTTCAACTCTAAGAAGGTTGCGTCCGAGTTGACCGCCCGGATGAAAGATGGCAAAATCTTTTTCCGTAAATCCCTTTTCGTGCATGAGAGCAGATGCGAGTGCATCTCCCAGTGCAAGCATGAGCGTTGTGCTGGTCGTCGGTGCGAGATTGAGCGTGTCGGCCTCTCGTTCGACACTGGCGTCGATGACGACATCAGCGTGTCTTCCGATAGTCGAATTCACGTTGCCCAGAATGGCTAGAATAGGTGAGTGAAACTGTTTTAAAATGGGCATCAGGCGCAACATCTCTTCGGTCGTTCCACTCTTCGACAACAAAAGGGTCGGATCTCCAGGATTATAAATACCCAGATCGCCGTGTAATCCTTCTGCTGGGTGAAGAAAGACGGCCGGGGTTCCCGTGCTGCTGAGCGTTGCCGCTATTTTTTGCGCGATATGGCCAGATTTCCCCATGCCGCAGACAATCACCTTGCCTTTGTGGTCTTTTAAGAGCTTCACTGCAGCCTCAAACGAGCCATCCAGGCGTTCAGCGGCAACGCGTATGGCGTCCGCCTCGATTGTCAACACGCGTTTGCCGATACTCAAAAAGTCCATGATGCAAGGGCCAGTGTGATTTACTTCACGACTATGGGCACGCGCTTTTCCTGAAAGCCTGGAGCATTGATAAAGAGCGCACCATCGTTGGGCGTTAGGCCTTCAATCGAGATGCTGACTGTTTGACTGCCTTCGGGAATGTGGACTCGGGGCATGTTGATCGACGCTGGAATGTTGGTCGTGACGTCTATGTCGAGGCCTCCCTTGGGTGCAGGACGATCGATTTTAAAGATGAGGAGCGTTTTAGTCTTTGGCGCCAACTCGACTGATTCGACGTTCAGGTGGATTTCAGAAGCGTCTATGTGGATATCGCCGACCTTCTGTTCACTGTAAGCGTTCACAAAGTAAACCGGGTAACGCTTGTTGGCCGCAAGTGAGGGTAAAACGAATTCTAATGCGTTGGAGTTCATCAACTTAGTTGAGGCAGGCTCTCCCCCGACAACGATGCGGTCATCGGTTGTGAATCCTCGACCGATCAATCGAATCGGTGCGCCGACGGGGCCGCGGTCGACATCGATGTTGAGAACGTAGCGATTGACTAACTTGAGCGTGTAGAGGGGGCTCTGTTCGTAATTGCGGATGATTCTACCGGACCTGGCGACGTCGTAGTTCACCGAGAAGTAGTACTTGGCCTCGTTTTGCTCAGAAGGCATCGGGTAATCGTAGATGTACGTGCTGGTCTTCTTTGGAGACAGCTTCATCTCTTGTTCATTGCCGTCGATCACGACTGTCGTGCGAATGGAGTCTCTCACGACATCATTGCCGCGGATGGTCGGCTTCACAGCGATTGCGTAGCGGTTGGAAGGGTTTTGCGAAAATTGTTCAGGTGTGACGTTTTTGAAGGAAACCCCACAGCCGGTCAACATTAGACTTGCAGCTAAGAGCACTCTGTTCATAGAGTGCTAGCAAACTCGATAATTCATGTTTCGGCAAGCAAATTTCGCAAAAAACACAGTTCCCTTGGGGATATACGTACACGTGCCATTCTGCGCTTCGTCTTGCAGCTATTGCGCGTTTTACAAAGTGGCGCCAACGCGTGACCGCATAGCGCTCTTTTTGAAGACCATTGAGGCTGAATTGGACTTGCGCCCCTGGAATCGTGCTCCGGAAACCATGTATTGGGGAGGCGGGACTCCGGGATCGCTCACGGCACAAGACCTCTCTAACCTCGGCAACTGTTTTTTGAAGCGCATGGAAACGCCTCCAGTGGAATGGACGGTTGAATTTTCGCCGTCAACAGTCAAGGCTGACAAGCTCGATGTTTTGCAAAAAACGGGTGTTACGCGTATCTCTATGGGCATTCAGAGCTTTTCTGAAAAGACAAAAAACACTCTGGGACGCCAGCAAACCGCCAGACAAGTCGTTGACGCCTATAACCTCATCAAAGCGTTTCCATTTCGCAAAAACCTCGACCTCATTTTTGCCTCTAAAAATCAAAACATTGATGACTGGCTCCAAGACCTTCAACAGTGCATTGACCTCGACCCAGACTCCATTTCCACCTACTGCATGACCGATGAAAGCGGCCAAAGCACGCCAGATCCCGACCGCGAACGCGATTTTTACCTCGCGACTTGGGACCTTTTGGAAAAAACGGGTTACGCGCAGTACGAGGTATCCAATTTCGCCAAGCCAGGCAAAGCGTGTCTGCATAACATTCGGACGTGGGAAATGGCTGAATGGATGGGTTATGGGCCGTCAGCGGCTTCTCAGATGATCCGACCTGCTTGTGTGCGCACGAAGAATACAGCCTCGCTCGACGACTGGGCCAGCGGCATCGAAAACAGACGGCCACACTTTGACGAGGTTGTCACCGTTTCGAACGAAGAGCTCTTACTGGACTGTTTTATTTTCGGTCTCCGCATGCCTTCTGGAGTCCATTTAGATACGCTGCGGGCACGCTTTGGCAACGTCGATTCTTGCCTAAAAACCCTCCAGTCTTTGCCGGAGTCACTTTTCCAGAACGCCAGCCGAACGGCGCTGTCGCGAGATGGGCTGTTGTTGGCCGATACCATCGCTCGACTGTTGTAAGGCATTTAACGATTGTTTTTACTTTAAGAGAGTCCCATTATCCAGGGCGCATCGGAAAACCGATGCGCGGTAATAAAATTTCGCTAATGATTGAGGTCTAAATTGAATCTGATAAAAAAGGCTCGCCTCTGGGAAAATAACTCCGTTATAATGATTGCGTTGTGAGTACAAAACCACCCGTACGTATTTTAGTTGTCGATGACGATTTGTTTGGACTCCAAGTTCTGAAAAAAAGCTTGGCCTCTATCGGGTATCGTGTTGAAACCGCAGACAGTGCCGCCAAAGCCATCGCTTTCATGGACGCTGAGAGCATCAGTTCGTTTGACTGTGTTATTTCCGACCACCACATGCCAGGAATGTCCGGCATCGAGCTCCTCGACTGGATCATGGCCAAGGATAACACCTTGTCGACCATCATTATCACGGCAGAAGAGGAAAAAGAAATTATCCAACATTCGCTGAGGAGCGGCGCTGTAGATTTCATACAAAAGCCCGTTAAACAGTCTGAATTGGTGCGTTCGATCGCCAAGGCCATTGAAAATACACACAACAAGCGCCGTCTCGCCGAGACCCAAATGGGCGTCAAAGAAGCGAGCCGTATGAATCAAATTTTTCAGGCGATTCACGCCCCAGAATACGAAAAGCAGCTGAAGTCCTTCATGATGCCGACCCACGATGTCGGTGGCGACTTCATGAACATTTTTTCCATGGGCGATGGCAAGGTGCTCTTTGTTGTCGGCGACGTTTCTGGTCACGACGTCCGGGCGGCTTTTGTATCGGCGTACTTTCAAGGCCTTGTGCGGGGGCTGTTTGAAATGGAAAAGAAGAGCGTGGTCGACGACATTCTACCGTTCTTCAATCGCATTTTGAGCGAAGAGTGGAACAATGCCATCGCCTCGGATTTCGGCATGCCGACGTCACTGGGAGTCTACGTTCTCATTGTCGACTTCAAGGCTAGGAACCTCATGCTGACCAGCTGTGGCCTCCCGACACCGGCCGTCGTGACCAACGATGGTAATATTCTCTTCATTCATGAATGCGGGCATCCGCTCGGTTGGTTTGCAGACGATACATTTGCGCTCAAAACGTACGACATCGACAATTGGGGCTCTCTTTTCAGTTGCAGCGATGGTCTGGAAGACTTTGCCAAAGCCGAACACATCAACCCTTTTACGCTCACCTATCACTTAATCAGCGACAAAAAGACAGAAATAGAAAAAAAAGTGCTCTTGGAAAACGCCACAGACGACGTATTTACCATGCGTTTTCAATTGAATACAGAGGCGCAAGCGGCTGATCTTCCACAACCCGTCTTTTACGCTCGGTACACGGAAACTTCCCTGCCGCAAATCGACGACATTCACCACAACATCGAGATGAATCTGCATTTTCTCTTTGAAAACAACCAGTATCGCCTCTTTGACTTCTTGACCTGCTGCCGCGAAGCCCTCATCAATGCCATCAAATATGGCTGTAAGGGCCGCAAGGATACCTTTTGTGAAATCAAAGTGACCTTCATTGAGAGCGAAAAACGCGTTCGGGTACGCATCGATGATCCCGGCGAAGGCCATCATTTTGATCCTCTGACCGAGATCAATTTCTATGAAGAGTCCGAACACTTCTCACTTGGCCTCGCGATGATGAAAAACCTCTGCGACGATTTCCGCCAAGAACGCAAAGGCGCTACTGTCATCTTTGACTTTGTCTTGGAGTAATAGTCTAAACCAATTGCGAAACATAAAAATGCATGCATTTTTATATTCAACTTAAAAAGTGCTTTCGGTCATCTTACGAATTGACGTAACGTGCGATCGACTGAATGGTCCACTCTTCTTCGTTGCCGGCAATTTCGGTTTTGACGGTTTCTCCGACGTGTTTTGAGAGAAGGCTTTGGCCAAGCGGCGTCTTGTAAGAAAGGACGTTGTTGTCGGGGTCGCTATCCCACGCACCGAGAATGGCATAGGTGTGCTGTTTGCCTGAAGCTTTGTGGAAAAGGTGAACGACGGACCCAATGCCGACAACATCCGTTGGCGCATCTTTGAAGTCGCTGACAGCCGCAAGGGAGATATCTTTCTCCAGCTGCGCTTTGCGAGCCAACAATGTGTCCTGATCTTGCCTGGCCATCTTGTATTCGGAGTTTTCACGCAGATCACCGAGTTCGCGGGCAATGGAAATCGCGCTTTTGTTTTCCGGAATCTTTTGATTGATGAGGGTCTCGTATTCTTTTTTGCGGATGTCGAGACTTTCGGCAGAAACTACCAAACGTTTTTGTTCTTCGGCTTCACCGGCGAGCAACTTTTGGACTTTTGGAAAGAGTTTGATGAAGCGCGCCAACAGTGAACGCTTCGAAAGCACTTCAAAACCTTGATTGAGTAAGAGCGTTTGGGCGAGATCGCAGGCCACTTCTTCGGATGCCGTCTTGAGAAGGTCTTGAACCAGTGTGGAATCGTCGACAAGGTATTCAGCCAATGCAATGCGACGGCTGCCGGTCAAGTTGAGGGCCTCGTAGTCTACTGCGTGAAAGATGGCACTGAGGAGGTTGTGATTGAGTAGTTTTTCTGACAAATCAGTGTATTTGCGAGATGTGCGGTTTTTTACGATCCAGAGAAGGACGGAGGCACGCATGCTCTGTTCGTCTAGCCAACGCTTAAAGGATTCCTGTAAAAGCTCTTTGCAATCACGTTCCATCAAAAAGGTGATGCAGTCGTGCGTAAACTTGTTGGTGCTGTACTTCAGAAGACGCAAGATGACCTCTTTCCAGTCTTCGGGATAGGTCTTGGCAACGAGGTCGAGGAGCCTCTGGTAATAGTGTGAGGGCAGCTCTTCAGCCAATTCCGACAAATTTTTTGTCTCTAGAATGAGCGATTTTGACGTCGGTTGGAGCGTGTCGACATCGGTGTCGAGGTGGCGGGCGAGGTCATTGCGCGTCCAGCAGCCTAGGAGGCGTTCTGCATGCGTCAACTGATGGGCCTCTTGAATGGCCGTTGTCAGCTCTCCCAGGATTTTGGGAAGGTCGGCCTCGATCTCCTGAACGCTGTCAGCCATACGATAGAGCTTTTCAGCCAACTGTATCTTCTTTTTGGGGTTGCGATTGATGTAAAATTCTTCCAACACCTCTTGTTCTGGCGCAATCGGAATTTCGCGTAAAGAGTAGACGCCCGTCTTCTTGTCTGGAATGGCGATACGCGAGTCTTTGGCTAAGGCTTTTTTTGTCTGGGTCCACCACTTTTTGAACTTGTCTTTCAAGATGTGCTCGAGAAAGCGCTCGATTTCCGAAGCGGTCGCCGTTTGATCTTTGCAATGTAAGAGGAGCTCGACAACGACGTTAACGGGATTCTTTTTGAGCATTTCCTCGACCAGTTTAGGCTCTTTGTAAAAGCGGACGAGAATGTTGCTTTCTGGCAAAATGTCCAATTTCAGGATACAAAATTCGGGATCCATTGGGTGGGCCGTCTTGCCATCTCCGAAATCGATGATCAGGCGATTGTGGATGTCATCGTAGCGTTGAATGCGACCGAGGCCCCAACTGCGATGCATGCAATAGGCGCCCTCTTTAAAAGTCTCCAATTTGCCCTGAGCGGATTGTAGTTTAGGATTTTTCTTGAGAATTAGTTCAATAGCTTCTTTATTCATAGAACACGTTACCCATTTTTAAATACTGAAAGAGCATGAAAAAAACAAACTTCGAAAAGTCTGCTTTGTTAGAACTTTTTCGCCTGTGCCAAAATCACGAAAACCCTCAAAAGGCTAACACTCTGCTCTCACATATTCCGCTCTTATTTTCAACAAGAAACAGGGCATACTGTCAATCTCTTTTTTTGGGAATACTGCGAAACAAGACTTTATTGGAAAGCGCTCTCACGCCCTTTATTAAAAACAATACCAGCTATTACCTGCGTACAACCTTGCTTGCAGCCTTGTTTGAGTCGCTCGACGGCCATTTTAAAAAGAATCCGCAAATCGTCCATTTTTACATCAATCTCGCCAAACCCATCTTTTCGGCCAAAGAGGTCCAATTCCTCAACGCCGTTTTGCGGAAGTCGGTGGAGCATTTGGAGGCTTTACTAGGAGATGAACAGCTGCCTTTGTCGACACGCTACAGCCATCCGGACTTCCTCATACAACGTTGGCAAACGGCTTTTGGAGAAACGGCGACCAGGGCTCTGCTCGAATGGAATAACACGACTCCAACGATCTTCTTGAGGCAGCGTGCGAATTCGTTTGATTTTAAGGGAATTTCCTCGCTGCAAAAAACGCAATGGCCAAACTTTTACTCATGGACGCGGGGTGAAACAGAAGGAACCTGGCAAGAAGTCATCGAAGCCATTGATAAGGGCGAGGTCTACGCGCAAGACCCATCAACGCGCATTCCGATCGAGCTGTTGAAGCCACAACCGGGCGATCGTGTCCTCGACCTCTGTGCGGCCCCAGGCGGGAAGTCGCTGCAGATACTCGATAGACGGCCGGACCACCTTGTCTGCGTCGATCGAGAACGGCGCCTGGCACCACTAAACGAAAATCTAAAGGGAGCAGCCACCGTGATCGCCGCCGACATCACGTCAGAAGGCTTTTTGGAAAGACTCGCACCGCACACGTTTAACAAAGTCCTGCTCGACGCTCCCTGCTCCAACACGGGCGTCATTCAACGCCGGCCGGACGTCCGTTGGCGACTCACTCCACGCGACTTCGAAACATTGCCAGCCTTGCAACTCAAACTGCTTCAAGTGGCCGCTCAGTGCGTCGAGCCGTGTGGCGACCTCGTCTATAGCACCTGCAGCCTCGATTCCGACGAAAATGTGGGCGTCATCAACACCTTCTTGGCTCAAAATCACGCGTTTAGCTGCCTCGAGACAAGGCTGTCCTTCCCCTGGATACAAGCCCACGACGGCGCCGCCGCCTTTTTGCTGAGACGAGGCTAATAAAAAAGGGCCCTGCTAAGAGAGCCCCTTTGTTTTTAGGTGAATTTTGAATTAATTTTTCTTGCTGCCTATAACATCAAAAGACAAGAGTTTGCCGACTTTTTTGACGACAATCATGTCGATATTGAAGCGATTCAATGACAATGAGAGCACCTTCTCCTCTCTTTTTTCGTTGCCCATGTGTTGTATGTAAAGGACCTCATTCGCGGCGTAACCTGTGCCGTAAGGGTCTACAAAGATTAGATTTTTTACATTGAGCATTTTTGTTTTCTCAATTGAAACCTTTGGATTTCCAATGTTTAGGGTTCCGCCAACTGTAAATCCCTGACCGAATTGTGTATACAAGTTTGGCAAAAGACTGAATTCTATATCTTTGTCGCTTTCAACAGTAACGCCGACAGCCTTACCTCCCCAAACAACAACAAATGAGTTTGCTGGAGCATGCGTGTCAAACAAAGCCTGCAATTCCTTGAGACGCTCAGAAGGATCTCTCTCTACTTGCTTCTGCTCTTCTTTAATAGCATTTTCTTTGTTTGTTTTTGCCATGTTCAAGCTGCTTTTCATGAAACTGAGGTCAAAAGCTTTGGACGGATCTTTGGACAATTCTTCCAACAGCGCTAATCCTTCGTTTATATCGGTTAGAGGTAAATCATGAGCCATCATCATCACTGAACCAATATCTATCTCTTTTATGGCCTTTTCTAACTTTTCATTCATCGCGAATGCGCTGTGAGAGAGCAACACCAGGCTTAAGCCCAATGTGAATGTTACTGTTTGCTTTATGAATTTGGGTAGGTAATGCATAGCGGTATGCAAGCTAGAGATGGCGAGTTTCCGCGTCAAGATAAAACGTGTTTTAAAACATACCATTTTTAAACGACGGCGCCGCCGCCTTTTTGCTGAAGCGAGGCTAATAATGGATGCACAGTCAGCGCTTACCACTACGGTCGAATCGTACTCGCGAAAAAAAACCAAGTGTGCATTTTTGATATATATTTGCGAATGAATAACTTACAAAATGTAAGACCGTTGAAAAATGGCTCTATAGCAAGGCCCGAGGAGCGAGGGCGACAGGAGCGTACGTTGGTACGTGACTTAGCCCGAGTGACGAGAACGCCGCTAGAGGACATTTTGCAATGGTCTTAGGCATTGAAGCACGGCTGGGAAGTGGTTTTCGAGGAGTGAGGCGTCACTGAGGTTGCCTATAACGGCATCGGATAGTAGTGATTTTGCGTGTTGGAGCTTGTAGACGTTATCCTCGATCGTTTGAGTGGCGATGAGACGGTAGACAAACACCTTTTTTTTCTGCCCGATGCGGTGGGCGCGATCAATAGCCTGCTGCTCCACGAAAGGGTTCCACCACGAGTCGAGGAGAATGACACTGTCGGCCGTATTGAGCGTAATGCCCGTCCCGCCCGTTTTTAGAGAAATGAGAAAAGCGCAGGGCCCGCGGTGATTTTGGAAAGCGTCGACGATGACCTTGCGGTGGAGCGTTTTCCCATTGAGTTCAAAACAGTCGACTTTCGGGAAAGCCTTTTGTATGGCCGGTTTCAGGCGCAATAAAAATTGTAAAAATTGGCTAAAAATGAGCACCTTGTGTCCATTTTGAAAGCCTTCACAGAGGAGTTTTTCGAGCATCACCCACTTCGCACTCTGCTGAATCGGCCTGTCTGGATAAACGAGGCCAGGATCGCAGGCAATCTGCCGCAAGCGAGTCAACAGGGCGAAAAAGTGTATACGGTTGTCTTTCGCCTTTTCAAAAGTGTTGCCAAAAACGGCTTTGCCGGACTCGATCCATTGAGAATATAGGTGTTGCTGCTTTTCGCTCAAAAAGCACGGAACGGCGATTTCTACCTTTTCCGGAAGTTCCCTCAAAACCTCTTTTTTCGTCCGTCGCAGAACGAATGGGGCTATCTTTTGCTGAAAGGCGACGCGGTTGGCGTGTTCATGGAGGGCCTTTACGTTCTGGTGAAACAGCCCGGGCATGAGAAAGTGAAAGAGGCTCCAAATGTCGGAAAGGGCGTTTTCAATCGGCGTTCCGGTGAGCGCTATACGGCCATCGGTTTTCAGAAGACAACAAACTTGCGCAATCTTCGATTTCGGGTTTTTAATGCACTGGGCCTCGTCGAGAATAACGCATTGAAAGTCGACGGCTTGTAGCTTTTTCGCAGAACGGCGCGCCTGGGAATAGCTGGTGACGTAGATGCCGCTATCGAGGGGCATCGTGGGGTCCCATTTTCGGAGATTGAGGGTGGGGTAAAAGTGGGCCGCTTCCGTTTCCCAAACAGAGACAACCGTTGCCGGAGCCAAGAGAAGAACGGGTTTGGTTAGAGACATTTCCGACAAAACACCCAGGATTTGAGCCGTCTTGCCGAGGCCCATTTCGTCGGCCAGCAGGGCCCCGCATTGATGGTTTAAGAGGTGCTTGATCCAACGCACGCCCTTGATTTGGTAAGGACGCAACAAGGGGTGTTCTTTTTCCAAAAGCGTGCCATCGAGGTCGAGCAAGGAACGTTGCCAGGCCTCGAGCTCTTCGGAACGCTCTAAAGGAGTGTTGATGGAAAGGTAGAGAGGGACATGATCCAACCCTTCTAATTGCTGCCAAACCTGCTGATCTTCTTTTGCGAGTCGCACAATGCCATGCCCCGGGAGCAAGACCCACTCGTCTTTCGCCTTCAACAAATGTTTTTGCAGGGCCGAATCGATTGGCTTTTTTAAAAAAGTCGCCTGCACCGACAAACCACTGCCAACTTTGTCCAACTGAATTCGGATGACTTCCGGATCGCGCAGTAGCTTTTCGACGCTTTCTGGAACCGTCAGGTCAAAGAGCATCTTCCATTTTGGGAGGTGTTGCTTGACAAAGACCCATATGCGGTAAGGGCTTGACAGGAGAAACCCATTGCCACACTTGAAAAAGCCTGCCTTGCGCGATAGGTGTGATAGCCGAACGAGGTGTTCTCTGTGGTCCAATGCCACGTTCTCTTTTGAAGCAAAATCCAGCCGCAATCCCTCCCCTATCAGCGATAGTTGCAAAGCGAGCTTCGTTGTGGACGCTGGCCTCCTGTGAGTCACCTGAGGCAGGCCTTCGGAGGTAATATGCGCGTCTCTTTGGGGAAATCCCATCGTGTATTCCGCCAAAAGCGCCTCGATCTCGTATAGCCCCGCAACGGCAAAGGCCTGGAGGTCGTCCGTCGAGTGCGACGAACGAATTTGGATCTCGTTATCCCACTCGAGAATAAAGTACCGCTCTTCCCTCGGCTGCGTTATCAGCGTCGCAAACCCCTTTTTGAGCTCGACAGAACGTATGACTCCGCTTTTGTACAACTTCCGCCCACGCAGCAACACGTCCTCTGGGAAGCGCGATTCCCAATCAAGCAACACCTTATTCGCCCAGAAATCAAAGCCGTTGGCGCTGAAGATGCGATTGGGAATGCGCATAAAACTTAAAATAGGAAACTTTTGTCTTGCGCCAACACGGCCCCGTCTGGCCCTACGACGCGAATTTGCCAGGCGCGGATCGAGTTGATCTTGCTTGTTTGCCATTCGGGTGTCGTGAACCCGAGAAAGTATTCACTGGCAAGAGGGTTTGCTTGACTCAGTTCGAAGGTCTGAGAACAGCGTTGTGGATCTTCGCCGAGCACGTAATCGACGATCACCTTTGAGCCCGTTGGCAAGTGTCTGGGCGATCTAGACGCGTCAAACACAAAATAGTTGCCCGAGCGCACAATCGGGTCCGTCCGCACAATCGCCCGCCCGCTGCTATTCTCGACGTCTGTAAAGTATTCAGATATCCGCTTAAAATACTCTTCACCTAAAAACTTTACCGTCACATAGCGAATGTTCATGTCCGCCATCAAGGAAGACCCCAATAATAGCATCAGCCAATATCTCTTCATAGGTCTCATTAAGATGCTATGCCTTGACACTCTCCGCAAGCTTTAAAAAGATCTCAATTCTCGTCTCTTGAAAGTAAATCAATCCTGTTATCACATAGAGGATGTTTGTGAGCGCTAGCAAAAGTTTCTCCAATGATTTGGGTTTGCGAGAAGACCCTTGACAGAAGTGGCCATTTTGGGCCAATCTCTATACAAAAGCGATGGCGGTACTCAAGCGAATATTCATCATGCTACCGGTCTTGGTGACGGTGGTAACGGTGGCTTTTTTTGTCGCGAAGTGGACACCTGGTGGGCCTTTTGATGCCGAAAAGACGGTGTCGGCGGCTGTCGAAGCCAGACTGAATGCTTATTACGGAATGGATAAGCCACTGTTGGAGCAGTATTGGCAGTATGTATCGCATGTGTTTCGTGGAAACTTGGGCCCGTCGACCTCTCACGCCGGCAAGAGCGTACAATCGTTACTATTGCCGCGCATACCACTCAGTCTCGGTATAGGCTTTATATCGGTTAGCTTGGCCGGCATTTTGGGCATCGCGTTGGGCCTGATCGCAGCCTACAAGCCCAATAGCCTCCGCGACGCCAGTGCCATGAGCTTTGCCCTCATTGGCATTTGTTTGCCGTCCTTTGTCGTCGGGCCGCTGTTGATTCTCGTGTTCGGATTTAAGCTGAAGTGGTTCAATGTCATGGGCTTAGAAACTTGGAAAGACGCCGTTTTGCCGATCCTTACCCTCGCCTTGATGTATTCCGGAAATATCGCCCGCCTGACGCGAGGCAGCATGATGGAAGTCAGAAACAGCGAGTATTTGCGAACTGCTAGGGCAAAAGGACTAGGACCAATCAAGACTTTCGTCTGGCATGGCTTTCGAAATGCGCTTATTCCTGTCGTGACGTACATTGGCCCGATCTTTGCAGCGGCTATGAGCGGAACCCTGGTCATTGAGATGATCTTTAACTTACCTGGAGTCGGTCGGCTGTTTCTCGACGCCATTATGACGCGCGATGACGGCCTCATGCTCGGAACGGTGCTGTTTTTCGCCGTCTTGGTGCTGGTTTTTAACTTGATTGTCGACCTTCTACTCGTAGCCTTAAACCCAAAAAACGCCCTTTGAGCCACAAACGTCCAGTCTTTCAAAACCGTCGCGTGCGCTTCAGTGCCATTGCCCTGATTGGGCTAGCCGCGCTGTGCTTTTTGGGGCCCGTTTTGGCATCGAACACCTACTTTGAACAGTCGCTCTTGGGAGCGCAGGGGCCCTCTTTTTTGCATTGGTTTGGAACAGATGAGCTCGGCCGGGACCTCTTTGTGCGCATTTTGTACGGCGGTCGCATATCGTTGACCATTGGCCTGGCGGGAACCGTCGTGGCGGTCCTCTTCGGGACGCTCTATGGCTGCCTCGCGGGCTACATCGGTGGACGGACAGACTTTCTCCTCATGCGTTTCGTCGATGGCATATACCCGCTGCCTTTTACCATGATCGTCATTTTACTGCTGACGCTTTTTGGCCGCAACATCTGGCTGCTCTTCTTCGCTATTGGCAGTGTCCGTTGGCTGACGCTCGCCCGTATCGCGCGCAATGAAGCCTGCGTCTTAAAGCAACGGCCGTTCGTCGAGAGCGCCCGCGCCCTGGGCCAGTCCGACATCGGTATTCTCTTCAAACACATACTGCCCAACCTAGCCGGGACGCTCATTATTTACGCCACGCTCACAGTCCCTAACATCATTCTCGAGGAGGCCTTTATCAGCTTTTTGGGGCTCGGAGTTCAGCCGCCACTCAGCTCCTGGGGCATTCTTATTCAGGACGGCGCTCGCACGCTCGAAGAGTTCCCATGGCTCCTTTTGTTCCCCTCGCTCTTCTTTTTTTCCGTCCTCTTTTTCTTCAACTTTCTCGGAGATGGCCTGCGTGATGCCATCGATTCAAAGTGCTAAAGATAATATTTAAAATGTTTTTATTTCGTATCAGTTTTTTCCTCCCACTCGCTCTGTTGGCTGAAACAACCTTAGCCACGATCGGCTATCCGACCGCGCTGTCGCTGCAAAACGGGCCGCAAACATTCATCCAGCCGACCATCGCCGGCACGGTTGAATCCGGCATGTGGGGCAATGTCCGCGAGTACGGCAGACGTTTCCACAAGGGCATCGACATCCGATCGGCACAAAAAGACAGGCGCGGAGAACCAACCGACCCCGTTTTGAGCATTTTGGACGGCACTGTCATGTATGTAAACAAGGTGTCGGGCAGGAGCAGTTACGGGTGTTACGTCGTCGTCCAGCACGATCTCGACATGCCACTCTTCACGACCTACGCCCACATGTCACACATCGATGTCGTTGAGGGGCAGAAGGTTGTGAAGGGCCAATCATTGGGCATCATGGGCCGTAATTCACTCGGTCGACTCTTCCCAAAAGACCGCGCCCACGTCCATTTCGAGACCGGCCTGCAGCTCTCTAACTCCAATTTCCAGGCCTGGTACAACAAAACCTATAAGCGCACAAACCCTAATTTTCACGGTCTCTGGAACGGCCTCAACTTTATTGCTTGGAACCCACTCGCCTTCTACGCGGCACTGAATCAGGGTGTCTCGCTCTCCGACTTTATTAAAAACCTCCCAACCGACCTCGTTGTCCGCATTCGCACACAAACCGTCCCAGCCTTCGTTACCCGCTACCCGAAGTTGCTGAAGGCACCTTTACCGGCAAAAGTCGAAGGCTGGGAAATCGAGTTCACATGGTTCGGCCTCCCCAAAGCCTGGACACCTATGACTATTGCCCCCGCTCAACGACGCTCCTTTGTCCCCTCCCCTTCTCTCCGCGCCACCCACCAAGACCTCCTCTATCTCTCCAATAACAACCCCAAACTTTTCCTCGAGAAAGTCCTCTACCTGTGCGGCTTGTGAAAAAGGCGTGAAAGCTCGTTTCCCTCGGTCGCTAATGATTGCCGTGCTTCATCATAAGGAAGGTTCATAAATGCGCTAGCAAGGCTACCTTGCCAGGGCCAAGACGTTAAAAGATGGCTGCAGAATAGATGCAGAAAT
>Ga0209417_1001782_pt1 | contig 37844 bp, 34 predicted proteins | sample RifGroF2_FD_184002 | JGI IMG/M metagenome (GOLD analysis project Ga0209417, IMG submission 184002) | Groundwater microbial communities from Rifle, Colorado, USA - Groundwater F2 (SPAdes) (version 2) | ecosystem: Environmental > Aquatic > Deep subsurface > Groundwater | place: Rifle, Colorado... | reverse complement strand
TCCGTCATCAGTCATTCATCACCTTCGTCTGCATATTGATCGACTCCTGATGGATGGCCATAAACAATTTCCGGATGAATTCATCAGAGAAGCCTTTTGAATGCCCTTCTTCAAGATACTTCGATATGATCTGGTCCCAGCGCGCCGGTTGAAGAATGGTGACACTATTCTCTTTCTTGACCAGCCCGATTTTTGTGGCGACTTTCATCCTGTCTTCCAGGGTGTTCATCAGTTCCTGGTCGAGCCGGTCAATCTCACCCCTCAGCTCCTCCAGCTTGTGAATGAATCCGATGCTGCCGGTATCGGTTTTTCTCAGGATCAGATTGTCCAGCAGCGTTCCCAGTTCTTCCGGGGTGATCTGCTGCTTTGCATCTGACCAGGCAAAATCAGGGTCGGGATGGGTCTCAATCATCAGCCCGTCAAAATTCAGGTCCATCGCCTTCTGGGCTATCTCCTGCAAAAGACTCCGTTTACCTGCAATATGACTCGGATCGCAAACCATCGGCAGATCAGGCCTCAGCCGCTTAAGTTCAATCGGGATCTGCCAGTTCGGGGAATTCCGGTAGCGATTCTCGGAAAAACTTGAGAAACCCCTGTGCACTGCGGCGATCCGGGTGATTCCAACCTTCTGGAGACGCTCAATGGACCCAATCCAAAGGTCAACATCGGGATTAACCGGATTTTTAACAAAAATCGGAATGTCAACCCCGCTGAGTGCTTCAGCGATCTCCTGAATGGTAAAGGGATTTACGGTAGTCCGCGCTCCGATCCACAACATGTCGACACCGTATTTCAGGGCTTCATAGGCATGCTGGGCATTGGCAACCTCGGTTGTGGTAAACAGCCCGGTTTCCTCTTTAACCTGCTTCAGCCACTTCAAACCCTTTACTCCAACTCCTTCAAAAGAGTTTGGCCGGGTGCGGGGCTTCCAGATTCCGGCCCGGTAAATCTGGGTGCTGGTATTCTTTAACCTGCGGGCAGTATCCATCACCTGCTCCTCAGTCTCGGCCGAACAGGGACCGGCTATAACCAATGGCCGGGTGCAGTCGAGCCCCCAACCTTCAAAAATTGTCTTGTTTATTGCTGTTTCCATGGACTGGAATTTAGAGTTTTCTGAATCTTGTTTGCCTTCTTTATCAAATCATGAACCTTCCGGGTATCCCCGGCCTGGATATATTCCTTGAATTTCGTCATTTTCTCGATATAGGTCTCCATCACCTCAACCACATGATCCCTGTTCTGGTCAAAAACCGGCACCCACATTTCCGCGGAGCTGGCAGCGAGCCGGACCGTGCTTTCGAAACCGCCGGATGCCAGGTTCAGAATGTTCTTTTCGTTATGCTCCTTTTCCAGAACCGTCAGCGCCAGGGCAAAGGAGGTGATATGAGAGATGTGCGACACATACGCCGTATGCAGATCATGCTCAACGGAACTCATGAAGATAAGCCGCATATTCAGAGCCATATACAGATTGGTAATTGCCTCCAGCGATTTCTGATTGCTCTTCGCCATATCACAGATGATTGCCACCTTTTTGTTGAACAACCCCGGAACGGCAGCCTCAGGCCCGGAAAATTCGGTTCCCGCCATAGGGTGGGAGGGAACGAAATTACTTCGCTTCGGATGGTCCTTCACATGCTCGGTAATGCTGAGTTTGGTTGAACCCATATCCGTAACCGCCTGATGCGTAACATAATCAAGTATAAAGGGCAGTTGCGTCTTTATTGCATCCACCGGGATGGCAAGAATGATCAGGTCCGATTGCTGAACGGCATAAACCAGCTTATGAATCTCATCCACCAATCCGCGCTCCAGAGCTACCCGGCAATGCTCCGGATTCTTATCAACCCCGATAATACGCTCAGCAAACCGCTTGGTTTTTAACTCCAGCCCAATCGAGCCTCCGATCAAACCTAAACCGATAATCGTTATTGTCATGTTTTTAGTAATTAGAAATTATGCCCTTCGGGCCAATTAGGGCGTGGGACAAAAGGCCCCGGGCTGAACCCCGGGGTTACTGATGTCTGCCGAAGATGTTTTCTCGTCATTCCTAAGATTTTTACTATGCTAAATATCTGTCTCTTGCGTTATTCTATAACTCTTCTCAGCAAGGTAGAAGGTTACTCATCAGTAACCCCGGCCTTCAGGCCGGGGATTTTGTCTCATCCCCCAATTAGCGAGCGTCAGCGAGCCTATTAGTGAGCGTCAGCGAACCAATTACATATATCTGATTCTATTCACTGCCTCCTGAATTACCTCCATAGGCTGGCACAATGAAACCCTTATATATTTCTCCCCCTGAGGTCCGAAAATAAACCCGGGAGTAATGAAAACCCGGCTCTTTTGAAGAATCCGCTCGGCCATCTCCCGGCCCGACTCTTCCGTAGCCGGGATCCGGGCCCACACAAAAAGTCCCGACTGATCCTGGCTGTATGTGCATTTCAGAAAATCGAGCAGCTCGTGGACGATTACCTTTCGCTCACGGTAAACAGCATTTACTTTCTCATACCATTCCGGTCCCAGTTCCAGGGCCTTGACCGCCGCCATCTGCATCGGCTTAAACATTCCGGAATCCATCTGGCTCTTAAACCGTATCAGATAGTCGAGGTATTCTTTCCTGCCTGCAACCATTCCGATACGCCAGCCGGCCATGTTGTGGGATTTCGACAAGCTGTTCAGTTCCATTGCAGTTTCCAGAGCGCCCGGGACGCTGAGCAGGCTGAGTGGTTCATCGTTGAGAATGAAGCTGTATGGATTGTCGTTGATCAGCAGGATCTTATGCAAAGAGGCAAACGCAACCAGCTCCTCAAAGAGTTTCCGGGTGGCCCGCTTGCCGGTTGGCATGTGGGGATAATTTACAAACATGACCTTGGCACGGTGCATACCCATCAGTTCGATAAAATCCAGATCGGGCAACCAGTCGCGTTCCGGTAATAGCGGATAAGTTCTTACCCTTGCCCCGGAAAGTCGGGTCACAGCTGCATAGGCCGGATAACCGGGATCAGGAACCAGCGCCTCGTCGCCGGGCCCTAAAAACGACATGGCAATATGCATCAGGCCCTCCTTGGATCCAAAGAGCGGCAGAATCTCATGGTCCGGATTCAGATCCACATCATAATAACGCTTGTACCAGGATGCAAATGCCATACGGAGCTCCGGGATGCCCTGGTAAGGCTGGTAACCATGTACATTGGCGGGAATCGCCTGCTGGTAGAGTTCTTCGATGACGGTTTCATCCGGAGCTAAATCCGGACTTCCGATCCCGAGGTTGATAACCGGGGTGCCGGAAAGGTTCATCTCGCGGATCTCACGAAGCTTTGATGAGAAGTAGTACTCCTCAAGTCCCTGAATTCTTGCTGCCGGTTCAATCAGTAATTTACTCATAGGATATGTTTTCCCTGGAGGTATTCCCCCAGGATGATTAATTCATGCGTCAGGGGCCGGATCGCCTCTACAGCCTGCCTGTATCGAATCACATCGGAAAAGGTCAGGTCAATCAGAAAGTGGTATTCCCACTCCTGCCCGATAATCGGAATCGACTGTATCTTAGTCAGGTTCACACCATAAAAAGAGAAGATCGACAAAACATGCGAGAGGCTTCCGGTCTGGTGGGGAAGGGAAAAGGATAACGAGGCCTTTTCCGGATTATCAACCTTGAAATGCTCCGTTCCATTGGGCTTGTATAGGAATAGAAAGCGGGTGTAATTACGTTTGTTGGTCTCGATCCCACGAGCCAGAATCTCCAACCCGTACATCTCAGCGGCCCGCTCCCCGGCTATTGCCGCCAGTCCCGGCCTGTTTTCATCGGCCACCCACTTGGCACTGGCAGCCGTATCATCCGACTCGATCAGATGAATGTTCGGATAGGCTTTGAAGAAAGGCCGGGTCTGGGCAATCGCCATATAATGTGAATAGGCTTCCTGAAGGTCACCGATCAGCTGACCCGGAAGTGCCATAAGGTTCTGGCTGATTCTCAGGTAGATTTCTCCGAAAATGGTAAATCCCGATGTGTTGATCAGCGCATAATTCGGCAGCAGGGATCCGGCAACGGTATTCTCTATCGCCATCACCGCCACGTCAGCCTTACCCAGGCGAACCTGTTCGAAAAGTTCCTCGAATGCAACACAGGGAACCAGATCTACCGGCATGTCGCTGAAATAGTCGCGGGCCGCCTGGTCGTGAAAGGATCCGGCGATCCCCTGGATGGCTGCCCGTATGTTTTCTGTTTCTTTCATCTTTTCCGTTTGTATAAAAAAAAAGTCCCGGACTTCTTCTGCCCGGGACTCTTCTGATCTTATGTCTTTTCCTTTATTCTTTCATCTTGATCAAAGATCTCCCGGTCGTGCTTTTAAAGTAAAAGCCGAAAAAGAAAAAGCAGTAGTAAAACACGCTGGAAAACTCTTTCATACTCTCAAAATTTCAGCATCAAAAGTAGGCACGCAAACTGAATATCCAAAGAAATTCGCATAAAAATGTAAATTCGCCTTGATGATGAGATGATTTGATGATGTGATGATGTGATGATTTGATGATTTAAAGATTAATAGGATGAACCCCGATCGCCGCTTTTCAACCCATTCAACCCTTTCAACCCTTTCAACCCATTCAACCATTTCAACCATTTCAACCATTTCAACCATTTCAACCATTTCAACCATTTCAACCATTTCAACCATTTCAACCATTTCAACCATTTCAACCATTTCAACCATTTCAACCCATTCAACCCTTTCAACCATTTCAACCTTTCTGGCGGCGGCAATCCTTCTGGTATCCTGCAATTCCAGGCCTTTCCACATCTATTCCGATGAGGCTTACAGCAAGAATGTTGAACAGCGGTTTGAACAGAGGAAATCACTGGCCGGCAATCGTGCGGAAGCCCTTTTCTCGGTATTTGCTGAGGAGCTGACTGAAACCGAACAGGAGGGTCTGAAGTTCCTGAATGCCTTTATGCCGCTCAGCGACCTGGCGGATTATGACGGAGAATTTTTCCTGAACCAGGTTCGGTGGAGCCTGGCAGCCAGGGATACCTTTGTCTGGGGTAAGACAATTCCAGAGGTTGTATTCCGGCATTTCGTACTTCCGTATCGGGTTAATAATGAGAATCTTGACACAGCAAGAATTGTGATTTTCAATGAATTGAAAGGCAGATTACGGAACATGAACATGCTGGACGCCGCACTGGAGGTCAACCACTGGTGCCATGAGAAAGTAACCTACCGGGGCAGTGATATCCGGACCTCGGCGCCGCTGGCCTCCATGAAAACAGCTTATGGCCGGTGTGGCGAGGAGTCAACATTTACGGTAACCGCCTTACGGGCTGTGGGAATTCCTGCCCGGCAGGTATATACCCCGAGATGGGCCCATTCCGATGATAACCATGCCTGGGTTGAGTTCTGGGCAGAGGGAAAATGGCATTACATGGGTGCCTGCGAGCCGGAATGTGTACCGGACCTCGGCTGGTTTACCGAGCCCGCCAGGCGTTCGATGCTGATTCATACCAAGGCATTCGGAGATTACCTCGGCTCGGAGCGGGCCGAAAACCGGGAATTAAACTATGCCCTGCTGAATACCCTGGGTGTTTATGCACCTACCAAGGAGATACATGTTATGGCAACCGGTGCGGATGGAAAACCGGCAGCAGGAGCTTTCATTGAGTTTCAATTGTATAATTATGCAGAGTATTATCCGATTTCAACAAAGAAAACGGATAAGGCGGGTTATTGTAATTTCCTCACAGGACTCGGCGACCTGGTTATCTGGGCTCGCTCAGGCAATGCCTTTGGATTTCAAAAAATCTCGGTCGGATCCGTTGATACGGTTAAAATCACACTGGATCAGACACCTTATTACGACAGATCGGTGAGTTTTGATATGGAACCGCCGATCCAGCGGGAACCTCTGGCGATTGCCAATGATTGCAGGGAAGAGAATAACCGTCTCCTGAGAATGGAGGACTCGATCCGCGGTGCCTATGAAAATACATTCCCTACAGAACAACAATCGGCTGAATTTGCAGGCACTCTTGGCCTGGAACCCGACCGCATCTGGCTGATCATCCAGAAAAGCAGGGGCAACTACAATGAGATTATGTCTTTTCTCAAAACGATCCCGGCTGCAAACCTGCCCACCGCCCTCGATCTCCTCGAAGTAATATCAGATAAAGACCTCCGCGACACAAAAGCCTCCATATTGGAAGATCACATTAATTGCTCTCTTCTTGAAATGCGATACCCGACATCCGGTAGCGTTGTCATCCCCGCGAAAGCGGGGACCGCTTCCCTCTCCCGCGATAATTTCCTTGCCTTCGTCCTTAACCCCCGCATCGCCAACGAGATGCTGGTCGCATACAGGGGAGAGCTTCAGGAGTCGTTCGGCAGTGAAATGATTGCCAAAATGCAGGCTGATCCCGGCCTGATTCGTGAGTATATCCTCAAGGAGATCCGGATCAATGATGTCGAAAACTATTATGGTACCCCACTCACGCCATCAGGTGTTTATAACCTGAAGGTTGCGGATGAGCATTCCCGAAAGGTTTTTGCTGTTGCCTTACTGCGAACCTGTGGGTTACCGGCACGGCTTAAGCCCGGTACCCTGGAGCCTGAGTACCTCTTTAACGGTGCATGGACAGTAATGGAATTCGGTGAGGTGACAAAAACAGGTGGACCAACCGCAACCCTGGTGCTTTCCAATGATCCTCAGAATCCGGTGGTTCCACAATACGAAACTCATTATACCCTGGGCCGCTTTGCTGATGGTAAATATGTTACCCAGGTTTATGGCTATGATAATTTCGGCGATCCACTGAAATCCCCGCTCGTACTGGATCCCGGATTCTATTCACTTGTGACGGGAAACCGGCAGCCCGGCGGGAGAGTGCTCAGCACGATCACCTTCTTCGAAATGAAAGTCGGCGAAACCCGTAAAATGATGATTACACTGAGAAAATCAAACCGGGAACCCGAAATCATCGCTTCCATCAACCCAATCTGGACAGTTAATCCTCTTGCAAATGAGCAATTCAGCTGGCCTCAGCTAACCGACGGCGGACACATGGTCATTGCCTGGATCGAGCCGGACAAGGAAACAACAAAGCATGTGTTCCAGGATCTGGGTTCATTGAAAACGGAGGTCGATAAACTGAAATGTCCCTTTGTTTTCCTGATTCCTTCAGATAATCTTCCGGCAGGATTCACAAAAGACTCATGGAAAATGCTTCCAAAAAAATCGGTGTTCGGAACAGTGTCCGACCTGAGTTCGCTGAATGAACTGGAAAAATCATCAGGGAAAAGTCTCAGTGGTCAATTTCCGATCGTAATCATGGTAGACTCAATAGGCCGGGTAACATACCTCTCCTCCGGCTATAAAATCGGCATCGGCGAAGAACTAATCAAACTCTCACCCACACCCTCCCGATAACCGGCAACTGGTAACCGGTAACCGGCAACCTCTTACCGCCTCTTCCGCCACAAATAATACACCGGTATCCCGAGCAGCACGATTATCAGGCCCGGAAACGTGTAGTTCGGCTTGTAGATCAGGAGGATCACACAGATAATTGTAGTCACGAGTATGTAGAGTGCCGGGATCACCGGATAACCAAAGGCCTTGTACGGGCGTTCCGCATCGGGTTGTTTCACCCGCAGTACGAAAATTGCGCCGATAGTCAGGATAAAAAACAGAAGGACTGCAAAAATCACATAGTCCAGGAGGTTGTTATAAGTTCCGCTCAGACACAGGAGGCTGGCCCATACTCCCTGAATAATCAGGGCAAAACCGGGAACGCCGTTTTTATTCAATTTCCCGGCACGCTTAAAGAACAAACCGTCCATTGCCATTGCATAATATACTCTCGGACTGGAAAGTACCATCCCGTTGTTGCAGCCAAAGGTGCTGATCATGATGAAAATAGCCATAATAATCGCGGCATAGTCCCCGATGATCACGCTCATGGTGGCAGTGGCCACCCGATCGTTCGTGGCAAACTGGATTCCTCGCTCAATGGCAGTCACCCCATCAGGAGAACCTGAGAGTGGTAATACTTTGATATATACATAATTAGCGAGCATATATAACACAGACACAATCAGCGTCCCGAAAAAGAGGCTGAGGGGAAGATTCCGCTTTGGATTGATTACTTCGCCGGAAATGTAAGTGATGTTATACCAGGCATCGGAGGCAAAAAGGGATCCGACCATTGCCGTACCCATCGCCACCAGCAGGGCGAACCCTGCAATCGGAACGGCGGCACCGCCTTCGCCGATCTGGTTTGCCTCCCAGAATACTTCCTTGTTTATGCTCCAGGAGTCGATACCTTTTGTGGCGACCAGTCCGACAATGATAAAACCGACCAGTGCGAGAGACTTGGTGGAAGTAAAGATGTTCTGAATGGTTTTTCCTGTAACAATGCCGCGGGTGTTGATCCAGGTAAGGAATATAATCAGAAGAATTCCAACCAGTTGAGTGGTGTTGAAATTGAACTTTCCAAGATGGAACAGGATATTTTCCTCGGCTATCCATGGGAACAATACCCCGCTGAATTTGGCGAAGCCAACGGCTACGGCCGCAATGGATCCCGTCTGTATAACCAGGAAAAGTGCCCATCCATAAAGGAACCCTATGAGAGGATTGTACGCCTCGCTTAAGTAAACATATTGGCCGCCCACCTTCGGCATCATTCCGGCCAGCTCCCCATAACTCAGGCCGCCAATTACGGTAATCAATCCTGAGACCAGCCATGCAACCATCATCCAGCCGGGCGACCCGAGGTTACGGGCCATATCGGAACTGACAATAAAAATGCCGGAGCCGATCATGCCCCCGGCAACAAAAGAAATACCGTCAAAAAGATTGATCCGCTTACGGAACATGTTGTTTTCTTCTTGCATTCGGGTAGGGTATTAAATGCGTAGAGACGGATAATCATCCGTCTCTACAATCTTAATCTCTTTTTTTAATCTTTTATCTTTCTTTCGCCGTTTATCTATTGCCTTTTGCCTTATCTCCTCCTCAACCCCCTCAACGTAATCTCCTTCACCTCTCCATCCCGGGTAATGGTAGCCAGGTTGTCACATTCACCGCCACCAAAATCAAGCACGGCGGTACTTTGTCCTTCAAGGTTGATCTCTTTGGTTCCTTTGCGGATCCAATTGCAACCCATATGCATTACCAGTGGATCGGTAATGACCCAGGAGAAGGTCTTCCCGTCCCGGTTTATTCCGCGTGCATTTCCGGTGATCTGGAAAACATCATCCAAGCGGTCTCTTAACGTTTCGGTTCCGCGGGTCTGTACCCGGATGTGGGTGGCTGTCCGGGTCCGAATAACTCCCTCAGGAGTAGTGATTGTGCTGTTGGTCAGTGTATTATTCCATACCGGATGCCCTGAACGAATGCGGTAAGTCAGCGTATGGGTACCTTCGATCTTGTTGTCATTAACGAAGTAATTCTCAAAAGTGATCACCTTTTCCCAGGCTTCCGCCCTTTGAGGTGCGCTCTGAATGATGATAATCTTTCCTTTTTTGACTACATCTTCCCTTACCAGACATCCCTCGGTTCCAAAATCAATGGTGATGGTTTTTGGCCAGGTCACCCGGTCCATGGGCTCAATCGTTACAGTGCGGCAATCAGTCCTGCCGGTCTTTAATTCACCGAAAACACTTTCAGAAGTCAATTCGATATCGTCAATCAAATCGGTAACCAGATCACTGATCAGCACCTGGTCCTGTGCGTTCGAAATGGCCATGGCGCTCTCTTTTGCACTCTGGTTCTCTTTCTGGCAGGCAGTAAAAACGAACATGCCAGCAAGGGCAATCATAAGGAAAATAGTTTTTTTCATCGTAGGTAATTTTATACCGTTTTGACCATTAATCAAGTAAAAGGTTTATTCAGGTTTAAAAATCATCACACTCCCTATACGCCGCAATCACCCTCTCTTCACCCTCTTTTCCCGGCAATGCTTTCCCGTGTTCCATGCAAAGAGTGCCGTTATAACCTTTATTGTAAAGGTACTTAAAAATATTCTTGTAATTGATTTCCCCTGATGTAGGCTCTTTCCGGCCGGGATTATCACCCAGGTGAAACGCTCCGATCTCGCTGTAAGCAGCCTCGATGTTGGGAATCAGGTTGCCTTCTGATATTTGCTGATGATAGAGGTCGTTGACCATTTTAATGGCCGGACTATTGACAGCCCGGCAGATCAAATAGGTTTGTGGCACTCCGGTAAGGAAAAGTCCCGGATGATCGTTCAGGGTATTGAGGGGCTCAAGAACCATGGTGAGGCCGGCAGGCTCAAAGATCTCTGCACAATACCGGAGATTGTCAATCACATTGGCGGTCTGGAAATCCCGGTGCAGAACCTCGTCATAATGACCCGGGACCACCAGCGCCCATTTGGCATTGGTTCTCCTGGCGGTTTCAACCCCCTTATGCATCAGATCAATCAGCATTTTCCTCTTTTCTTCATCTTTCACCACAAATGAGGTTACGCCGAAATCTGCATATAAAACAAACGGGCCCAGTTCCATACCCAGCCTGGCCAGTTCACTGGCAATCTTCTCCTGCTCCTCAACCGGCCTGCCCATCAGCCCATTGTCAAAAACAGCCCTGAAACCCTGGTCATAGCAGAATTTAATGTGGTCAACAGGATCATTGTTGCCAATCAGGTTTCTGAACATGCCAAAACCTGGTGCATACTTGAGCCTGAATGGCCCCGTTTCACCGGGTTTCAGCCGTGGACCGGCACTCTCACCGGCCTGAAGCACTGAAGGCACAGCCACTGCCGCAGCACCCGCCATCACTGCCTTCCTCAAAAACCCCCTTCTGCTGGTATCCTTATTTTCCATCCTTTATCACATTATCACATTATCACATTCCACATTTCAACATCAGCAAATCAACACATCAACAAATCAACAAATCAACACATCAACTTACCCGGTATACGCCTCCCCCGGCACCGGTACCTCTTTCGAAACAGCGACAGGTCCCATAGCGTAAACCGTCGGTCCGATCTTCAGATCAGAGTTCATCATCTCATCCCATGTAACCTCTTTACCCGTATAAGCGGATATCCGGCCCATAATGCCAACCATGGTTGATTTTGCAGTGTTCTCGGCCTCATTGATGGGTTTGTTTGTCCGGATGGCTGTTACAAGGTCAATATGCTCCTGGTTGTAAGGTCCAACCGGCAGGCTTTTACCGCCTTGTGCATCAGTAATATAGGGGTAAGAATATAGTTCAGTTCCCGCCAGGTCCAGAATTCTGGCTCGGTTCCAATCAAGGTTGGCTGATCCATTGGCATACTGGAAGCGCTCGTAAACACCGCCACCGCAACCGTTGATCTGACGGCACATGCTGTGAAGGTGGCGTCCATCGTCGAAAACATAATCCACACTGAAACTGTCGTACTGATCCCCTGTGACCCTACGCTGGCGAGAGCCGACCCCAAGGGCCTTCACCGGCTCTTTTCCGAAGAACCACGTGCCGACATCGATGTTGTGAACGTGCTGTTCAACAATGTGGTCGCCCGAGAGCCAGGTCCAGTTAACCCAGTTGCGGATCATGGCTTCCATTTCCGACCATTCAGCTTTTGCATCGACATGCCATAGCTTTGACTGGTTCCAGTAAACATTGCCTCCGGTAAGTTCGCCAGCCAATCCGCCGGCAGCTTTTTTATAAACCTCGACATAGTCTCTCTGATGACGGCGCTGTGTTCCGGTAATCACGGATAGCTCCATCGCTTCAGCTTTTTTGGCTGATCCCATGATCGAACGGGCCCCTGCCGGATCTACTGCAACGGGTTTTTCCAAAAAGCAATGCTTTCTGGCCTGTACGGCGGCTTCAAAATGTATCGGCCTGAAATAGGGAGGCGTTGCAAGAATGACAATATCGAGGGGAAGTTGAAGGAGCTTTTCATAGGAATCAAAACCTAAGAAGCAATTCTCATCCGGAATTTCCTGACTTCTCTCTTTGATAAGTTTGTCTTTGCATTCTAGCATTCTATCGGAAAATACATCAGCAAGAGCAACTACCTTAAGGTTCGGACCTGCATCGATAAAGTTCATGGCTGCTCCCGTACCCCTACTGCCACAACCGATAAGTCCGGCCTTAAGCACCGGACCGTCAGGTGCTTTATCAAGCATTGTGCACAGGGTGTATTCCACATCTTTCGTTTTGCTTTTTGGCGCGCATGAGGTAATCAGCGCGGGTGTAGCAATAGCACCGACAGCACCCACGGTGGCTGCCTTGCCCAGGAAGTTTCTTCTGGATAAACTTTTGTTACTCATTTTTTCAGGCTTTATCGGGTTTTAAAATCTTATTTTATAATTCACTTCTTCCCTGTCTTTTCATCAAACTCGCATACCACTCTGAATCCCACATAGAAGCAATCTGAGTACCACCAGATGCTCTTCGGGGATTGTGGATCGGTTTTGAGCCATTGTTCGGTCAGGGTCTGACTTCTGGCTGCGCTCCGTACCAGGTCTGCAGCACTTTTGTAACTGCCGCCGCGCACCACATGCTCGGTTCCGGAGGCAGGCCCGTTCGGATTTTTCAGGGGACCCTGTCCATATTTTGAATAGGTATCCGGAGAATACCAGTCGGCGCAGAACTCTGCCACATTACCCAGCATATTTTTCAGGCCAAATGGATTCGGGAGAACAAAAGAGGGCTCCTGCGTCTTGGCCTTGCTGTTCTCCTGATAAACCACAAAACTGTTAATCACAGCGGTATCGCGTTTTGAGGAGAACAATTTCTTTTTCATGAATTGTTTGGGGTCACCTTCAAAGAAATAGGGAGTTTCCTTGCCGGAGCGTGCGGCATATTCCCATTCTGCTTCGGTAGGCAGTCGGTATGTTTTTCCGGTAACCTTCGACAGCCACTGGCAATAAACTTGAGCTGCATGATGGCTCATGGAAATCGCCGGGCGTTTTCCCTTGCCCCAGTTTTGATCGGGTTGCCCGTAGGGTGGGGTGGCGCCCACAATGGCATCCACCTCGGGAGCAGCCGCTTTTTGGTCGGTAGCTGTTTTTCCTCCCCTTGAAGTCTGGGCGAAGAAGGTCATGTATTCATCCCAAGTGACCTCAACCTCCCCAAGGAAGAACGGGTCGAGCTGCACCTCGGTTACCGGTCCCTCATCGGGATTCCTGTATTTTTCACCGTCAGGACTGCCCATCTTGAATGAGCCGGCTGGAATGGCCTTCATGTTAAAGGATACGCCTGATCCCGGGATCTTTTCCGTAAATCCGGTAAAGGACTCGACTTTTGCAGGTTCTGTATAAACCTCACCGGTAGAAGCAATCTGGCCGAAGCCCGTGTTCTTTGCGTGCAAATAGTTCGGGTCATAATGACCGGCATTCAAATGGCAGTTAATGCACCGGATATCCAGCCCCTTTTTTACCTGCTGGTCATAGTAAAGGTGCGCATCCATGCCCTCCTTGGTCAGTTTTGCCGGGAATAAATTCGGATGGCATTTCAGGCAAGACGACTCGTATACATGTGTAACTGCATGATCCAGCTTGGATTTTGCCTCCCAATCAAAGGAAGCAGAGTCCTTGAACCAATAACTCCAAACGTCCCTTAGCCCTGTCCGTACTTTTTCGGGCAGATATCCGTCCCCCTTCGGAGGAAGATGGCAATCCACACAATGAGCCCTGAATCCACTCTGGGTTTCGTAATGGAGTGATTTCTTAAAGGAAATATCTGCTTGCGGATGCACATGACAGGAATTACAGAATTTATCTGTGGAGGTGGCTTCAATCGCTTTGCCTCCACCCCACATCAGGATGATGCCAAGAACGAGGCCGGGAAGAAAAATGAGTGTTAAACGTTTCACGAAAAGAATGTTTAAAAAATCGGAGCAATATAATAAAATGACTTCAGACAGCCGATGCCGCGGACCAAAGTTTTGAAGGTATATCATACTTCCTATCTTAGCTTGAAAAACAAAGCAATTCAAAAGATGAATACTCGTTTTGTGATGGTTTGCGCCCTGTTGGCCACAACCCTTTCCCTTGTCGGTCAGGAACTGCCTGTTCCTGATTACACGCCTAAACCACTGGCGGTTAGCGGTGTACAGGTTCCTGTAATCAATCTTAACGGCGAGTGGAATTTTTGCCCGGATCCGGGCAAAAATTTTTGGCAGAACCAGGATTCCAGAAAGCAAAACTGGAAACCTATCCGGGTGCCGGGGGAATGGGGGATGCAGGGTTTCAAAGTAGAAACAAATGTCCGCGCCGCCTACCGTAAGGAAATACTTATTCCATCCGACTGGAATTCAATGCGGATCATCCTGAAATGCGACGGACTATACTCCGATGCACGGATTTACCTGAACGGAAAGCTGGCAGGTACCCACCAGGGCGGATTTACGCCGGCAGAGTTCGACCTTACGACTCTCGCCAGACCGGGTAAAAACAACCAGCTTGTGATCGGACTAATCAGTGAATCACTGGCCGATACGCTTGCCTCAGCCAGTCAATATGCTGCTCATCAGCTCGGCGGGATCACGCGCAAGCTAGAATTATTCGCCATTCCCGAAACGCACATCGGCAAAATGCATTTGTCAACCGACCTCGATCCCGGCAACCGGGATGCCTATCTGAATCTTGCAGCAGGATTCAGGTTAGCCGCGAAATCTGTAGGTACGGAATTGGAAATGGACGTCGTCCTGATCCCGCCAAAATCAGGATCAAAAGAAAAGGTAACACGAAGCTTCACATTTACGCCTGCAGCCGGAGTGATTGCACTGGACAAGCAATTCAGCCTTAAAATTTTCAATCCCGATAAATGGGATCCGGAGCATCCCAATCTTTACAACGCAGAAATAACCCTGAAATCCAAAGGCAGGGTTCTTGAAACGGTGAATTATCGTTTTGGTTTTAAGGAGACTGTGGTAGCCGGAAACCAGGTGTTTGTAAACGGAAAGCCCATAAAACTTCGGGGTGTGTGCCGCCATGAGGTGCACCCAACCAAGGGCCGCAGCCTGACGATGGAAGAATGGAAGGAAGATATCCGCCTGTTTAAGGAAGCTAACGTTAATTACATCCGAACCTCACACTATCCTCCAGCAGAGGAGTTCATCGCCCTCTGTGACTCAGCAGGTTTTTTCGTGGAACTGGAATCTCCGCTCTGCTGGGTTGGCCACGGAGCGAATATACATTGGGCAGCCGCAGATCCCCACGAGATGTCGCTTTATCAGCTCATCCGGCAGCTGGTTCTCGAATCCGTCGGGCAATACCGAAACCATCCTTCGGTTCTGATTTGGTCAATGGCAAACGAATCCCAGTGGGGACCGATCTGGGATACCATTCTGCAGGAGGTTAACCGTCTGGATCCGACCCGGCCTGTATCCTTTCATGATCAGGCCTACGGAGGATATAATAATTACGGCAGCCAGGCAGTACAGATCGCAAATTTTCACTACCCGGGGCCTTCCGGTCCGGAAATGGCCTGGAAATCAGAGAGACCGTTGCTTTTTGGGGAATATTGCCACTTGAATTGTTACAACCGGCAGGAGACCATCACGGACCCCGGCGTTCGTGATGACTGGGGTAGAGGATTGGAGCGCATGTGGGAGAATATGTACCACAGCCGCGGAAACCTGGGCGGAGCAATCTGGTCAGGGATTGACGATATTTTCTTTCTTCCCGACGGCCGTGCCGTAGGATATGGAGAGTGGGGCCCGATCGACGGATGGCGACGGCCGAAACCCGAGTATTGGCACCTAAAGAAAACCTACTCACCGGTCAAAATCGGAATAACCAGCCTGCCGGTTCCGCAACAAGGCCAGCCGGTCAGGCTTGGTGTCGAAAATCGAAATCTGTTCACTAACCTTGGCGAGATGGAAATCCGATGGAAACTCAGGGATGAAAATGGCACCGGTTCTGTTTGGGCCGAACCCGGACAAACGGGATTAATGGTAATTAATCCGAAATCGCAGCCGGAATCCGGTGATTTCCTGGAGATAACCATTTACTCGCCGCAAAAATATTTGGTCGACAGCTACCTGATACGATTCGGGCCAAGGCAATCTCCAGCCCGAAAGGTTTCCTCCCCAGGCGAAGAACCGGAACTCCTTATACAGGGAGACCGGGTAGTCGTCACGTCGGGAGGGTTTGAGTGGGTTTTTAGTGCTAAAAGCGGAGAGTTAATCGAAGCTGGAAAACCCGGCCAGCTTATCCTCGCGGGTAATCCTGATTTGCAGATGCTCCCGCTCACCTCAGGCCCCTGTGTTACTGATTATAAACTGGATATCCAACCGCTGAATGACTTGTGCTCAAATGGCAGGGGAAAACTTACAGGGACTGGTAAGGATAAGGGAAAGGTGGTGCTGACGACAGCATTTTCATATGACCAGGCCGATTTGGAGCTGACCTGGACTTTTGATAATACCGGCGTGGCTTGTGTTGAGTACACATTAAAATCAAAAATTGATATTAATCCCCGACAGGTGGGGCTTGTCTTCACCCTGCCCGGGGAATTCAGAAAACTGGCATGGGAAAGAGAAGCCCAGTGGACAATTTACCCGGATGACCATATCGGCCGTCAGGCCGGAACCGCAGTTCCATTCCCTGCTCAGGGCAAAGGGCAGTTTCATTTTGGAGTGCAACCCTCCTGGCCCTGGTCCTCAGATTTTAATTCTATGGGATCAAATGATTTTAAAGCCACCCGGGAAAATATCTGGTGGGCCGAACTGAAAAATAGCGAAAATCATGGTCTTCTGGTCGTTTCAGACGGAAAAGATGCAGTTCGCTGTTGGGTTGACAATCAGAGTGTATATATGCTGGTTGCCACATTCTTTACAGGAGGTGGGGATCTGTTTTTCTCGGGTCACCATGAGAAGGAACGAAAGCCACTGAAGACCGGGGATGCATTAAAAGGTGTGGTCAAGCTTAGTTTGAAATAGGATACCTTGAAAAATTTGTAATTTCAGCAACGAAATTTCAACCAGCTAACGTGAAAATTCTAACCCCATTCAAACGAATATTCCGGTTTTATTTTGACGGATTCAGTAATCTTTCGTCCTGGGGAAGGAGCATTTGGATCATTATACTGATCAAACTTTTCATCCTCTTCGCAATTATCAGGGTATTCTTTATGCCCGATATTTTAAAAAAGGATTACAAGACTGATAATGAACGGTCACGCCATGTATTGGAAAATTTAACAACTTCGGTTTCGGTAACCTCTGAACTAAACTCTAAACTATGATACAATCTATTGACTGGTCACTGGTCGATTGGTCAAGGGCCCAGTTTGCACTGACAGCTATGTACCATTGGCTGTTTGTGCCCCTCACTCTTGGAATTACCTGGATGATCGCCATGATGGAGACCATTTACGTAAGAACCGGTGATCCGGAATGGAAAAAGTTGACTCAATTCTGGATGAAACTCTTCGGAATCAATTTTGCCATCGGAGTGGCTACGGGAATCATAATGGAGTTCGAGTTCGGCACAAACTGGTCAAACTATTCATGGTTCGTCGGTGATATTTTCGGTGCACCATTGGCCATTGAGGGTATTATGGCCTTCTTTATGGAATCAACCTTTATTGCCATTATGTTCTTTGGATGGAATAAGGTTAGCAAAAAGTTCCATTTGGTCTCCACCTGGCTTGTAGCAATAGGAGCAAACCTGTCAGCACTGTGGATACTGGTTGCGAATGCCTGGATGCAGAGCCCTGTGGGCACCTCCTTCAACCCTGAGACGGCCCGAAATGAGATGACAAACTTCTGGGATGTCCTGTTTTCCCCGGTGGCCATTAATAAATTCCTCCATACCATCACCTCAGGAATGGTCCTGGCTGCGATATTCGTAATCGGGGTCAGCGCCTGGTTCCTTTTACGGAAACGGGAAACCAGGCTTGCACTCCGAAGCATAACCATAGCCGCCATATTCGGGTTGCTCTCTTCGGTCTTTGTTGCGCTGTCAGGAGACGGGTCTGCAAAACAGATCGCAAAGGTCCAGCCCCTGAAACTGGCTGCAATGGAGGGCTTGTATGATGGAACTGAAGGAGCCGGACTCGTCGCGATCGGAATTCTCAACAGTAAGGAGAAGCGTGAATCAGGTGATGTATTTGCTGTAAAGCTTGAGATGCCAAAACTCCTTTCCTGGATGGCCTATGGCGATCCGGATCAATTTGTGGCCGGGATAAACGATTTCAAGAATGGAAATCCAGGCCAGGGAATCCTTTCAACCGGTGAAAAAATCCAACGGGGAAAAGTCGCCAGAGGAACACTAACCGAGTATAAAAATGCACGCGCTGCCGGCAATATCGTCAAATCCGATAGCCTGAAGCTGGTGTTCAAGGACCAGGTGTTCCTGGATACCTATTTTAAGTATTTCGGATATGGTTTCGTAGATGATGTGAATTACTATATTCCCAATGTCCCCCTGACCTTTTACAGCTTTCATATCATGGTCATTCTGGGGTTTGGTTTTATGGTATTCTTCGCATTGATCCTGTTTTTCCAGGCCAGAGGCGAACTTCCGCAACGGAAATTTTGGCTCAGGATTGCTCCCTGGCTTATCCCCTTGGCCTATATCGCATCACAGTCGGGATGGATTGTGGCCGAAGTGGGCCGGCAACCCTGGACAATCCAGGATCTCCTGCCCACCGTGGCAGCAGTTACGAAAATTGATGCTGGCGCTGTAATGGTGACATTTGCACTGTTTGCAGTGACATTCACCGTACTCGCGATAGCTGAGGTCAGCATCATGCTTAAGGCAATCAAGAACGGACCCAAAAATCACGGAGGAACCAAATAATGTTCGAATCTCTATCGCATCTGGCCTTGCAGCAATACTGGTGGATCATTATTTCTGTCCTGGGAAGTATCCTGGTGTTTCTGATGTTTGTTCAGGGGGGGCAGACCCTGATAAGGCATTTAGGTAAGAACGACTTGGAAAGAACCATGTTGGTTAATTCCCTTGGGAGGAAATGGGAGTTCACCTTCACCACCCTGGTTACCTTCGGAGGGGCATTATTCGCTTCTTTCCCCCTGTTTTATGCATCGAGTTTCGGTGGTGCCTACTGGGTTTGGATCCTGATCCTTTTTGCTTTCGTAATCCAGGCCGTTTCCTATGAGTTCCGGTCCAAAGCGGGTAACTTCCTGGGCAAGAATACCTACGAGGCTTTCCTTTTTATCAATGGGCTGTTCGGTACGGTTCTGATCGGCACCGCCGTCGGAACTTTCTTTACCGGCTCGCAATTCACACTGAATGAGATGAACCAGGTTACCTGGGATGGCCCTGCAAGAGGACTGGAGGCAGTATTGAATATCCAGAATCTCGCACTGGGCTTATCAGTCTTTTTTCTCGCCCGGGTCCTGGCAAGCCTCTATTTCATGAATAACATTGATGAATCAACAATCCTGACCCGTTCAAAAAGACATGTGCTCATCAATGCCATTCCATTCCTGGTCTTCTTTCTGTTCTTCCTGATCCGGCTGATGTTCCTTGATGGCTTTGCTGTCAATCCTGATACTGGTGAGGTCTTTATGGAAAAAGGCAAGTACTTTCATAATTTCATGGAAATGCCAGTCGTATTGGCATTGCTGTTAATCGGTGTGGTTGGCGTGCTTTACGGCATGGGTGCCGCGGTACTTGCATCCAAAACTAATGGAATCTGGTTTGCGGGTCCCGGAACTATCCTGACTGTATTCAGCCTCTTTCTGATCGCCGGACTCAACAATACATCATTTTACCCTTCAACATCCAGCCTCCAGTCATCACTCACCATCGTGAATGCCTCTTCCAGTAAATTCACACTCACGGCAATGTCTTATGTTTCCCTGTTGGTTCCTTTTGTGATCGCCTACATCTGGTATACCTGGAGAGCGATGAACAAGAAAAAGCTTACCCGCGATGAAATAACCACTGAAGATCACGTCTACTAAATCGTCAATCGTCAATCGTAAAACCTAAATAGTATGTATCTCAAAGAAATCCTCTGGCTCCTCACATGGCCGCTCCTCATAATAGTATCCTATTACCTGATACGTTTTGCACTTAAGCGTTTTGAGGAACATCTTCCTGAAAAGGATGATGAGGCTTAGTGTATTGAGGAGTGCCTTCTGGTCTCTATCGTATCGAGAACGCCGGCATACAGGATGTAGCACGGTATCGTAAGAAATATGCCGGTATATCCGAGCACCAGGATCAGGATTAGGGCGATCGCAAGAAAAAGGAAGGTAAAACGGTTGTCGACCCATTTTAATCCTTTTATTTTCAGTGAAAACAATCTGACCGGGCTAACCATTAACCAGGAGACAAGTATTGAATAGGCCGGGATAAAAAAGCCGGATTCAAGCCAACTGACCAGAAAGGAGTCGGGCTGGAATTTCATTACCAAAGGCAGTGCAAGCACCATAATCCCGTTGGCCGGTGTTGGAAGACCGATAAACCGCGTGGTCTGCCGCTCATCAATATTGAACATGGCAAGCCGTAGCCCTGCAAAAACCGGCAGCAGAAACGGAATCAGGCTGATAAGGATTATGCCAAGTGGTTTATCTGCTGAAAACCCGGCCCCCCCTGCCAGCTCCAGTTGAATTCCAAAAAGGATCGCTGCCGGAGCCAGCCCAAAGGTTATCACGTCTGCCAGAGAATCGAGCTCTTTGCCGATGGCTGACTGGACCTTCAGCAAACGGGCTGAGAATCCATCCAGAAAATCAAATAGGAACCCGGCCATCACCAAAACTGAGGCAAAAGCGGGATAACCCTGCAAGGCAAAAACTACGGCCAGAGATCCGCTCAAAAGATTGAGCAGCGTGATGATGTTCGGGATGTGTTTCATGTGTTCCTTTTCAACTGCGCAGGCAAAATGCCGGGCAATAAATCGGAATAAAAATAGTTAGAAAAGTTAGTTTACTTAACTTCGGAACCGAATGAGGAAAATAGTAATGAGAACCACCCTTTACGCGTTAGCTTTATCCTTACTTTTTACCGTACCTGTTCTGGGGCAGGTTAAGTATTCCAATGAGTTCCTGACTATTGGAGCCGGAGCACGGATCATGGGAATGGGGGGGGCCGGAACCGCCTTTGTTGATGATTATAGTTCAGGGTACTGGAACCCCTCCGGGATGATGAATATCGACGGAAAGCTTGATGTGGGCCTGATGCACTCTGAATACTTTGCAGGACTGGCCAAGTACGATTTTGGCGGCGCCGCATACCGGCTTGATCCCAATAGCGTGGTTGGACTTTCTGTAGTACGATTTGCAGTGGATGACATCCCTAACACCCTGGAACTGATCGATGCCGACGGAAACATCCGCTATGACCGGATATCATCGTTCTCCTCAGCTGATCTAGGGATACTGGCTTCTTATGCCCGTAAAACAAAAATTACCGGGCTTACCCTCGGCGGAACCGTGAAAATTATTTACCGTCATACCGGTGATTTTGCTAAGGCCTGGGGATTCGGCCTCGATGCTGCCGCCAATTATCATATTTCCGGATGGAACTTTTCAGCCGTGATTCGCGATGTTACCGGAACTTTTAATGCCTGGAGCTTTGACCAGGACCTTCTCCGGGAGGCTTTCGAGCTAACCGGTAATGAATTACCGGAAAATAGTCTGGAGATTACCCTCCCGCGTGCTATCCTTGCGGTATCCCGCAATTTTACCCTTAGTGAAAAAATTAAGATCGTACCGGCTGTCGATCTGCATCTCACTTTTGACGGAAGGCGGCATGTACTTCTTCCGGTTGGACCCGTGGGCATTGATCCTTTCGTCGGGGCCGAATTTCGCTACAATGACTGGCTCTTTGTCCGGACCGGTGTTGGTGGCTTTCAATGGGTGCCGGGTCTTAACGGAAAGGATAACCTTAACCTGAGGCCGGCGCTTGGCCTCGGAGTACAGTACCGGAGCTTTTATATTGACTATGCCATCAATGGTTTTAGCGATATTTCACTGGCTGGCTATTCAAACCTGATCTCACTCAGGTACCTGTTAAAATAAAAAAACCCCGGAGGTCCGGGGTTTTTTATTGGAAACAAATCCAATTATTTCTTTTTCTCAGCGGCCATTCCGGTTTTGCAGGAAGCTCCTTCTTTGCAGGTTGCAGCGCATGATTTTGCTTCGCCAGTTTTTTCCTCGCAGCAAGATGCTTTTGCAGCGCCTTTTTCAGCTTCGCAGCAAGATGCTTTTGCAGCACTGGTCGCAGCTTTTGCAGCCTTAGATGCTTTAACTTTTTTGTCTTTGTCTACATTAACAACTTTAACAACATCCTGCTCATCCATGGTAAGAGCGGGAAGAGTAAAAACGGCAACAAATGCCAGCAGTGAGAAAATAGCCAGGAATTTTTTCATGAGTTTCTGATTTTTAAAATGTTTGTACGAAGATAACGGTCTTTCTCCCATACTAGTTGTTAAAGAATAGTTAAACAATCATCTATTGGCTGATTTTTAACATTTCACAGAGCTTTTCACCAGGACCATTCAGCTATTGGAGTCACTCTGCCGGTAGTTTTATCTCCCGGCCTGACCAGAATATGGGTGCCGGAAGGGAAGAACAGATCGACCCGGGAACCGAATTTTATAAACCCAAGTTCGCCACCCTGGGTAACTTTGGTTCCGCTCTTTGGATATGTTATCACCCTCCTTGCCATAATTCCTGCTATCTGTCTGACCATTAGTTGCTTGCCTTCGGGGCTTTCGATGACAACCGTACTCCTCTCATTCCGGTCAGAGGACTTTGGATGTTTGGCAAAGATATGCCTTCCGGGATTGTATTTCTGATAACGGATAAATCCACTTAGAGGTATCCAGTTAATATGGACATTTCCTCCCGACATAAAAATCGAAACCCGCTGACGGTAATCCTCAAAGAATTCACCAACAAACAGTTCATCAACTGTCAGGATGGTTCCGTCTGCCGGAGCAATTACATGGTTGCTGGCGGTTGGCACCGGACGATTCGGCTGGCGAAAAAACCAGGTTACAAATGCTACGATAAGAAGTGAAACACAGATCCCTGACCACATGCCAATGCCGTGGGGAAATGATATCCATAGAATTGCATCCAGGACAACAAGGATGGCCAGAATGCCCGTGAGCGTTTTATATCCTTCCCGATGAATCATTTAGGCCGTGAATAGGTGAATCAGACAATAGAATACCGGTGCAGCAAAAAGGAGACTGTCAAACCGGTCAAGCAAGCCGCCATGTCCGGGCATGAACCGGCCTGAATCCTTGACTCCGGCAGCCCTTTTCATGGAGGATTCCGCTAAATCTCCCAAAGTCCCTGCAAGAACTATGGCCAGCGCATATATCCAGACCAGATTAGCCGGAAGATCAGGTAACCAGGGGCGGATCAACAGGGCAACTCCAATTGAGAGGATTAGGCCGCCGGCAAATCCTTCCCAGGATTTTTTTGGAGAAATGTTCGGGAACATTTTGTGCTTTCCGAAAAGACCCCCGGTAATGTAGGCGCCCGTATCGTTCAACCAAATGACGGCAAACAAAAAGAGTACAACCTGATAATCAAATCCTTGATGGTAAGGGTTATAAGCCAATCCGGTAAAAAGGCTTACGGGAACGGCTACATATAATAAACCGGTGAGTGTCAGCGACAAGGAATAAATGACATGAATCCGGGGGATGAACATCGGTATGGAAAAAAGCGTAACTACAGCCAGTCCCGGGATGATAAGGATCCTTGAGTCCAGATCAAGGTATTCTTTGAAAAAGAGTGCGGATAAAAGCAGAATGCCGGCTGTGATCCCTGGAATGACCATGGGTTTGTGCTCCTTAGCGCTGATCAGGGCGTAAAACTCCCACATCCCTTTGATCAGGACAAAAGCAAAAACCGCAAGAAAACCCAAAGGATGAAGAGTGACAGATCCGATCATGATGGCTGCGTAGACCAGCCCGGAAGCAGAACGAATTGCAAATTCCTTCACCTGATTAGTTTTCATTTAACAGAAAAACGTACAAATCATGTGGCCCGTGAACCCCCATTACGAGTGTTTTTTCGATGTCCGCCGTTCTGCTCGGTCCGGAGATTAACGAAATCTGAGATGGGATCTCCTGATATTTTCCTTTGATGGCAGAAAGTGCATCACGGATTTCCATCACCAGCTGGCTCGTCCTTGCAATAACAATATGTACAGGGGCATATCCGAAAATCCGGCGGCCGGAGCCCTGTGCCGAGGATACCATGACACTCCCCGTTCTGGCAACCAGAAACTCGCAGCCCGTTATGGCCGCCTCAACGGCAGGTATTTGCCCGGTATCCTGGAAAAATGGCAACCCGGCTCGTTTGACGTACTCCATAATGGATGGTTCGCCGCAATAGATTCGCTCCCATTTTTCCTCATGAAACAGGATCCGGAGCGCTAGGATAAGTTCTTTTTGATTCGGGCAATAGACAAATTTGCCCTTGACCTGATTCAGGTTTCGGGCAAACATAACTTCAGGAAGATCGTCCGGCTCAGGCAGGTATTTCGAGGAATCATGCTGGTGTTTCGGAAATGAGGTCTTTATTCTCTCTTCCTGGCTGATCTTTGCAGCCCGGATCTTGTCCAGTATGATCTTTCTCGAATCCCGCTCCTCCATTATACAGCTGGCTTAGTGGTTTCGAGGCCTTCCGGCTTATGACCTTTCCGGGGTCCAAAAACCCGTTCAAGATCTTCGGCAAACAATACCTCTTTCTCTAGCAGCATTTCGGATATTTCATGGTGTCCGTCTTTGTGCTGAATTAAAATATCCTTGGCACGTTCATATGCCTCATCTATTATTTTTTTCGCCTCACTATCAATGAGCTCCGCTGTTTTTTCACTGTAGGGCTTGCTGAACGGATAATCGTTTTGTCCGGATGAATCATAGAAACTCAGTTTTCCAACCTTTTCACTCATCCCGAAAAACGAAACCATGGCATAGGCTTGTTTGGTAACCCGTTCCAGATCATTCAAGGCACCTGTAGATACACTGCCGAATGTTAATTCCTCTGCGGCCCTTCCGGCCAGCGCAGATGCCATTTCATCCAGAATCTGGTCTCCGGTTGTCAACTGTCTTTCCTCTGGCAGATACCAGGCTGCACCCAATGCTTTCCCCCTCGGAACAATAGTTACTTTCACCAGGGGATGAGCATGTTCAAGAAGCCAGCTTACCGTAGCATGGCCAGCCTCATGATAGGCAACAGCCTTCTTCTCTTCAAATGAAATGATCTTGTTCTTTTTCTCCAAACCACCGATGATCCGGTCAACCGCATCAAGGAAGTCTTGCCTTTCAACCATTTTCTTTCCCCTCCGTGCGGCAATCAGCGCCGATTCATTACAAACATTGGCAATGTCGGCACCGCTGAACCCCGGGGTCTGCTTGGCAAAGAAGTCGATGTCAAGCGTCGGGTCATATTTTACATTTCTGAGGTGAACCTTGAAAATATCCTTCCTTTCATTCAGGTCAGGCAGTTCAACGTGAATCTGACGGTCAAAGCGTCCCGCACGCATCAGGGCTTTATCCAGAATATCTGCACGGTTTGTGGCAGCAAGGATGATAACCCCGGAGTTCGAGGCAAAGCCATCCATTTCTGTAAGGAGCTGATTCAGGGTGTTTTCGCGTTCATCGTTTGATCCGTAATTTGGATTTCTACCTCTGGCCCGACCGATCGCATCAATCTCATCGATGAAAACAATACAGGGAGCCTTTTCCTTTGCCTGTTTGAACAAATCACGAACCCTTGAGGCGCCAACACCAACAAACATTTCAACAAAATCAGAACCCGACATTGAAAAGAACGGAACATTTGCCTCACCTGCAACAGCTTTAGCCAGTAAGGTCTTTCCGGTTCCTGGAGGGCCAACAAGAAGTGCACCTTTGGGTATCTTTCCTCCCAATTGAGTGTATTTTGTCGGGTTTTTCAGGAAATCCACGATCTCCATAATCTCCGTTTTCGCTTCTTCCGCATTTTCAACATCCTTAAAAGAAACGTTTATATTGTCTTCTTCCTTGTTGAAGATCTTTGCTTTGCTCTTTCCAACGTTGAAAATGCCACCCGCACCACCGCCTCCTGCTGCATTCGACATACGGCGAAAAATGAACAGATAGAAAGCAATCAGCAAACCGATCGGGATAACCCAGCCTAATACGGTCATCAGAATATCGGTCCTTTTGTCAGATGAATAATCAACCTGATTTTCTTCCGGAAGGGTAGAGTTGGCGGCTTCAAGCCTTTTGTCAAAAATCTCAACTGTGGGAATTTTGTAGTAGAACTGTGGCCCGTGGGTAGGAATAGTACCAAATCCTTTTTTGTAAAGATCTTTGAATTTCGGGTCTGAAATGCGATCCTCCTTAATATAAATCTCTAGCAATTCACCGTTCACAACGATCAGTCTGTCAATATCGCCCGGCTTAAGCATCACTTCTTCAAACTGTTTCCAGCTGACTTCCTGTGGCTTGTTGTTCTTATTAAGAAAGCTGATGGCGAGGATACCCAGAAAGATCATTGGGTAGATCCACATGACATTCATCTTCGGTTTCTTCTTAAGCGGATCTCCTGATTTGCCCTTTTGCCCGGGCAAAGGACGTGGGTTGCCTGTATTGTCGTTATCTGCCATATTTTCAGTTTACCTTAATAAAACGAGATATTAAATGTGAAAGATCTTTCTCCCAATAATTATACCATCAGTTTGGGATCAGTTTTTAAGAGGCATAATCAGTCCGGTGCCCGTCAGCCCACAATCCTTCAAGATCATAAAAATCCCGGTAATTCTTGAGAAAGACATGAACAATGATACTTCCATAATCCAACAGTATCCAGTGGGAATTCTCAAACCCCTCACGATGATAGGGCTTACGCTGATGCAAATCCCTCACCTGGTCCTCAACCGACTCTGCAATTGCTTTTACCTGCACGGAGGACGATCCATGCGCAATGACAAAGGCATTGCATATACTTGTGTTCAAATGAGTGAGATCCAGCCCGGTAATCCCTTCTCCCTTCTTAATCCTGATCGCTTCAACAATGGCATCCGTCAGCTCCTGCTGCGTAATATCTGCAATTCCCTTTTTCGTTTTCTTCATATTATCAATGTATTTCCCTAAGCCCCCATGCCCCCATGCCCCTATGCCCTTATGCCCATTTTTGGTAAATTTACTCAGTTAATCTTGCATCCATGCATACCATTACCAAGATTTTTAGGAAAAGGGTCAGCTCTACTAATATTTTTGCGGCTTCACTGATCGCGGACGGAAATAGTACCGAACCCTTCTGGATCAGGACTGATGACCAATATGCCGGAAGGGGGCAGGGGGCTCATACCTGGAAAACGGAACCCGGAAAGAACCTGACCGGATCACTTGTCATTTTTCCAGACGGTCTCCAGGGCGCGGCCCAGTTTTTCCTTTCGATGACTTTTAGTCTCGCAGCAGCTGACTTCCTATCCCTTTTCACGGATCAGGTAAAAATCAAATGGCCGAATGATTTGTATGTCAATGGTGAAAAGATTGGCGGCATTCTGATAGAGACATCAATCCTGGGTAACTATCTTCATCATGCCATCCTTGGTATAGGCATTAATATCAACCAGGAAATATTTCCGGCTACTATTCCTAATCCCGTATCCCTGAGGCAAATATCGGGACAGAACTACGATCTTGAAGAGATGGAAGACCTGTTTCTCGAATCATTTAGAAACCGGTACCGGTACCTTGAGGCAGGAAACCGGGATACAATCCGGAAAGAGTACCTTGAAAAGATGCTAAGATTCGATCAACCCGGGAGATACAAGGCCAGTGAACGAGAGTTTACTGCGCGGATTGTTGATGTGAATGAGTTTGGCTACCTCATCCTGCAGGAGGATTCAGGGGTAATGCAGGAATTTGCATTTCAGGAAGTGGAATACCTATTCTGAGCCAAATGTTTCAGGTTCCTTTCTCCATTTGGTCAGCATCGGAAGCTGGTCCTTGCTGATATCACCCGTTTGAATGGCCAGTTCCAGCAGGCTTGTATAATTACTCAGGGTGTCTATCCTGCAGCCTGCCTCCGTAAAATTAGTTTCTGCCTTCTCAAAACCATAAGTAAAAATGGCAAGCATTCCGAGAACGTGCAGTCCGCTTTCCCTTAAAGCTTTGAGAGCACCCAGGCTGCTTCCCCCGGTTGAGATCAGGTCCTCTACAATGACGGTCTTCATGCCAGCGGTATAAAAACCTTCAATCTGGTTGCCCAACCCGTGGGCTTTAGCTTCTGGACGAACATAAACAAACGGAAGTCCAAGCGCCTCAGCAACCAGCACACCATGGGCAATTGCACCCGTGGCAACCCCTGCGATAAGCTCCGTATCAGGATAATCCTCACGGATACGAAAAACAAATTCATCCCGGATGGTTTTTCGAACTTCGGGGAAAGATAGTATCCTCCGGTTGTCACAATAAATTGGTGATTTCCAGCCTGAAGCCCAGGTAAAGGGACTTGCCGGTGAGAGCTTTATTGCTTTAATTTGCAACAACAGCGATGCTACCATTTTAGCTGTATCCATCATGCCACTAAATTATAAAGTTTTCTTCAACGACTGCATGCTTTCCTTCTCAACACCGCAGGACGCCCCGCCGGGAATCTGCCATGAACTTGTGAGTAAACCCGATCGCGCAGTTGTTGGAGAACTCATTTCAGCGTTTGAGGCATCGGGTGTCAGGAACTATTGCCTTTGCCACCCTGAGCCAGATTCACTATTTCGTATCTTCTCGAGTTTCTTCCTGAAGTTTGAATCTGCCGGTGGTATTGTTAAGGATAAGTCCGGCAGATACCTGTTCATCAAGAGATTCGGGAAATGGGATATTCCAAAGGGAAAACTGGAACCCGGCGAATCGCCGGAAATGGCTGCTATCCGGGAGGTTACAGAAGAATGCGGAATTGAGCCGCCGTGCATACTAACATCATTGCCATCAACCTATCATACATATATCCTTGACGGACAGAGGGTCCTGAAACAGACCTGGTGGTTTGCAATGGAATATGGCGGTTCTCCCGAAACAACTCCGCAAAAGGAAGAGGGTATCACCGAGGCTGTCTGGCTGAAGCCTTCACAGTTTGATATCATTCTGGAGAACACCTACCGGTCTCTTGAAGTTCTGATCGGGGATATCAACTGGGAATAAACGGATTTATTTACCGATGATCATGCCGTCAGGCAGGAATTGAGTGGCATCTCCGCCATATTTGAGAATCTCCCTGATAATGGTTGAGTTTAGAGGGGTGAACTCAGGTATGGTAAGGAGAAAAACGGTCTCAACACCGGGATTCATTTTACGGTTTATTTGGGCAATTGCCCTTTCGTATTCAAAGTCGGCCGAGGTCCTTAAACCCCTCAGAATATATCCGGCCTCAACCTTTGAACAATAATCAATTGTAAGGCATTCATAAAAATCTACCCTGATTTTTGGCTCCCCTGAATATAAGCGGGTTATCATGTCGAGCCTTTGTTCAAGTGTAAAGAAGCTGCTCTTCTGAGAGTTGTGACCAATGGCAATGATAATTTCATCGAAAAGAGCCAGCGACCGGTCAATTACATTCTGGTGACCCTTGGTAAAAGGATCGAAAGATCCCGGAAAGACAGCTCGTTTTTGCATGATGGTCCGTTCTAGGCAAATGTTTTTACATCCTCAGCCGTTATCTCCTGCCCACCCAAAATGATCAGCCGTTCGATCACATTCCTGAATTCCCGGATATTCCCTGTCCACGGCAACTTTTGAAGTTCAAGTGTTGCTTCTTCAGAAATCTTCTTAATTGCCATACCCATTTCATTGCAGATCAACTCTATGAAATGAGCCGCCAGCATTGGGATATCTTCGCTCCTTTCGTTAAGTGCGGGTACATGAATGATGATCACACCCAGCCGGTGATACAGGTCTTCACGAAAACGGCCTTCACTTATCTCCTGTTTCAGGTTCTTGTTCGTTGCGGCTATAACCCTTACATCCACCGGAATGTCCTTGTCTCCACCAACCCTGTTGATTCTGTTTTCCTGAAGAGCCCGCAATACTTTCGCCTGTGCCGAAAGGCTCATGTCTCCTATTTCATCCAGAAAAAGTGTTCCCTTGTCGGCCAGCTCGAATTTTCCTTTACGCTGTTTGATGGCTGATGTGAATGAACCTTTTTCGTGGCCAAATAGTTCACTCTCAATAAGTTCTGATGGTATTGCGGCACAGTTGACCTCAACAAAAAGTCCTCCGCGACGATTGCTCTGTTCATGAAGTTGCCTGGCAACCAATTCCTTTCCGGTTCCATTCTCACCCGTTATCATAACCCGGGCATCAGTCGGCGCTACCCGGTCAATCATGCTTTTAACCTTGGCCATGGCCGGAGATTCTCCCACCATTTCATATTTTTTGCTGACCTTCTTTTTCAGGATCCGGGTTTCCGTAACCAGCTGCGTCTTGTCCATCGCATTGCGGATGGTGATCATCAGCCGGTTAAGATCCAGCGGTTTTTCAATGAAATCGTAGGCTCCTTTTTTAATGGCTTCCACTGCCGAATCAACAGTTCCATGGCCGGAGATCATGATAACCTGCGGTTCTGCCGTAAACTCAAAGATCTTTTGCAAAACTTCAAGACCGTCAATTTTCGGCATCTTGATGTCGCACAATACAATATCAAAATGGTTCTCCCGGATCATTTCCAATCCGACAATTCCATCCTCAGCCAGCTCCACCTGGTGATTCTCGTACTCAAGAACCTCCTTCAGTGTATTCCTGATACTCCGCTCATCATCAATAACTAATATTGAAGCCATGTCAATTTTTATACCGTATCCACTTCCAAAGTTCAGCATAATTTACCTTTTTACCGTACATCAGGATTCCGGTCCGGTAAATTTTCGCCGCCATCCATATTGTCCCAAGAAATGTCAGAATCAAAATAAGTCCGGATGTAACAATTTGCCAGGTGGGAACATCGTAGGGAATCCTGGCCATCATAACAATCGGGGAGGTGAGGGGTATAAGGGAGAAGATGACCGAAATTGTGCTGTTTGGAGTTTGCATTGCATTGATCATCACAAAGAGTCCCAGTACGATGGGAATTGTAATCGGCAGCATAAACTGCTGTGTGTCCGTCTCATTATCTACTGCAGAACCCACCGCGGCGAAAAGCGATGCATACAACAGGTACCCGCCGATGAAAAAGAAAAGAAAACACCCGATAATCAGGGGGAAATTCACAGACCCGAATTTGTTTGCAATATCATCGAACAATTTCTGATATTCACCGGTCTTTGCAGCGGCAACAGGACCGGCGTTATTTGCATCCATCAGGCTCTGAGTTACACTGGTCATCGCCTGGCCGTTATCCTTAAGCAAAATTCCCTTGGCACCGAAAAAAATGCCGAAAGTCAGGAGTATCCATATCACAAATTGGGTCAGGCCAACGAGGGCAATCCCGACAACCTTGCCCATCATGAGCTGGAATGGTCTGACCGAGGAAACAATAACTTCAACAATCCGGTTGGTTTTCTCTTCCATTACACCACGCATCACCTGAGAACCAAACATAAATATGAACATGTACATCAGGAATCCGGAAACATACCCGATTCCGGCAACCAACCCTGCTGATCCTTCCTTTTCTTCACCTGTGCTGGTCCATTGAATGGTGTCAACACTGATGCTCGTCTTGATCCGTTCCAGGATATCCAGCGGAACATTTTCATTTTTAAGCTTCAGTTGTGTGAAGAAATTTTTTAAGGCGGAAGATATATGTTCACTTACCTGCATGGTAGTCTGCTGGTTTGAATAGAGCTGAACCTTATTAGAAACCAGAATGTTTTCAGGAATGAACAGAATTGCGTAGTAGCCACTCTCCTCAAAATTCTGTTTCAGCTTTTCAACATCAGGATTATCAATGTACTCGAACTTAAGGTAGGTACCCTGGGGTATTGCTCCTTCCGTTATGTGTGTATTGTCAACAACGGCAATGATTTTTTCCTGGTTATCCTCCTTGGTTGCAAGGTACCCGGGAACGAATATCATTGCTGCCAATAGCACGGGGGTAAGAATAGTCATAATGATAAATGACTTTTTCTTTACACGGGTTAGGTATTCCCGCTGTATGATAAGACTGACTTTGTTCATTTTGGAAGGCTTAGAGGTTTATTTGGGGTGGTTGGTCTCTTCAACGGCACGGATGAAAATATCATTCATGCCGGGTAACATTTCATCGAAAGATACAATGTCAACATTCTGATTAATCACGGAAATCATGTCCCTCACAGGGTATCGATGGTTAGGCTTAATGATGACATGCCTGAGATCACCCCTCGTCAGCTCCTCTTCAAGAGTAACGCCTGAGTTTAAAGCTTGCCTGAGTTTTTCCGGATCGCCCTTATAACGCAGTTCATAAGTATCGGGCTTATATCGGCTTCTAACTTCATCAATATTGCCGCTGAGAATGTTTTTCCCATGGTTGATCAGGGCAATATGATCACAGAGCTCTTCAACTGAAGCCATAATATGCGTGGAAAAAATTATGGTGGCCCCAATGTCACGCAACCGCAGAATCTCATTTTTAACCAGATTGGTGTTTATCGGGTCAAACCCTGTAAAAGGCTCATCAAAAATCAAGAGTTTCGGCTCATGAAGGACAGTTATAATAAACTGAACCTTCTGTGCCATCCCCTTGGAGAGTTCTTCAACTTTTTTGTCCCACCACGATTGGATCTCGAATTTTTCGAACCAGTATTTCAAACGCTTCAGCCCCTCTACCCTTGACATTCCTTTTAGCTGGACCAGATAAAGAGCCTGTTCACCAACCTTCATTTTTTTATAAAGCCCGCGCTCTTCCGGAAGATAACCGATATGATATACATCCTCAGAGGTTATTTTTTTACCTCTGAACCTGATTTCGCCCTCATCGGGAGCCGTAATCTGGTTTATGATCCGGATGAGGGTTGTTTTACCGGCACCGTTCGGTCCAAGCAGCCCGAAAATACTTCCTTCTGGGACAGAAATGCTTACACGGTCAAGAGCCAGGTGATTGGCAAATTGTTTGACAACGGAATTCGCCGATAGAAACTCATTCATCATGATTGAATTTTAGTCAGTATGACAGGGTTTTAGGTTATTTGTTACAATTGAACCAGGATATTTGCCGATCTAATCAAACATCTCTTTCATCCTCCGGAATACACTCTTCTCGGCTGCTGTCGGAGCTGGTGCGAAGTTATCTGATCGCCCCAGATCTTCAAGAATCTTTTTTTCATCCCGGGAAAGGCTTCTGGGTATCCAAACGTTAATCCGCACGAGCAGATCCCCTTTTCCATATCCGTTAAGGTCGGGAACGCCTTTGCCGCGCAGCCGCAAAATCTTCCCAGACTGCGTGCCTGCTTCAACCTTAACTTTTACCTTTCCGTCAATTGTTGGAATTTCGACAGCATCCCCCAGGGTCGCCTGCGGAATTGAAATGAAAAGATTATAAACCAGATCATTGCCGTCCCGGATCAGATCCGGGTGCTCGGCCTCCTCAATCAAAATCAGAAGATCGCCGTTCATACCTCCCCGACGGGCTGCATTCCCCTTTCCTGACATCGAAAGCTGCATGCCTTGCTGAACGCCGGCAGGTATATTAATCTTCATAACTTCTTCACCCTGTTGAATGCCTTCCCCATAGCAACTGGTACACTTTTGCGTGATGATTTTTCCGTCACCACCGCAAGCCGGACAGACGGAGGTTGTCTGCATCTGGCCAAGAAAAGTATGTGTTACCCGGGATACCTGGCCCCGCCCGTTACAGGTTGAGCAAGTGGAATAGGACGAGCCGTTGGCGGCACCGGTTGAGTGGCAAGCGTCACATGGGATATATTTATTTACCTTGATTTTCTTTTCTGTTCCCTTGACAATTTCCTCAAGTGTCAGTTTCACTTTAACCCTCAGGTTGGTACCCCGGTTTGCCTGCTGCTGGCGGCCACGGGAAGACCCGAATCCTCCAAAACCTAAATCTCCGAAAATGTCACCAAAATGAGAGAAAATATCCTCAATGTTCATTCCTCCGGCACCGAAACCTCCGCCGCCATTATTGCCAAGGCCGGCGTGACCGTACTGATCGTATCGGGCTTTTTTATCTCCGTCAGACAGTACCTCGTAGGCTTCAGCCGCCTCCTTGAATTTCTCTTCAGCATCCTTGTTGCCCGGATTCTTATCCGGATGCCATTTCAAAGCCTGCTGGCGATATGCTTTCTTTATCTCTTCGGCGGATGCACTGCGGGCTACGCCCAGAACTTCGTAGTAATCTCTTTTTGCCATCTAAACTTAACCTGATTAATCTCCAACAACAACCTTGGCGTAGCGTATCACCTTCTCGTGAAGGTAATAGCCTTTTTCAATCACATCAACGACTTTCCCTTTTTGTTCAGGGTCGGTAACCGGTATTTTTGTAATTGCTTCATGAATGTCACTGTCAAAAGCCTGTTTAATACAGTCAATCGGAGTAACTCCATTTTGTTTCAGAAAATCGGTGAAATTATTGTATATCAACTCAATACCTTCCTTTATAGGTCCGATTTCAGAAGTTTCGCGAATGGATGACATAGCCCTCTCCAGATTGTCGAGGACAGGCAATACCCCTGTCAGTACCGATTCTCCCCCGGATTTGACAAGTTCCATTTTTTCCTTCAGCGTTCTTTTTCGGTAATTGTCGAATTCTGCTGAAAGGCGAAGATATTTGTCATTCAACTCTATTAACTTATCACCCAGCTCCTCCAACTCTTTTTTATGGCCTCTCCCGGAACCTTTTTTCTTGCTGTTTGTCTCTTCACCTGACTGGTTTTCCATCGGCCGGGCTGTTCCCTGGTTTTCTTCCATCGGTTTGTTGTCTTCTAGGTCCATAAACATTTCGGGAATTAATGATTTAATACACGATTGGGCAACCTCAAATAATTTGCCAATGAATTTCTGCGGACATTTTGGCAGAGGTCAGGGTACCGGATCAGGAAAGACGACGGATTGATGCCCCGATTCTATTCAGCCTTTCATCGATATTTTGATATCCGCGGTCAATCTGCTCAATGTTTTGAATGATGCTTGTGCCTTCTGCGCTAAGAGCCGCAATCAGTAGGGCAACCCCTGCCCGGATGTCCGGAGAAATGAGAGTGGCAGGGCGGAGGGTATGCATCCGGTCGAGTCCGATAACGGTGGCACGGTGCGGATCGCAGAGAATTATCTGGGCTCCCATGTCAATCAGCTTATCAACGAAGAAAAGCCTGCTTTCAAACATTTTCTGATGAATGAGAACCGAACCTTTTGCCTGTGTGGCAACAACCAAAAAAACCGATAGCAGGTCCGGAGTGAGCCCTGGCCAGGGAGCATCAGCAATCGTCATGATGGATCCATCCATGAAGCTCTCAATTTCATAGTGATCCTGTGCGGGAATGTGAAGGTCATCCCCGGAGATATTGATTTTAATACCCAATCTCTCAAATGAATAGGGGATAATTCCGAGGTTCTGAATACTCACGTTCTTGATAGTGATATCAGACTTGGTTAAAGCGGCCAACCCGATAAAACTTCCGACTTCGATCATGTCCGGTAGAATGTTATGGTCAGTTCCGCTCAAACTCCCCACACCTTCTATGGTCAGGAGGTTGGATCCGATACCCTGGATTTTTGCTCCCATTCTTACCAACATCAGGCAGAGCTGCTGGATATAGGGTTCGCAAGCAGCATTAAACAGGGTTGTTGTCCCCGGAGTCAACACGGCAGCCATGATCACATTCGCCGTTCCCGTTACGGAGGCTTCATCCAACAGAATATAAGACCCCTTTAAGGTTTTGCCCGTGATAATATAACTTTCCTTGCCGGCATGGTATTCTACCGTTGCCCCGAGGCGGGTGAGACCGTTAAAATGTGTGTCCAGCCTTCGGCGGCCGATCTTATCTCCTCCTGGCTGAGGCATGTAGGCCTTACCATACCTGGCAACCAAGGGTCCGATAAGCATAACTGAACCCCTCAGACGCGTTGCCTGCTTGCGAAAATCTTCACTGTCAAGGTAGCCCGGATCTACACTGGATGCCTTAAAACTCCAGGTTCCGTTATCGATCTGGCACGTCTCAACACCGATCTGAGCTAGAAGGGTGATCAGGTTTCTGACATCCAGGATTTCCGGGATATTGTGAATGGTAACCTTTTCTTTAGTCAGAAGCGTGGCGCTGATGACCTGCAAAGCCTCATTCTTTGCTCCCTGCGGAGTAAGCTCACCTTTGAGGGGCCGCCCGCCGGTGATTTCAAAAATGGACATATCAGACCCCCTTAATATTTCTTCTTGAAATTGTGCGCCGGCCTGCTTGCCGGCCTTTTTCTCATGGGTACGGTTTTTGGCGGCAATTCCTTGACATCGGCAAGTATTGTGCCTGCAGGAAGGGTAAGCCTGCCCCCGGATACTTCACGCAAAGCATCCAGAATGATTTCATCCGTCACATTGTCCTTGTTCCAGGTCAGATAGGAGAGCTTCATGTGGTTGGCAATCTGCCGGGTAAAATCCGTACGCCGGTCCTCTTCAGGTATTTCAAGAGCCTTTTCAATAAGTAGCTCAACAATTTTGCCATAATGACGGATCTTGATCCGGGTAAACGGATACGGTACCCTGTCAGGTTTGGCCAGGAAATAATCTATGGTAGGAACATCAAAGGGGGAATCAATATCAAGCTTGAAATCAGCAATCAGATGAAGGTGGTCCCAGAGTTTATGTTTGTAATCCCGGTTGTCACGCAGCGTGGGGTTGATGTTACCCATCACGTGGATAATTGTATTCACGGCTAAGTTTCTCTCCTCACGGCTGGGCAGGGTCACTGCATGGTCCACCATATTCTGGATAATTCTGCCATATTCAGGCATTCTTAGCCGTTTGAGCTTATTATTGTATTCCATGGATGTGTTTACTTCTTTAGTGGCAAAGGTAGCTATTTTTTCTGCGCCATCAGCTCCTGTTTATCTTCAGCCTGGCGAACTTGAGAAGTAATTGTTTATGACCGTGGTCCTTAAAAAAAACCGTGGCTTTTCGATTGTTCCCGTCTCCTTCAATCTGTAAAACCTTTCCGTTACCAAATCTTGAATGCATTACAGTCATACCGGTCTGGATGCTGTTGGGGTCATCCGGTTCAAAATTTTCATCAACCCTTGTCTGAGGTATCGCTGTATTTTTCACCGGAATGGTCCGCCGCATGGGAGGTCTGATCAGGGCAGTTTTCTGCATATCCTCCTCTTCGTCAGCCATCAGCACAGGGGTCTGTCGCTGATTACCGCTCAGCCTTAAAAAACGGGGATCAATCTCCCTGATGAAGCGGCTCGGGCGGCAATCGACCTGGCTGCCCCACCGGAATCGGGTTTTAGCATGAGTGATCAAAACCCTCTTCATAGCCCGTGTTATCGCAACATAAAATAGCCTTCGTTCTTCCTCAATTTCCTTGGCTGTTCCCGTAGAAAACTGTGACGGGAAGAGGTCTTCTTCCATCCCGGCAATTATTACATAGCTGAATTCCAGTCCTTTGGCTGAATGAACGGTCATCAGGCTGACCTTATTCCTGTCCTCTGGTTTTTCATTATCCTGATCAGTCATCAGCGACACATTCTGGAGAAAAGTGTTCATCCCCATGAGGTCTGAATCTTCTGGCTCCTCACTGGCCGAAACCACAAACTCACGGATTCCGTTGACTAATTCCTGAATGTTCTCAAACTTACTGATCCCCTCCGGTGTCCGGTCATACTGGAATTCGGTAATCAACCCAGAACCCTGCAAGACTTTCATAGCCAGTTCGTAAGCATTCGCCGTGGTGGCAAGCTCTGAGAAACCCTCTATCAGCCGCCTGAACTGAATAAGCTTTTCCACGGTTCCGCGATTGAATTGTGGAACAAAGGAAGCCGGA